>Ga0114971_10000141_pt1 | contig 42598 bp, 62 predicted proteins | sample M_140625_MF_Meta_FD_87320 | JGI IMG/M metagenome (GOLD analysis project Ga0114971, IMG submission 87320) | Freshwater microbial communities from Lake Montjoie, Canada to study carbon cycling - M_140625_MF_MetaG | ecosystem: Environmental > Aquatic > Freshwater > Lake | place: Lake Montjoie... | reverse complement strand
CTCCTCCAGCGCCTCGGCGAGCCGCACCTTCGAACTCCCCTTACCGCTCCAGAGCTTCGGCGGACTAGCAAAGTCGGCGATGTGTGCCGTGAGCCTCTCCATCTCCCGCTTCACGCTGCGCCATCCATACCTCGCGTGCCAGCAGAGCATCCAGAGATTCGAGTAGCTTTTACGAAAGTTCGCATTCTGCGGATACTCGGTGGAGCACACCTTGGCCGCCACCCACGCATCCCACAATCCCGCCCCGCCCAAGAGCACCTTGCTCTGCACATACTCCAACTGCACCTTATGCCAGTAGGAAAAAGGCCGCAGCCGCATTCCCATGACCCTTGCCGGACGCCCCTCATGCAAAAACGCCTCCGCGAACCGCTCGTCAAATACAAAATACTCGCCACCCATGCCTCATTTCCGCGAGTCAACAAAAAAGCCCGCTGGAGACCAGCGGGCTTTTAAGATCAATCAAATCACCTAAGAACCGCCGCCGGACGCGTCCTTCAATGCAGCGCCTTGCGCGCTGAATTTGGTAAAGTCCTCCGCCGTAGCCTCGATGCTTGCAGACACTACCTTGCCTTCCTTGCCGCCCACCTTTATGGCCGAGCCCAAGACCGCGCCAGCGGCGCTTGTGGAATAACCGCTCACATTCATCGTGATCACTTCTTTCCCAATCAAGACAGCCTTCACATCGCCGAGACCATTCTTGGCACGCACCACTGTCCCTGCCGCGCGCTCGATCGAGGCTTGAGTGATCGCAGTGATCCCAGCCTGAGTATTTTCAGCCGCAGGAACCCCCACGCCTGTCGCATTTGCCAATGTCATTAGAGCCATATTTTTATCCTTTTTAGAGTGTTATCTTCAGCATTTCCTTTTCCACCTTGGCCATATCCTCGTTACTGAGCTGCAAGGACACGCGGGTAAGAACTCCAGCCGTCAAGCTGCCAGTTCCCAAAGCATCCGTAGGCATTGCCGTCGAACTCACATATTCCGTGGTCACGACCGTATCCTCCGCACCAGAGTAAACCTTATCCACCAACTCGCCATCGCCGCCGACGATCTCGATTTCCGAGCCGTATTTGCGCTGCGTGCTCTTGGAGATAATCCCCATGCCCGGTGCGCCAACACCATTGCCCTCTGGGCCGAATACGAAAGCGTCTCCTGATCTTGTTAGTGCCATAAATTGATATCCTCCATTTTCACTCCCTCCCCGCCGTCAACTCAGCGCCGTCGCTCCGAATCGCACATGGGCGATCTCCGCGCGGCTGCGCTCGCCGACCTTGCTGAAAAGGCGGCGCATGATATGGCCGTGCAAGCGCAGCACCTCGCTCTCGAAGCCCCGCAGCGGCGAGTCCTCGCACTGCACCCAATCCACGACCTGGCGCAGCCGCTCCTTTTGCCGCACGATCGCATCGGTATCATCCACCGGCACGACCACGCGGAATTCCAACTCCACGAGATAGGTATTCCCAGCGCGATACTCGGCCTCCAGGGCCACCACGCTCACATACTCGTCGGCCCGCTCCTGCGGCTCCGCGCGCCCTGGCAGCACATCGCAATCCACCACCGCCCCATCGAGCAGCAATCGCACGATCTCACTCTCGATAACTCCTGTGACTTCATCCATAGTTGAAAAGTTTTAAGTTTTAAGAATTAAGTTTTAAGTTTTCGAAGCCTGCCCCTCCGTGTCTCCGTGCCTTTGCGAGAGCCTTTTTTTTCATCCTTCTTCCTTCATACTTCATCCTTCAAAACTCTCTTCCGCTCTGCCCGCTCGTGCTCATGCAGACCAGATCCACCGTGCCGCCGCGCCTGCGCACCGCCGCCACACGCCAAGCCTCCGCCCCCTGCTGCACACGCACGCCCACCTTTATGGCAAACTGCGTAAAATCCGAGAGCGATACCTCAAACTTCGCCGAGTCATCACGCGCGAGCCCGCCATCGACCGCCATGTTTGTGACCTCGTTCGGCTGCCGGATCGCCACGATCTGCGTGCCATTGATCGTAACCGGCGCGCCCATCTCCGCAAAAGCCACCGCATCAGAAAGCGCAAAGGAATCGTCGAAAGCCATAATGCCACCCCACACAAGTCAACGGATGAAGGAAGAAATTAACCACAACCGAGCGCCGGGGCATGCGGGAGGTCATTGGGAAACGGCTCAAAAATGGCTCAAATGGCTCACATAGAGATTGAATTCGATACGCTCGATCGTATATTCTTCGTATATGCGGGGCGGCGTATATCAGATAGGTCGCCGGAATTGGGAAGAATCCGGACATGATGTCCGGATCTGTGTCCGAATTGTGGCGGTGGTTACGCATTGGCCTGTTGAAAAAACGACCCTGTTTTTTCAACATCTCCTCTGTGCTCTCTGTGTCCTTTGACTCGCTCGCTCCCGCTCGTCTCGCCCCTGGTCTTCGGTCAATCCCCTCAGAATGGTATATCATCGCTCTCCTGCTCCACCACGCGCGGCGACTCGGAAGCCGCCTCCACAGGCCGTTCCTCGGTTGCCGCCTTCGCTGCACACTGCCGAGAGCCGAGAAGCTGGATATTTTCCGCCACCACCTTCAGCTTCGTGCGCTTCTGCCCCGAGTCCTTGTCCTCCCACGAATCCTGCTTGAGCCGACCCTCGACATAGAGAGGATTCCCCTTTTTCACATACTCGCCCGCGATCTCCGCGACACGGCCCCATAGCTCCACATCTACGAAAGTCACCTCCTCCCGCTTCTCGCCCGAGTCCGCCTTGTAGCTGCGATTCACCGCGAGCGTGATGCCCGCCACAGCCGTTCCCTTCGGAGTAGCCTTCACCTCCACATCCCGCGTCACATTCCCGATCAATATCACCTTGTTTACATTCGCCATACTCCCGCAAAAGCGAGTCAACGGGCAGGAGCAAATTAACCACAGAGGACACAGAGAGCACAGAGGAGGCTCTTAAAACTTAATACTTAAAACTTAAAACTAAGAGGGCGAGGCGTCCGGGCGTGACGCCGGATCACGGTTTCAGTAGCGGCCCCGTGTATTGCCGCTTGGGTGGTGATTCCTTTTAAGAATACGGGTTTCAAGGCTCCCCGCTCGCCGCCTGACTCCAGGCTTCGCCTCACAGCCAAGCCACGCAGTCAACAAAGGCTTTACAATCCTCAAAAAAGAATGAGTGTCGCTCTATGGTTGCTCATTTTTTGCCAGAAACAAAAACCACCGCTGCCCCGCTACCCACCGCCAATCGCATGTATGCCATTATTTTTGACTTGGATCAGGAAACCCTGAAGCAAACCTACGGATCGACATCCCACAACAACGCCTACGCCGACATCAAAAAATTCCTCACCAACAAAGGATTCGAGTGGCAACAAGGGTCGGCGTATTTCGGCAAAGACATCGATGCCGTAAAGTGCGTCCTTGCAGCCCAGCAACTCTCTCAAACATTCCCATGGTTCGCAGCCAGCGTCAGCGATATTCGAATGCTACGAATCGAGGAGAACAACGATCTCAGGCCCGCGATCGATTTAGGAGCGTAGCGCCGCCTCCGTGGTTTGAGTCCGCTGGCGGCAGGCGGGAAAATGACGCGGGAAACACACAAGTAATACACAAGCGAAACCCGCGCCTCAAGGCACTCACGGCTTACCTCACGCAGAAGCGCGACTTAAAACTTAATGCTTAAAACTTAAAACTTCAAGAAGGTCCGACGGGGGCCAGGTCGCTCACCTGCCCGATGCGCTTCCTTGCACTTTTTCAGCAAGTCAGGGCCGACCAAACATCGACCCGCCCCAGGCTACGACTGAGTGGCGTAGTGCCCTCGCTGCCCCGCCGGATGAAGACACGGAGGGAGAACTCTTAATAAGGATAGCCTTCGTATATTTTCTCAAAAATCCCTTGCTCTGAATTTACATTGTGCGGAAGGTTTTTAAGGGCCAGCTTACTATTATTCCGATGCCACCGCACCGCATCGGCAAGTTTTTTTACCTCGGCAGTTCCGCGCCTCGGCACCCGCGCCGCAACCGCTTTCGCCCCACCTAATGTCAGGCTCCGCGAGCGCGCCAAGCTAAAGGCCGGGTTAAGTTTTGATAAAACACCCTCTGCTGAAGCGAGAGCATAATCCCCCCGCGCAAATTCCACTCCGTGTCCTCCGTGCTCTCCGTGGTTAAACCTGGAAAGCCGTTTCTCTTCCTCAGTCCCCATGATCTCTTCGCGGCGTTCCTCGGGAGTCAGCTTCGGCGGCACGCCTGCCTTCTTCATCATGTCATAGCCGCGCTCGTTGATCACCAGTTGGCCCTTCACCATCTCGATAAGGCCGCGCTTGAGCAGCATCGCCCGCTGCGCAGGTGTCTCATCCGCGCTCGCCGCAGCCTTCAAAGCCGCAATCACCGCATCTTCGGCCTCGCTATGTCCAAACTCCACGATCCGCCCACTGCGAGCCGCCAGCTCGCGCAAGGCGGGCTTGAGGTTGGCTGACATGAGCCACGCCGCGCCCGATTGCCGAGGCAACGATGACCGCATCTCAGACGAAGAAGGCTTAAAGACTTTCCACCCCGGCCCAGCCCAATCCGCATCAGGAAGCGAGTTCGATCGCAGCTTGCGAACGGCAGGCTTGGCCTTCGCTTGCTTTGCAATATTCTCGGCAAAGACATGGGATCGTGCGCGCTCAAAAGCTGCCTCCCAAGCAGCCTTGTTCGGAGAGATTTTTGCAAATTCTTTCACTCCGTGTTCTCTGTATCCTCTGTGGTTAATCATAAAAAAAGTGGCAGACTTTGCCCGGCCTGCCAGCGGTTGTGGTGGTGTGGAAATTAGCAGGACCGGGAATCGAACCCGGAACGCAAGGTTATGGGCCTCGTGAGATACCGTTTCTCCATCCTGCAGTAAGTTATTTAAGCCATTTTGGTTGCCACGCTCAGTCCCTTGCGAATTCCGCGAAGGAGCTTAGCCCCAAAGCCACTGGCCTCTACTGGCAAAGCCGCACTGGCGCGGCGACCCGCTGCGTTGTAGGCAGCATTGCCCGCAGCCCACCCTTGGCTAACTCGGCTTGTGGCAGAGTTGCCAATATCTTTGAGCGCGGAGCGGTAGGCTTGGCCGCGAGTAGCGGCTCCTGTTCCAGCAGCGGTTGTGCCTGCGTAGGCTGAAGGCAGGTTGCGCGAATCCATGTTTTCAATAAGCCCCTGCTTTCCGTATTTACCCATGATCGCCCTGTCGGCTCGATAGGCTCCGTAGCCTGCGCCGCCGAGAGCAGCAGCACCTGCCCCGGCTTTGACCGCCGTGCCCATACCCATGCCGCCTTCGTCCTCGACCTCGACAAACTGGCCATTGGCATCACGCACCATGGCGAATTCCGTGATCGCCTCGCTGCGAGCCGCCAGCTCGCGGAGAGCAGGCTTGAGGTTGGCAGATAGATTTTTGTCTTTGTTTTTACGGATGCGACCGCCGACTTGCACTCCTCCATACGCACCCAGCAAACCGCCAACTGCACTTCCCAAAAGCATTCCAGGAACTCCGCCGCGAGCAAAACCGCCCGCCCCAGCGGCAGCACCACCCAGCAATCCAAGGCCAGCCCCGCGCCTTACATAGCTTTCATCGTGCAATTTTTGCTGCAAGTCAGCGATAGCAGGGTTATCTGAAACACCTTGTTTGATGTATTTGTATTCTCGTTTGCCGTTCCGATAATTCAACCGAGCCAATCTGGCAGCCGCCCGAGCATTCTCTTCCTCTTGAGCATAGGCTTTGTTAAATTCTCCAAGCGGAGAAGTGAACTCATGTAATCTTTTCATAAAAATTCTCTTCCTCTGTGTTCTCTGTGTCCTCTGTGGTTAATCAAAAAAAAGAGGAAGGACTCAGCAGTTTCCTACTTCATCCTTCCTCCTTCATACTTTTCCTTAGAGTCCGGTTCCGATGAGTCGGCCCGAGTTCGGGTTCACGATCTTGATCACGCGATTGCTGCGCACGCGGATCTTGTCGCCACGACGAGGCTCGTCGCGGTATTGATCCGTGGTGAAGAGGCCGCCTTCGCTGTCGGCATCCCAGATGATCGTGCGACCGCAGCCGCCGTTCATGAAGTCGCCGCCTTGCACTTCGCCGAGCCAGACATAGCTATTGCCCCATACAGGAACGACATTCGTCTTGCCCTTGATCGCGTTGTCGTAGGACTTCTTGGCGACCACGATATTCGGGATGCCAAAGGCCTCGGCAATGAGGTTTGGGGTAATGTTCGATCCGCCTTGGGTTGTGTTCAAGTGGCCGTAGAGGTAGGTCTGGAGCAGCTTGGAGCGCTTCAGGCGATTATAGACCGAGAGGCTGATAACCATCGTGTTCGGCTCTTCACCATTTAGGGTGAGGGCTTCGATCGTGGCGTTCAAGTCGGCAGGGAAGTCCATCGTAGCGAGGTTCGCTTCGGTGTAGGCTGTGCCTGCGGCGCTTGCCGTGAACACGGAAGGATCCATGATCGCAGCGGCAGCTTCCACTTCGTAGTCGAGCATGAGTTTGTTCATGCAGAACTTGGCCGTGACCATATCGGAGTCGAAGAAATCGCGCATTTGTTTGCGGACGACATCGTCCACGCGCTTTTCGTGCCCGTATTCAACGGTCTGGTAGCTGTCCCACTCGAATTGCTCTTCGCTTTCGTTGTAGGTGCCGGTGGCTCCGCGCTTTTGGCTCTCTTTTTTCAAGAGTTCGCCCTTGCCGATGCGGAATTTCGGATAGCGTCCGACCTCACGCTCGCTGCCGTAAATGGGCAGGAGGCTGGAGGCGACGAAGTGTTTTTCCTGGTGGACTGCCTCCATCAAAAGTGTGGAGATGTCTGTCCGTGGAACGGAATCGTTAGTATTGTATGCCATAATCGTTGTCTTCTATTGAGTGTTGATTTTTAGAGGATGATGGCGCGGATCATGCCGCCCCCATTACTGCCTGCGGGCGCTGCCTCGACGGCGTAGCCAGCGGTAGCGCCAGTGGTCTTGAGCACATAAGTGCCGCTTGCCGCTTGCTCCAGAAGGCTGCCCATAGGGATCGCTGTGGCATTGCCGACTTGGACGTAGCGGAGGCCGTTCCCCTTGCTGAGGAAGACATCTGCCGCCTTGTTGATGGCGGCCCCGCGAAGGAGCGTGCCGATCACGGTGTCGGAGGCTCCGGCGATATCCACGCCGGTAGCTGTGAGTTTGAGTGAGACGTGCTCTTTGCCAGTCAGATCAACTGCGGCAGGGAGAGAAACAACTGTGTTGAAGTTCATAGTATTTTTTCCTTTGGTTGAGTTAGCCCTGGTTGCGGATCCAGTCTTGGTGCGCTTCAGGATTTTCCTTGTGGGCGAGCATCACGGCCTGGGCATGTGTCTTGCCTTGGCTCTTGTGGTTCTGCACACGGGATTCGAACTCATGGAGTTCCCCGTTTTTGCCACTGAGCACGGCTCCCTCGGCGCTGAATGCCAGCGGGCGGATGCCAGTTTTGAGTGCGTTGCGAAGCGCGTCGTTTTCAGCGGCGAGCTTGTCGGCAAATTCCTTCAGCTCGGCGCGCTCGGCGGCGAGTTGGGTCATGTTGCCTTCGATGGTGGAGAAATAATGTGAGATCTCGTTGTTCTCAGCGGCGGCGTCTTCGCGTTCGAAGCGGGCCGAGAGTTCACGGACTTGTTTTTGGAGAGCGGAGAGAGCAGTGCCCTCGGAGCCGCCTGTGGAGCTTTCGACTCCTGCACCGGCGAGTTCGCCAGCAGGCTCGTTGCCTTCGCCCTGCTCGCCAGCTTCATCGGCTTCGATAGCAGCGATGACTTCGGCTTGGTAGGCGTGGATGCCAGCGGCATCTTCCTCACTGATCTCGCCAGCTTGGACGAGGGCGGCGATATCTTCCTGCGAGAGATCCATGATCTCTTCCAGGGAAATTTCGTTGTCGTTTTCGGCACCCTCTTGCGAAAGAGCCGCGATGGTCTCATCCTGTGCGGCAACGCGCTCGGTGAGGTTTTGGATAGCAGCCAGAAGATCGCCCATGGAGGGCTCAGCGGCGGCACTTGCTTGGTTGTTTTGGTTGTCCATAAAAGGTTCGCCCATTGCTCGCGTGTCAACTGACCCCGCGAATTCGGTGGGGGCGGCAGGAAGTTTTGCTTCAAAAAGGCCGGAGGGATTCGCGGCGGGATTTGCCACCAGATCGACGCTGATCAACTCCGAGCAGCGGGCTTTCTTTTGCCCGTTCTCCATCTCGTCCTCGCCCATGAATGCCGCCGAGAGGCCCACATTTCCTGGCATGCGCTCGGCCATTTCGATGGCCTGGGCAAAGCGGTCGTGGCTCTTGAGAAGATGCCAATCCCCGAGGAGCTTCGCGGCCTCGATGCGGAAATTATCCAAGTAGCCATTTACGGCATCCGCGCCTGTGCGGTGGTTCCATTTCACCGGCACCGTGCCGAGCTTTTCGGCACATTCCTTGATCTGGTTGAGCGTCTTCGCATCCACCTCCAGATCGTGCCCGCGTGCCTTCACGCCGCTGGTGATCACCGCCACGCCGTGGATCACGCCATTGAGAGCGTCCACCTTCTGCGCGCAGTTATAAGGGGTGTAAAATTCTTTAAGATTTGCCGTCGTCGCCATGCCTCACGGCGCAGCGTCAACAATCAGTCCTCATCCTCTTCGTCATCATCCTCGTCACGCATCTCCAGACACATCGGCAACTGCTCGCTCATGCCCTCCACGGCAAAGGAATTGCCAAATTTGAGCGTGAGATATTGCGTTTCCCCATCCTCAGCCCACGAAACCATACCCACACCCGCATCAAAGTGCTCGGCCAGCATACGCTCCACGCGCTCCACCACCTCCGCGCGGCTCTCGCACTTTTCGCGCTGGCGCTTCGCTGCCATAGCTAAAACTCCAGATAAATGTCGCCCTTGGCGATCGCCTTCACGGCAGGCTGCGTGACCTTACCGCTATCCCACTCGACCTTCATACGGCCCGCACGCACTTCGGCGATCTTCCCGAAGTTGCCATTGCGCGCACGCACCGCCATACCCGCTACCGGCTTGGGGCGCTTGCTGCCCTTGGCAGGTTTGGACTTCACAGGCTTCTCCTCCTTCGGGTCGGTGTGTTTGCCCTTTTCGCGGTAGGCCACGATCTTGATTAGCTCCTTGTTGAGCTTGCACCAGATCGGTATGTCGCGCCGCTCGATCTTCTTTGAGGCGATGGCACTCTTGAGCACGCTTTGCACTTTATCCTCATGACAGTCCAGAGCCTCCGCCACCTGCTCGCGCTTATGCCAACCCACTTTGGCATAGGTTTCCCATTGGTATTTCGGATCATTCTCATGCTCCTCGACCATTTGCTGCTTCACGATGCGTTGCCAGAGGTTTGCCATAGGATTTTAGGTGTTAGATTTTTTCTGTTCACTGCCCTTGAGCAGCATCCCCGCATAACTCACGCCGTCGTTGATCGTGACATTGATCATCTGGAACGCGCCGGTCTTGCGGGAAATAAAGCGGATCAAGTAGCCATGCGTCCACTCGGTCGGGCGCGTATTCGCATAGAGTGGCTGCCGCTTGCACAGGCAGCCGGGGTTCCATGCGGAGATCAGCCCCAGCCCAGGAATGTTCTTAGGCTTAAAACTCGCGCGGTGCGTGTCAAAGTAGCAGATATTGCCCCCCGCCTTGCTCATCGCCACATCCGCCGCATCGCGAGCGTTGGAGATCTTGTGGACGAAATACATTTTATCCATCTTCACCCACCCTGGCACATCGCAGTCTCCATGCGTCTTGCCTTGGTGGTAATACTTGATGCCGCGCTCCGCGAGCTTCAGCACATGCTCGGCGCAGAAGGTGCGGCGAAGTAAGTCGATATCCTTGTGGTGCGCGAGCCGCTGCGTGAGCGCCCATCTTTCCACGCGCCACTCGTGATTTCCTTCAACGTAATGAATATCCGAGCAGCCTCCCGAGTGGTGCATCACCGCATCGAGCAAGTCATTTGCCACGCGCACATCGTCCTCGTAGCTATCCTCCGTCTCAGCCACATAGCCCAGAGTGTGGTGTTCCGCCAGAAACCCGCCACAATCGATGAAGTCGCCACCGATCACGATGCGATCCGGCCGGAGCGTCTTCAAGTCGCCCAGAAAAGCCGAGAAGGCCGCTGGGTCATGCTTGTTCCCATGCACATCCGAAAAAATCACTTCAACAACATCACCCGCTCCCGGCTTCGGCGAAGTCGGCTTCGCCTTCACGATCGGGCGTGTGCCCGTGCGCGCCCGCTCCAGCGCCCGCACCGTCTCCGCGTGCGCCTTGCGCTCCGCATCGAGGTCGGCTAAGGCCTGGTCGAGCTTCGACTTATGATCCGCCGCCTGCGCGGCCTGTGCCACCGCTCCCCATTGGGTTGTTTTTTTCATAAATTATTTTTTTTGGGGTTCCTTGCGCCGCAGCATTACCTCCTGCTCAGCCCTTACTGCCAGTTGAATAAGTCGGGACTTGATGCTCATCTCTTGATCGCCTCCGCGTTGCGCTGGCGGCGCATTTCGTTCGCTAGCTTGAGTTCCTTATTCACGCCGCTGTCTTTCGAGCGGGCGGCAATCGTGTGGTAGGCGAGATTCCCGCCCAGCACGGCAGCAGGAGCCAGAGCCAAGGCCGACACGACCTTGCCGGGGTGCGCCCGTAGAATCCCCGCCACCTTATTGCCAATGTGCGCCGTATTGTCGGCGTGCTCACCCTTCCAGAGCTTTTTGCCAAGTGAAGCGACACGGCCTGAAGACTCCGCACGCAGAGCAGGCGACGCCGCCAGTATGCCTGGAGCAGCCACCGCATACGGCCACATACCAGTAGATTCATCCCTTTTTTCCCGATGCCCGCGCGCCTTGCGGCGCAAAATATCTGCATTCGTCTCGTGGTAGGTGATCGAGTTCAACTCCACGCTTCGCGCAGCGAGTTCCTTGAGGCCTTGCAAATCCTCTTCAAAAATCTTGGACGCCACCTTCTTGAAAGTCGGGAAGGTCGTGAGTTGCGTCTTGATCACCTTGCCAGCACGATTCACTCGCGCCGCAGCAACCCTCGCCGAGCGAGCGGCCTTACGAGCCTCGCCCGAGGTCTTGAGCGCATCATCCGTGAGCGTCTGCGCGCTCTTTGCCGCCTGCGCCCCGCGAAACCCTGCATAGGCCACGCCGCCACCAGCACCCAAAGCCCCGATCCCTAGCGCCGCATTGCGAAAATCCCTGCCCGTCTGCCCCGGCTCCGGAGGCTGCGCCTGCACCGCATAGGGATCATAAGCCGCCTGCCGCGCCAACTCGCGCAAGCGGAGCTTGGCGGAGAGGTGGCTGTTCACCCAATCCATATCTTGATTGTATTGACGCCACGCCTTTGCCTTTTTGCCGATGCCAAACGGCAAATGCCACTGCGATTGAATACCCTTTTGCTGCACCGCATTATTTGCGGCCGCGTGAGCGCCTCTCAACTTCAACCCCTTTTCAGAGTTAGACGCGGCCTGCCAATCTTCCTCGTCTCCGATAAATTTGTTGTAAGCCAATGTTGCATCCCTAAGTCTCAACGCTTCCTCAGAGGGCTTGTATTCAGCCAACTCGCGCAAGCGGAGCTTGGCGGAGAGGTCTTTCTCGCGCGTCGCAAGATACCCAGCCACCGCGCCTGCACCCACCGCGCCTGCGCCGACGCCAATCGAAATGTTACGGCGGCGAACTCCTTCGTTGATGAGTTTCCTGGCTCGCCGCACGTCATACTTAGCATCAGTTCCGCGAGCAATAGCCCTATGCCTCATGCCGCTTTCAATCTTATACTGAAGGCCAGAATCCCTGTAGGGGAACTTGTTCTGCTTGACGGCATCAGCGCGGTAAGCGTCCCTCAACGACCTGTTGTATTTCGCTGCATCCAACGCTTCGCGCCCGGCCTTGATCTGCGCCATGCCGGTGAGATTGGAAATTTTATTAAGAATCGAAAACTCCTTCACCCCTCCGTGCTCTCCGTGTCCTCCGTGGTTAAACCTCGAAAGAACCTTCTGCTCTTGCGGCACGCTTTCCTCTACGCCACGGCGCAGGCCGATGGCACGGCGCAGTTTCTCGGCGAGGGTCGCTTTACGCGCCTCAATGATTTGCGGGTTGTAGGCCGCTGAGGTGGTGTTGGCATCTACGCCGCTCATTTCCTCGGGAGCGAATTGGCCGTTGTTGTTGCGTGGTCTTGAGTCCATTAAGTTTTAAGTTTTAAGAATTAAGTTTTAAGCGCCTGCCTTGAACACCTTGGCCGCATCCACAAAGACGCTGGCATCGGGTGGAGTTACCTTCTTGGGCATAAACCGCGAGGGGATGAGCGACTTGCCGGAGACGAGGCGTTGGCCGACGAGCATGGCTCCTGCGCCGCCGAGCACGCCTGCGGCGATGCCTGCCTTCCAGAGCTTGCGCTCGTTTTCCGTCTTCTCATGCCATTCCTTCTGGCGGCGTTCGCGCTTGCGGCTGCCGGGTGCGAAGACACGGGCCGAGCGACCACGCGGATCACGGACATCCCAGCCCTCGTATTCCGCAATGGCATCGAGTTCACGGAGCTTCTTGAGCTTCGCGGAGAATGCTTTTTTCGCGGTGATTTTTGTGAGGCCCCCTAAGATGTTCTTACCGATCTCCGAGAGGCCATCCCCCGTGGCACGAAGGCTTGCTTTAGTTTTTTTATAAGCTTCGCCGATCTTGGTATCCGGGTTGTTATTGGCATAGCGCACGGTGGCTAGGCCGCCCAAGCCAGCCGCTGTCATACCGATCTCGGTAGCCTTGTTGTGGAACCAGCTTTTCTCCCACTCACGCTTCTTGATGCGACCACTGACATCGCGCTGGCGGGGTGCGCCGCGCAGCTCATCCACGAGATCGCGCGAGAGTCGCCCGCCGCGCTGCACATTCACGCGCTGGCGTCCCGCCTCGCGGGCCACGGAGTTCCAGAGCTGACCCGAACTCGGGTCCCATTTCACGCGAATCGTATCGCCAGTATCGGGATTTTTCTCGACACGGCCCTGGCTGTTCCTCTTAGGGATATACATCGGGCGATCAGTCGCCCAGCCCCAGGCTGTATTGGCAAATTGCGAGTCCTCGTTGGGCAGCACACCCCCGCCACGGCGGGCATCCCAGCGCGCCTGGTCGCCACGGCCAAATTCCTTCGGCTCATCGAGCTTTTTCCAGCCCTTGTTCGACGGGCCATAATAGCGGGATGCCGCCACCGAGGCTCCGACACCGGCCCCTGTGAGACCGATCGCCGTGCCATTCCGCTTCGCCCACCCGCCCACCGCCTTGGCGGCGCGCTTGGCTGTCTCCGCAAATGAACTGCCCTTGGAGGAGCGCGATAAGATCGCCCCGCCAATTCCGGTTTTATAAATAAGCGCAAACTCGCGCAGCCGTTTCCCTGAAAACTGAAAACTGCCCACTGAAAACTTTTTCATATCCTTTCTCAGATTGCGTATCGAATCGACTTGCTGCCCTTCATCCGCGCCCATGCCGCCACCATAAAACGCCCCGCCCACGGCACCGATCGCAGCGGCTCCAGCCAGGGGAGTCTTACGCAACCACATGGCAGGCCGTGAAAATGGCTCGCTCTTCTTAGAGGCCGCCACAAGCGCACGCGCTCCACCCTTGGTCTTGCGAAGCAGCAATGCCCCACCGAGTCCTGCGCCTGCGCCGACCAGCGTGCCGCCGATCGCCGCCCGCTTCATAAAGGGAGCGGACTCCTCCTTACGCGGATCGCCCACGATCTTGCTGCCGAGCAACGCCCCGCCGCCGACGATACCCGCCGAGGCCAACCCCAGCTTCGCCGCCGTCTTCGCCGCGCCACGGAATGTCGCCCCGCGCTTGAGCAGCGCCAGAGAGCCAAGTGCCGCGCCACTGCCGAAGCCAGACAACGCCGCACCTGCATAGGGGTTCATGCCAGATTTCTTTTCTTGGAAAAACCGCACCCCGCGTATCTTCGCCGCAAGTTGTTTCTGCTCTTTCTTGCGCGTAGCCAAATATCCAGCGCCAGCACCAGCAGCGGTTAATCCTACCCCAGATACTACAGCGTCTCGCTTGAAACGATCAGCCGCCTGCTTGCGGTATCCCTTTGCTTCTTTAGTGTAGAATTTCGCGCCATATGATTCACCGTAATTGGGTGACCACTTGCTGCCAAGTATTTGGGACATTCTTGCCGCGTGCGCGCTTTCCTGTGCACGCACATGCTTAGCCTGCTGAGTGTTAAGTTTTGCCGTCTGCCGCGAGAAGTGCCCGAAAGGATCATAATCAGTAATCGAATCAATACCCCTTTCTATTACCGGCACGATCTTTGACTTCAACACCCCAAACTCCTTCAATCCGCGCAGCTTCGCGCTCAAGCTCTTCCGCGCTGGCCCCTGCCCACGGCCCTTGCCGTAGCGGGATTGCCCAGGCGACTTGCCATCGCGGCGAGTCCGCACCCACACCCCACGCGCCATCTGGCTCCGTTCGGAATCATTCGGCGTGCGCACAGCCACCAACTCATCGCCGCCACGCTTCTTTTTCGAGCGAGCCTCCTCAGCACTCCGCGCAGCAATGCCCGTATTCCGACCCTTGAAATAGTAGAGCCGGTAGTCGTCAAAGTTTTTCACGCCCCGAAGACGGGAGGCCAGGTTGGACTCCTTGCGTAAAGCCAGATGGCGGAGACGATTTATTCTGTGCCATTCTTTTGCGCGCAGGCGTTGCTCTTCTCTTTTTTCTGGAGGCACATAGAATGGCGAATCAGGGTTGTTCATGGACGCGAAGATAGAAGGGCCGTCTTTCTTTTCTACGGCGATACCCGGGGCGCGCGCTTCCGCCTGCGGCTTGCCGTATTTTTCTATAATTGCTCTTCTGGCTGCAGCATGATCTGCCGAAACCCGATCTGTTTTTACCGAGATCCACGCAAACTCCTTCAACCCTCCTCCGTGCTCTCCGTGTCCTCCGTGGTTAAACTTCTTCGCAAACGCCTTGAACCGCTTACCCGCAAGCCACGCCGCCGCGCCGAGACCACCCAAAGCAGGGATCAATTCCGCGCGCTTGCTGCCACGATCCCGCTCGCCGTAGATGTCGCGGTCGTTATTGGTGAGGGCACGAATGCTGATCACGCCGAGTCCGCCAGCACCCGCGCCGATGAGTGCGCGCTTGCTCGCGCCGATGCGGCCACGAGCCAGTAGGCCCGCCAGCGCCCCCGCGCCACCGGCACGCAGGATATTCGCATCGCGGCGATCCAAGTCCTCATCGCGGAGCTTCTTCACGAAGCGATCCCTCGCCACACGACCCGTGAGCGGGATGCCCGCCTCGTCGGTTTGAAATTGATTGAAATATCGCACGCGGTGCAAGAGGGCAGAGAGGTTCTTGCCATTCTTTTTGGCACGCTTCGCCTTGACCTTGGCAGCGATCCTTTCGGCAAAAGAAAGCGGAGCCGCCTCTTTTTTACCCTTATTGGATTTGGCAGCAGGTTTAGCGGCGGCCTTAGCGGCAGGTTTTTTGGAATCCGACTTTGCGGCAGCTTTTGCGGCAGGCTTTTTGGAATCTGACTTTGCGGCAGATTTCTTGGCACGCACTTGAGGATTCTCCTTCAGCTTTGCTTCCCAATCGGCCTCCTCCGGCGAGGCATCAGGTTCATTGATGTCGTCTGCCTCATCCAGATCATCGAGATCGTCAGCCTCATCGGCATCCTGTTTTTTGGCCTTGGACTTTTTCTTAGCTCTAGGCTTTGGATTGTTTTCCTTCCCTGCCGAGCGAAGTTTATCGCTGAGTCCTTCTGGAAAATCGGATTTCGGTTTCAGCGAAGCGCGCGCCTCATCGATCACATCGGCAGCGACCTTGCCAGTGAACCCCCCAGCGGCATGAGTGTCTTCCAACCTTTTGCGGAGGGCGGCGTTCTGCTCGGGCGTTCCTAAAAGCGGAACTTTGCCGACCCCTTTTTTCTCCCAAAATTCCTCATTCGTCGCGCTGGCGACTTTTGGCGCAGGCACGCCATCATCCACACGCTGCACAGATGACTTGATAGCCTCGATGCGGGACGCAGGGGTGGCAGGAGGCTCTGTTTTTGCAACTACGGGAGTCTTTGTTTTCGGAACGACTGGTGCTGCGGGAGCAGGCGTGGACGGGACGGAGGCTCCAGATTGGGCGGCGGCGAATTTGGCGACTTTAGCCTGCCGGTTCGCCAGCTTTTGTTGCCTCGCCGTGAGCTTGCGGGGTGGCTTGACTGCCGTGATCTCATCGATCTCAGCGGCGGCATCAGCAGCGGGCAAGTCGCCCGAGTTGTTCAAACTTTCGACCACCTTGGTCTTTGGTGTGGTCTTGCTCCCCTTGCCAACATTCGTTGGCGGGGGTGTGGGGGGAGGCGTCTGCGGCGGCGGTGTAGGGGCAGGCGTCTGAGGAGGTGTCGGAGGCGGCGTTTCGCTTTTGAGCTTCGGGCGGCCACGCGGAGCAGGTGCGACATTCCCGACATCGGCAGCGGCCTTACTGGCGCGCAGCTTCGAGAGTTCTTCGGCCAGATCCTCGGCTCGCCGCACAGCCCCGCTGTTGCCGACCTTATACAAACCACGGCCCAGCAAAGCTCCACCACCCAGCAAACCCGCGCCGACGATGCCCGCTTTGATCAACCCATTGCGTCGCTCTTTCTGTCTTTCCTGAGCAAAATCCTTATCGTAAGGATTTCCGTAGTAGCCGCCGGGAGGTTGATAATAGCGAAATTCTTTGAGCCTCATACCCAGCCGCCCGCGCGTCAACAGCTTGAATTGCCCATTTTCCTCCATATCCGGCAACCTGCGCCGGTGATATTTCGGATCGGCATTTGCATTCAGCCAATCCTGCGCCATCTGCGCCGTGCGCCAACGCTCGGCCTTGCTCAACTCGCCGCCGCCAGCCGCCACAGGTTTGAGGTGCGGCTTCTTCTTGAGAAGTTTCATCGTCTCGACTGCTTTGCGAAGTAATTCACTCATCGTTTTTTTCCCTTTCCAAAAATAAAATCATTCCCTTCCCGACCAAATCCCCTGTGCGTCTCCAGGTAGATATCCTGCACCCGCCGCCGCTCCGGCGTCTGCCGCCAGAAGTATTCTTCCGCCCGCTCCATATCCTTCTTGAGATGCTCCATCCAGATCTTCTCCTGCTCCTCCTGCGTGAGATACTTCCGTCTCTTCCCCGCCTGCCCAAACGACAAACAACCCGAGCCCTTCAAAGAATTTTCTCCTGCTCGACTTTTAATTCCTTTAACTCCCGCCCCCTCGTAAATTGTCTTAACTGTCCGTGGACTCATTTCTTCCCCTCCGTGCTCTCCGTGTTCTCCGTGGTTAAACTCTTCTCCTTCGGCCCATCAGGGATCATCTTCTCAGCCGCATTCCGCTCCACGCCATACAGGTTCATCAGATTGATAATCGCGCTCTCGCGATCCAGAATCCCTTCGCCCACATTTTTCAGCAACTCCAAGAGCGGCTTCACATCCAACCCTTGCGGCACGAGGCCAGGTGGCGGCGGCTGTGGCGGCTCGGCCATGGCGGCGAGGGCTTGAGTCGGCCCAGGCAGGCGTTGATTGATGAGTTCGATCGGCACACCTGTCTCGGTGGCGACCCGTTGCAGGTAAGCGACTTCGCTCGCGCTACGGCGCACCACTTCCTCGAAAGATTGCCCTGTCTCGGCAATGAGGTCGCTCGCCGTGACGAGTCCGGCCTGGAGAAGCTGGAGATTCGCCTGCGTGTCGTGGCCGTAGTCGCCTGTGAGCGAGCGGCCAAACCCCCAGCGGCCATTGCGCCACTGCGGATGCGCTGGCAACTCGCCCATGGAAATACCAAGGCCGATCACGCGATCCCGCAGCGGGTCGAGGGCTTTCTCGCTGAGAAGTTTCTGGTAGCGGCGGATCGAGCGCATGGCTTGCGCGATCTCGATGCGACCCGTGTGACCCGAGAACGCCGTCATGTCATACAAAAATCCGTAGGGCATATTCAGCCCACTGGCGATCTCGCGCACCATCGTCTGCACCAGCGCCATGAACGCTCCGCTCGGGCGGTTCGTGCCAGGAGCGAACTGGATGTCCTCGCCCTGCGAGAGACGCTGGATTTTTCCCGCCTCCATCGCCATCGTGCCAGGAGAGTCGGTGCGGTTATCCTTCTTCCCATCCCACGCCGAGATGCCGCCGTCGCGCCGTGTCGGGTCGCTCACCTTCACGAACCCCGCATGGCCGACTTGCCACTTCGCCGCCAGCTTCTCAAAGTGATACACCTCATACAAATCCCGCGCGGGGGCGATGACGGTCGAGAGCGCCGTGACGCCTCGATATTGATCCACCCGCATCGGATCGAAAATGTGAATAAACTGGTCGGCAGGAATCTCCCGCTCAAAGGAATACAACGCCGTGCGCCGCTCGCGCTTGAAGATGCGATAGGAGACAGGGCGACCCATCTCGTCCACGATGATGCCGCCGATGTCGTTGTTGTTCCCTGGACTCATCGGATTATTCGGATCCCCGATGCGGTCGGCCTCGATGGATTGGATGCGGAGTTGCCGCTTGCCGCCGCCCGCATCGATCTCTACCAAGTGCCAGCCGTGATCGCCATCCACCAGCAAGCTCCACATCGCCATGGAAACCAGAGCGCCCAGCCGGTGACGACCAGTAATATCCGCCTGCTCGCACCACGCATGGAAGTAATCCTGATACGCCGAGTCGATCTCCTCATCCCCCGTCTGCGAGACATACTGAACCGTATCGGCGGTGTATTGAACGATGCGCGAAATGATGCCGCGCAGGATCGAAAAATTCCGCACCACATCGCGCGCATCCCACAAGAGCACCAGACGATCCCGCTGCATCCGCCATGTCTCCGAGGAGGAGTTCTTCTGCCTCCCGCCACTGCCGCCGCGATTCGTTCCAGGCTGCGCGGAATCATACCCGAATGCCTTCAACCGCTCCCGCGCCATCGCCCGACTCACCCCCGCCTCGGGGTCAAAAAAAGATACTGCTCGATCCAGAAAGTTCATGTCAGTTTTCAGTTTTCAGTCAACGGGAGATTGACCACAGAGAACACAGAGGACACGGAGGGGTGAGTCATATATTCAACGGGAGCGTGTGTAGGTAACATCATCTCCTGGTCCTTGCGTGGGATCGACGATGGCTTTGTGCTTTCTCACTTTCAGAAGATTGTCGCCGTGTGTTTGCGTGATCTCTCTTTCTGCTGGATACCTTGCGTTAGTCATCGCCCCCTTGATTTTCTCTCGCTGATTTTTAATGAGTTCATCCAAAGGAGTGGCATAAACGCCCTCAACGGGAGTCTTGCCTCCATATTCAGACACCAATCGCATCGCGGAAGCTCGTCGTGTGGATGTGCTAATAGCCCTGCCCGAAGAAAAACCAATGTGATTTCGCATGATATCTTCAGAAGTCATATTTGGAGGAGCAGGGAGGTCTGCATTGGATGGCTTTAAGTGGCTTTCCTGCTTTGTTATCCGATAATGCAAAATCGACTTTTTCCCATCAATGTCCACCAATCTCGGCTTCCATAAATCAGTCTCCTTATGTATTCTTGAGGGGGGAGCTTCCCCAGAAGCACGCCGCATCCGTGGCCCTCCGGCCCCAAGAACGCCGCTCGCACAGCCTGCCTGTCCCCACCCTTTTCCAATTTACGCCGCAATGATCTGAGAATCGGGTCGGCGACCTTTCGCGGCACAGGGTTGATATTAAGAATCTGCCCCGTCACGGACTGCACTCGGGCCAGCTCCACCAACCGCCCGCTCGCCCGCGCCAACTCACGCAATCTTGCTTTGTGTCCTTTGTGTTCTCTGTGGTCAAATTCTTTAGGTTCTGGCTTTCTCGCAGCCATGTAGCCGAGTCCGCCAATTCCAAGACCTCCTGCGGCAACGGTTCCAAACCAAGGCTTTTTACGGAAAGGCGAGGTTGGTTGCGTTTGTGGCGTTTGTGGCGTTTGTGGCGTTTGTGGTGTTTGTGGGGGTTGTGGGGGTTGTGGGGGCTGCGGTGGTTGTGATGCAGTAGGCGCTGCGGCAGTGGCTTGCGCTGTTGTCGCTTTCGGAGAGGAGGCCGGAATTGTCGCTTTCGGAGAAGCTGTGGTGTAGTGCCCTGCGCGGTAGGTATTCAGAGACCCCGCCATGTCCTTACGAAAAGCGGCGATGTTTTCCTTTGGCACTCCCATCCGCTCCATATCGGCTTGCGCGGTCTGGTTTGCCAAGCGCTCCTGCCTACGCATTTCGTTGCCATGACTGCCGACTTTCATCCTGTCCGCCAAACTTGCTCCTGACTGATCGGCCTTATGCGCCTCGATATGAAACTTGTCTGACCCTCCACTGGCGTTCACTTTGGCATGACCCGCCTCATGGAATAGCGCATTGCGCCTGCCTACACCCTCAGCGACACCCGCTTGCCCTCTAGGAATATTGATAAGATTCTTCGACCCAGAGTAAAACGACTCACCCCCCTTTCGCGATACAGCCACCCCCGCCGATTTAAGCTCCTGCAAAAGCGCGCGCGTAGCTCCAAAGGTATTAAACTCCACCAACCGCCCGCCGCGAGCGGCGAACGACACCATCCCCAGCGGGTCGGTCAAAACCAGCTTCCGCTTGCGCGGGTCGAGCATGATGTTGTGAGCCGTGACTTTTGTTCTGCCCCGTAAATTTTCATAATACTTTCCTTCTTGTCCGGTATAAACCTGAGTAAAGAGGCTGGAGTCCGAGGCCCCTAATGGCATCCTATGAGCGAGCCCCCTGTCTGTCTGAGTAGTAGGAGCAAAGGGATTGATTTTTTTTACAAAAGACTCCTTTGGCTCCGTGCGTCGCCGCCCTGATCTCCTTCGAGCGTCCACTTCAACCATGCGATCCTGCACATATCCCGCCTTGTGCCACCCCACAGGCAGCGCCGCGTGCGCGCCAGCGGGGGATTCTGCCACATCCCTCCACTCTCTTTTGGTTCTATTTAAGATTTCATCCACTCCACCTCGATAAGGGTTGGAGGACATCCTCTCCGCGCGCGTTTTTTCTTTAAGAGTTTTTTCTTTAAGAACCTTCGTGACCGTGCGTCCGCGCCCAGGAGTAAAGGATTCATAAACACGAAAATCCGCACCTTCCCCAAGCCTGCCACCCACTTGCCGAGTCTGCTCGCGCAGCCCTTCCTGCAATTTCCGCACCGTCTCGGGCTTCAATCCCTTCAAGCGCCGCGCCCATGCCACGGAAAACTCCACCAACCGCCCACTCACCTGCGCCAACTCACGCAACCTCTCTCTGTGCGCTCTGTGTCCTCTGTGGTCAATCCCCATGCCCACAGCGCATCGCAGTCAACCAAGTCGGCGAGCGCCCGCATCGCATTTTGTCGGTTAGCGCACACTATCCGAGCTTCATCGCCATCGACTTCAACCACAGCGGCGAGGAAGCTGTGACATTGAGATTCCACTCCTCCACGGCAGGGGAGTAGGGAATTTCCGCTCGCTTTGCGACAGGGACTTCCTTCTTCTTCCTGACCCTCCGAATCGGCTCGGCAGTCGGCGTCTCCAGCGTGTAGGAGAGGTGAGCCTTCGCGCACCTGCGCCGCCGCCACACACCGTCTTCGCGTGGACGGCTCTCGACCACGCGCGTATCGCCCCCGCAGTTCGGGCAATTCATTTCTTGCGGTTGGCTCGAAATTCCTGCTCCGTGCGAAGCTGGTCGCATTTTGCGCCCACCTCCTCGGCGTAGTTACAAATCTCATCGATCCAGATGCCGATTTCTCGCGGATCGGGCTGCGGGAGTTTCTCGTCGCCACGCCGCCATTTATTGTAGAGGCGAAGTTTTTTGATCGCTTCTTGAATCATCTGCCTCCCTTCGGCTCCTCGTCTTTATCAATCGTTTTCTTGAACCCCACATTTCCCGCGACATGGAAGACCACGATGCCCTCTGGTTTCATAAACCCCGGAGCGGCCGCGCTCCCGCCCATTCGCAACTCCTCCAACATCAAGTCGCACAGCATCGTGCTGAATTTCCCCCTGTGTAGCACCGGCACAAGGCCACAGCACTCGGGCAGAGGCTCTTGACACTTCTCTATGCGGGGATCGGCGGTCGGAATGCGCTGCGGCTCCTGCCCGTGAAGACACCAGCGCGACACATTGAAAAGACTCCAGCGCCGCTCATTCAACCTGTAGTTACGCTGAATACCTGCCCCCCACCACTCGCCAAAGTGCCGCCCAAAGCCCAAGCCGAAAAGCTCTTGGGCATGATCCCGAACCCACGCCGCAAAGCCAAAGTTATCATCCTGCGGCGTGATGAACCGCGAGCGCGATCCGGCAAATATCACCGCTGGCTCGCCGCCGCAACTCCCCTCCGCGATCACCAAGGGATCGGGATGCTTCGCCGTGTAGAACCCCTCGGGATTCCCCACGATATACACCTGGGCATTCGTGCCGTCGATCTTCTCGGTCACGATCATCTCGCGCGACAAGCGCGCCATTTTCGGAAACTCTTGAAATTCCATTACTTCACTTTCTCCAGTTTTATTTCAAAGCTCACGACAGGCACTTGCTGGAGCTTTTTCTTTTCCTCCACGATCAAAACCGGAGCCGCCCAACTATGGTCTGGCCCGAGTTTTTCCAACTCGTTAAAGGAGGCAAACGATTGCTTAGCCTCGGCCTTGAGCCATTTTTCAGCCTCGGCGACGGAGGGGAATGGGCCGGAGGCCGTTCTTGTGACTTCCGTCATGCCGAAGCCATCGAGGTCGATAATCCAGTATTTATTCTTCATGTTTTTTTTTGCGAAATTTTCCATCCTGCCACACCCAAGTCTTCGGGTTCTCCTCTGTGGTTAAATTCTCCTTTGGTATCTCCGATTTAGGCTCGTCAACCTCTGGCGGCGACCAATCCACTTGATCGCCCTTCGCCGCATTACACGCCGCGCAAGCCACCACGCAGTTCGACAAATGATCCAGCCCGCCCTTGGACTTCGGCACCACATGATCCACCGTGGCTCTCGGGCTATTACCTGTAAAGCCAGTCTCCACACCGCAATAGGCACACTGCCAGCCATCGCGATGCGCGAGCTTTATAATACGCTTCCCACCTACAGGCGGCGTGAGAATCTCGTAGGCCGAGGCCACCTTGCGCCAGCGGCGACCAGCCTCTATACTGGCCTTGCGAGCGGCAACAGCCTCATTGCGCTCCATCTCCATCTGGACTCGCTCATCGTAGGCCACCTTGAACGCATCCCGCACCTCGCCAAGCTCCCGCTTCAACCTTTGATTTTCCAATACCAATTCGGTAATGGCCTCTTGCTGGGCTATTTTGATATCCATAAAATTAACCACGGAGGACACGCTCATTTTTTTCCTCCATGCTACAAACGATGCAATCTCCCATCATGTCTCTATGCGAATCGCAAAGATGCCCTTCGCGGTGAGCAACGAGTTCTGCCCGCGCCTCGTCCCGCTCGCGTTCCGCTTTTTCGCGCATTTCTCTGTGGAAGTCCGAGTTCTGGCAGTAAAGACGCGCCGTTTCCTCCCATTTGTCTCGCTCGCGTCTAAGACCCTGTATCTCGCAAACCGCATCACATAGTTTTTGGTAAAGAGCAACAGAATCCGATTGGTTTGTAAGCATTTCGACTCCATCGCTGATAGCCGCATCCGTTTCTGGTGTCTCGCTCATTTCGCGCCCTCCAATGCGGCTCTTGCAATAATTCCCATTTTTTCTTTGTCCGCGTAAATGTCTGTGCCATCTATAAATAAATCCTCAATCTTCATTAACGCCGCCCGCGCCTCGTCGCGCTCACGCTCCAGCTTGCGCGCAAATTCAGCGGGAACCGTTGATGCCCCAATCGATGGGATGTATGTTCGAGCATCCGTCTCTGGGGTGTCACCGATCTGTTTTTCGATAATTGCATTCATTTTTTGATTAGTGCCTGCGTTTTTATCCTGAAAATGAAGGGGGTCGCTTTTATGCGGTTACGACCCTGGGGCATGAAATCACCAGCGCGAAACCAAGCGCCGCCGCAATCCCAATTCCTCCAAAAAAACTCCGTGTCCTCCGTGTTCTTTGACTCGCTCGCTCCCGCTCGTCTCGCCCCTACGGGGCCAACCTGCGGTTGCTCTACCTCCCGCCTGCCACGGCGCTCGGTTGTGGTTAAATTCACCCCAGCAACTCGCGGAAACACGCCAGCGTGAGCAAGGCATCCTCCAGCGCATCATGTTTCTCGCTGGCGCGGCTCAAGCCGAGCGCCGCTGCGATGCTGTCGAGCGAGAGCTTGGGGTTGCCATCCTTGCCGATCGCAAGTTCCAGCCCCTTCGTCTCATAGGCGAGCCATGCCGCGCCACGGATATCGAGCGAACGGCCAGATTGCCACTTCAAGCCGCACCGCTTGGCCGCCGCATCCAAGAAGCCGAGGTCGAAGGCCACATTGCAGCCAGCCACCATGAACCCGCGCCGAGCCTCCATCCACGCGACGAACTCCGCCAGCACCACCGACTCGGCACGACCCGCATCACGCAGGAAGTCCATGGTCAAGCCATTCACCTCCAAGGCTCCCGCCTCCACGATCCAATCCGCCGAAGGGCGTATGAGAGAGTGAAACGCCTCACCACTTTCCGCATCGACCGCCGCGATGGAGAGCAACGCATGGCGATCCGCCCGCAAGCCCCCCGTTTCCGTATCCACTACCACCAGTTTTGTTTTCATAAATCTTCTTCGTCTTCGCTGTCATCCTCGCTGTCATCCGAATCCTCGCGCTCGGCGTTTTCCTCCGAGATCGCCCGCTCCAAGTAACCCTTCAACCCCTCCAGCGCCTCAGCGTAGGTATGAAATTCCTCCTCGATCCGCTCAAAGGTATATCCCTCATGCACGACCACATACACCTGCGGCAACCCATAACTCCACCGCGTTTCAATATACCAGTGGCAATCCCGATCCTTATGGTGCTCATCCCCGATGAGTTCATACCACCGCTCGGAGAGTTCCGTGATTTCGTCTTCGATTTTCATTTTTTCATTCCAAACCTTCGCATCAACCCCTCAACCATGCTGTCATCTCCAACGCTACTTGGAGGGACGGCCTCCGTGCCGTCCGTATCGTCATCCTCGCCAGCCGCCCCCGCCTCATAAGCAAAATCCCAGGTCTGCCGGAAGAGCTTGCGCAGCCCCCGCGCCGAGAGCGTTACCATGCCGTCGCCATCGAAGGAGGGGTTCCGCTCCGCAAACTTGCGCCACAACTCGTCCCGAGTCATCGCGCCTCCCCACGCCGCTTCACGGCGATATACTCGGCCAACCCCATCTGCCGTGGAGGGACGGCCTCCGTGTCGTCCGTGATAGGTGGAGGCACTGGCAGCAGCGGCCTCTTAAACTTCTCGCGCAATCCGTTAAAAAACAGCAATCGCGAATCGACGGATGGTTTATTTTCGGTCATAGGATTCCACATATTTTTTGATCCGCTCCAAGTCGGCCTCGGCCTTCTCACGCCCCTCGGGCGTATCGGGATAGCTCAACTCATAGCGGGGGAATGGTTTGTCCCTATGCAAGCGCGGCCCCACGGCCACCCCATTTGCACACAGCACCAAGCGCACTTCAAAATCGATCTTCATAGCCCCAGTATGTTGAGCGCCAACGCCTCCAACGCCCCATCGTTGCGGAACTCTGGCATCCACACCTCATCCAGCGCGTATTCCGAGACATGCCGCTCACCCCAATGCGTGCGCTCCTCTCGGTATAGCCGCACCGGCACAAACCCCATCTCCCTCGCAGCAGCCAACTCATTCGGGAAACGGCAATCATCCACCACGATCCGGCTCGTCCGCACCGCCTTCACCCGCCGCTGCCAAGCCGCCACCCACAGCGACCCGCCGATCATGTCGCGCCCCCACTCCGTGCCCAGGCGTTGCATCGCCCAGCGCGGGGTGCGCCCACAGAGCAGATCGCTCGGCACTTCCTTCAAGTCGCCCTCCAGCTCCCGATCCCCCAAGCCCAGCACACGCAACATCTCCTTGAGGGGATCCGCAAACTTCACCACCTCATATCCATAGTCGCGCGCCAGCACCCGAGCCAAAGCCGACTTCCCAGCCCCAGCCACTCCACACACACACAGACGGTCAGCCATATTGGTCAGCCCTTGAAACCCGATTTCACCACACGGCAACCCGGCACATCGTGCATCACCACACGGCCCCCGAAGGGATCGCGCACCTGCGCCCCGCACTTCGGACACGCCCCGCCGCCAGACGGCTGCCGCATCTCGCGCTCCAGCATCCGCACCTTGTCCTCACCTTCCAGTCGCTTTTCCATACCCACCCGAAATCCTGTCAATGAATCCCTGCCGAGAAGTCCGGCACACCCCAGCTCGGCGCATCCCGATTCCGCCGCTCATTGCGCACACGGATCGCCGCATGGAGCCGGTTCCGCACTTCGTCCAGGGATTTCTGGTAGCTCTTGTCCGCGATGTTCTGCGAGAGATACACCGTCGCCTCCTGCTTCATGCGAGTAATCTCCGCCTCCAACTCCTCCCCCGAGTAGTCCCTATAAATTTCCAGCCAGTCCGTGCTCATACCCCCACACGGCGGCAGTCAACGCCCTCAAAAATCCTTATCGTAAGGATTTTTATTTCACCACGGAGGACACAGAGGACACGGAGGAGGAAGAACCGCATCCGCCAAGACAACCCTTAAAACTTAATTCTTAAAAACTTAAAACTTTCACCGCCACCGGCCCGACGGCTCGAAAACACACCATTTTGCAATCGACGGAAATAAACATAATTATACATAAGTAAGTATGTTTTCAGCCCGAAAAAGCGATTTTTTGCTACTTGTAAGTTATTGATTATGAACTTAATAAACTATAAAAAATAACTTGTTTCCTTTTCGTTTTCTGATAGATTGTAGGAAGTCAGATGCACAACGCAAATGACTGAAACGCAGTAATAAACATAAAATAAATAAATAAAATGCAAACAGAAAATAAAACACAAGTAGTTGATCAGCAATATGTTCAGAACATTCGCGGAGTGGCAAAGAAGAGAAAAGCGGCGGAATTGCCACAATACAAAAAGGAGGATGTCCGTTCGCAACACCTTGAAAAGCAACGGCTTGAGATTGAAGCCTATCTCAAGGCAAATCCAAGTGAAGCGGATCGCGTAAATGACTTAAATACAACGGCTTGGAGAGTCGTCTGGCAGCGGGCGAAATACTTCACATTTGGCGGAACTGCTTATCAGACAACGACTAAGAAAGGCGTTGCAAAGCAAATCAGCATTGGCAAGTATAACTCGTTGACTGACAAGCAGAAAGCGAAGTATCAGAAAATCGCTCGCGATGGCTCCGGGCAAATCGTTGAGGCTCAACGCCTTATTGAAATGCACAGCGCGGCATTGACTGGACTGATTGCCGGTCATAAAACATTGACGGGCAAGGTTTTAGAGCCTGGAATCAAAGCTGCGTCATCCGCTTGCGCCAGCGAGCTTCGTAGATCATTGCAAATGCCTCTCTTTGAGGATGTTGAGCAAGCCGAAAAATTCCATGAAAAGGCATGGAAACTCCTTCGCGCTGAATTGCAACACTCTTGCGATGAACAAGATACAGAGTATTTCAATTGCGATGAAATGGCAGAAAAGCTCCGCAAGTGCAAGAATCGCTTGCATCTCGCTTATCCTCAGAGGTTTAATGACAAGCGCACATATAACGCATGGAAAGCGAAAAGTGAGCTTCTCCGCAATACCGCTGTAAGTATTTGCAATGGAATGTTTTCCGCTCCAGAAAATAGTTCATCGGAGCGCAAGGCATTGGATAAACTCGCGGAAATCATGCACAATACGCTGATTCCGAGTGACTTGCAAGACCTGCAAGACGGCGCGGTAGTGGAATTGCCGCAAAGCATTGAATCTCAGCAAGTTAAAACTCAAGTGATTGAGATTGGAACTGGCTGGGAGTCAACTACTTATGCAAAAACCATGAAGCGCCGCTTTCCGAAAATCGCCGCTAAGTTAGCGTAACAAGCGCAAAACATTGGCCCTCAACGCATTGCGTTGAGGGCTTTTTTGTTTCTATGCGGGAAGGGATTGTTTCCTTCGCCATTTGATATATGGCGGGAAGGGATTGTTTCCTTCGCCATTTGATATATGGCGGGAAGGGATTGTTTCCTTTCTCGTTTTTCAAAGGAAAAAAAGACGCATCCGGCCAGCGGTCGGCTTCGCCGTCTTTTCGTTTGTTCCTTTGATTTTGAGTTTGAAGACCTGGCTGCTTCATGCCCCGGCGTCCTTCCTCGAAAATCCTTATTGTAAGTATTTTTGAGGAAGGGTGAAGGGTGCGCGACCTGCCCGCTTCATGAAATTTTTGAGTTCACGAAAAATCCTTACAATAAGGATTTTTTGTTGAAAACGCGATGAAAACGCGCCGTCCGTTTTCCTCGTGCAACCCGACGGCTTTTTAGAATATGCCAAAAGCAAAAAAAGCGCCCGTCAGCGCGCCCGATGTCTGGGCAATGACATATCAGGAAGGGTTGGCATTGAGCCAAGCCGACCGCATCATCCGCTTCGTCTCAGAGACTCAAGCGGGCCAGCGTGCGTTTGCCGCCATCGGCAAACTGTATCGCATCATCGACAAGAACCTGCCGAAAGGCAAGTTCATCAACAGCGTTCTGGGAGACGCCGGAATCAAACCCGGCACGATCAGCAACGCATCCTACGGCGCTCGCGTCTTCGATCTGGTCGAAGCGGGACACCTGACCGAACCCGAGTTCGATCAGCTCACCTTCGCCGAAGTGGCGATCATCGCCCGAGTCATCACCACCAAATCGAAAAAGCAGCTCACGCCCGAGCAGGCTGTGGAGATCGTCCGCCAAGGCGGCGACTTCCAAGCCGACCTGCAAGCGATCTACGACAGCGGCATGACCGCCGCCGAGAAGACCGCCATCGAGGATAAGGTGAAAGCCGACAAGGCCGCCGCCGAAGCCGAAGCCAAGGCAAAAGCCGAAGCGCAAGCCAAGGAACTCGAAGAGGTTAAAAAGCGGAATGAGGAATTGGCAAAAGCCAACGCCGACATGACCGCCCAAGCCGCCGCCGTCCAGTCGCCAACACCTGCCGCGCCTGTGGCGACACCTACCGCCGCCGCGACACCTGCCGCATCTGAGCCGCCGCCCGCACCTGTGGCAACGCCAACGCCCGCAGCTCCCGCTGCCGCACCCGAGGCCGACCCGACTGCGAACTGCGATGAGCTTCTCGCCCTCCTCGGTGAAGTCGAGACATCCATGGCCTACCTCAGCGATGAGGATCAAGGCCGCATCGGCGCCCGCCTGTGCGCCATGGCCGCCGCCTTCGTCGAAAGCGGCAAGGCCGTCGCCGCCTAACCCGCCCACAGGGGAGGGGTCGCAAGACCCCTCCCTTCCCTTTTTTTCACCTCCCCCAGCCGTCCGTGCCGTCCGTCTGAAAAACCTGAAACTCATTGACGCCGCCAACTTTTTACCATGACAACAATACGCCCGTTCCCGATCGTCGATCTCGCTGGCAACATCATCAAACACATCGACATCCCGTTCGAAGTCGATGCGGAAATCCCAGGCGAGGACGGCATCCTCATGACCGAGGAAGGCTCTGCTGCCATCCGCGAAGCCCGCATCGAACTGCTTAAAGGCACCTTCTGGCTGGTCGAATACGAAGCCCGTATGTCGGTGGTGGAAGTCTTCCCCATCGCTAACGCCAAGCCAGGCCGTCCAGACTTGGGATTTTTCGCGCCCGGTCAAGACACACTCTGGCCCCTCCACCATGCCAAGTGGATCCGCCAAGTCCACCCCACACCTCCACCCGCTGTGCAGCAAGCGCCTGATATATGGAGGGAAAGCATTGCTTCCACTTTAATTTAGCGATCGCACGGGATACCCGTGCGTGGCTCGTCTAAATACCCTCGCAGGCGGAGCCTGCGCTGCGTGACCCTGGGCACGCAGAATACACCACCAACAATCCCAGGGAATCCCCTTTCCGACCACTCTGTGTCCTCTGTGTCCTGTGTGGTCAATCCAGCAGCAAACCCAACAACACCAAAACCATGTCAGCCACCATCGAAAACAACACCCTCATCATCCGCCTACCGCTTCAATCGCCCCGCCCGTCCTCCTCGGGCAAGACCCTCGTGGTCGCCACCACCGGCGGCAACCAAGTCATGCCGACCGCCATCGTGAACGGCAAGCCAGTCACCATCGGCGTGAACGCTTACATTAAGCCTTAAAACTTAATTCCGCTTCGTTCCAACTCTTAAAACTTCAAACTGAAAACTGAAAACTGAAATGCGCCACCTCTCCGACATCCTCTGGGAAGACCGCGAGCAACGCGCCGCCAAGGAGATCCGCGCCGCCAAGGCGCGGTTCTTCCGGCTGGCTGCCGTCTTCGCCGCCCTGCTGATCCTCTTCACCATCCTTATTACAAGATCATGATTACCATCCACAAAGACCACCTCCTCATCGCCTGCAAGCACTTGCAGCGAGCCGTAAATACCCGCCCCACATTGCCCGCGCTGGCCTGTGTGCATATCGAGCCGGGACTCCACGAAACCCGATTCACCGCGACCAACCTTGAGCAAGCCGTCGCGGCAAGCGTGCCGACATCCGGCAGCAAGCTCTCCGCCCTCCGCGCCAAAAATGCGGGGTCGTTCCTCGTAGATGCTGGCGTGCTGGCCAATGCCGCCGCGTCGGCAGATGCCGCCACCTTCCTGCAACTCGACCGCGACAGCATCCAGCTCACCATAGGTAGTCAAGTGTCCACCATCCCGATCACCACGGAGAGCGCCGACGAGTTTCCCCCTCTGCCCGAGGTGGATTGGATGCCCGTCAGCGGCCAGATCGACCTCGATGCCATGAAGCGCCTCATGCGGTGCGCCAGCACCGACGAGACGCGCTATATCCTCAACAGCGTCCATTGGGACAAAGAAGGGATTCTCGTCGCCACCGATGGGCGGCGACTGCACACCGAGCCGTTTTCGCCCCTCGAAGTGGATGGGGTCACGATCCCCTACGCCGCGTGCCGCATGATCCCGCCCCGCGCCTCGATCAGCTTGGAGCGCCCCAAGGATCAAGAATCGCCAGATGAGCCAGTAGTGCATCTACCCAGCCGCTACATCGCCTTCGTAGCCACAGAGAATATCCTTACAATAAGGATTTTCTCAAAACTCTTGGATGGGCGATACCCAAACTGGCGACAAGTCATGCCAGATCCCACCAACCACTCGGTGCGATTCAATAACCAAGACGCAGCGGCCAACCTCCGCAAGATCAACAAACTCGTCGCTGGCCGCAAGAAGGAACTCTGCAGCACCCTGCTGGAGCCGTCCCCAGGTCGCATCACATTCCACCTCCGCAAAGACGAAGTGACCATCGGCAGCTTCACGCAGCCCGCCGTGCTCACAGGGAACCCGCAGAATATCGCCTTCAACACCCAGTTCCTCATCGACGCCCTCGAAAACGGCGGCGACACCTTCAGCTACCTCGACGGGTTGCACCCCGCCCGCATCACCGGAGTCAAGCAGAACACCCATATCCTCATGCCCGTGAGAGTTACACCACCACCCGCCGCAAACCCCGAACCCGACGAAGCGCCTTGCGAGGAAGAAGAGGAACCCTGCGAGGCTTAAAACTTAATCCTTAAAACTCTATGAAAACCACACTCTGGCAAGCCACCACCAGCTTCGGCCACCCCGGCCAAAGCAAGACCGACGACGAACTCACCGCTCACCTCATCCAGTCCTACTCCACCGGCAGCAATGCCGTGCGAGGAGTCAAGCAGCTCTGGGGCGACAGCCTCAAGCCCCACACCAGCTTCGAGGGCAAGGTGCGGAAATACCACTCCAACATGACCTTCGAAGCCATCGGCGCTATCCGCGTCTGCACCGAGGGCGAGAAGCAAAACTGGCTCACCTTCATGCAGGAAATGGCCGTCGAGCACGCCAAGCTCACCCAAGACTGGCTCGATAAATACGATGTCTGGCTGGAGCAGGAACGCTACGACAAAAACGGCGCGTTCAACATCGCCGACTACCCCACCCGCGAGACACTGGCAGGCAAATTCCGCTTCACCTTCGCCATACTCCCCATGCCCGAGCCAAACCAATTCATCAAAGACCAACTCACCGATGAACTCGGCAAGCGCCTCGCCGATGAATACGAGCAGAGACTCACCAACACCACCTCGCAGATCCGCAACCAAGTCCTCCGCACCCTCCTCGGACTCATCGGCGACACCGCCGAATCCCTCGCCAATGACGGGCCGATCGTGGACAGCGAGAACCGCAAAGGCCCATTCGCCAAGCTGCAAGAATACCTCGACCGCATTCCGGCGTTGAATATCACCAACGACCCGATCATTGCCGATATCGCCAAAGAGGCAAGGCAGAGACTCACTTTCAGCGCCGAGGAAATGCGGAAAAACCAAACCACCCGCCAACTCGCCGCCGCCCACGCCCAAGGCATCGCCCTGCAATTCGGAGCCACCACCCGCAAAATCGCCAAAGCAGCATGATTAACCACAGAGGACACAGAGAACACGGAGGAGAAAAATGAAGACTCACACGCCCGGCCCATGGGCCATTTCTGGAGTAGCGCACAGCATCGGAATCGCGCCCGACGATGGAAAATCCGATGGAATCGCCCATGTTTTCGGTTGTGGCCCGCAAGCCCAAGCCGACGCCAAACTGGTCGCCGCTTGCCCCGATCTCTTGGACGCCCTCGATTCCTGCTTGGAAATCATGCTCCGCGCCATCGGCGAACGCCTGCCCATCCAGCAAGGCACGGAATGCGATGAAACCGACTGGCTCACAGCCATCCGCAAAGCCAAGGCAGCCATAACCAAAGCTACTTAAAACTTAATGCTTAAAACTTAAAACTCTATGAGCACCACCGCACTCCTCAAAACCGAAATAGACAGCCTCGTGATGGAGAACCAAGCCCTCCATGCCGAGATGCTTGCCAACGAAACCCAAGTCGCCGAGCTACAACGCCAACTCCGCATTGCCGAGCAGGAACTCGCCACCCTCCACGCCGAAGCCGCCCAGCGTGTGCTTAAAATCCACATCCCCAGCGGCCCCGACCTCCAAGCCCTCGAATCCGCCGCCGACAATATCCCGCTCACGCCCCACCAACTCTGCCGCCTCAAGACCCTCGCCAGGGAATTTCTCTTCCTATGCCTGTAAAAAACCCACTCCCCATCCCACGCAAGCTCCAAGGCACAGCCTCCGTCACCTTCGACCGCGACCATATCCTCCTCGCCAAGAAACACGGCGGCATCCCCATCCTCGTGCCACGCGGCAACCGCCTCGCCCTCGCCATCCGCCTCCCCAACGGCGAAATCCTCCACGACTTCCGCAAGGAAATCTCCATACTCAGCAACGCCATTGTCGCCCAGACAAGAATTTAACCACGGAGGACACGGAGAACACGGAGAAGAAAAAAATAATGAAAACCCCTTATGAAGTAACCATCAAGGCGACAATTATCAAAAGATTTTCCATCAATGCTGAAAACAGCACCGAGGTCACTGCGGAGGCAACCAGGATCTGGCACCGCCACGGCCTCCTCAACCCCGCCGAAGCAAGCCTGGAAATCCACACGATGGGAAGCGGTAACTTAAAACTTCAACCTGAAAACTGAAAACTCTTATGACCATCACCTTCTCACCCGACGCCACCGCTACCTGCCTCCACACCGACGCCATCCCCCTGCAAAGCCTCGGCCACTGCCGCACGCAGCGCGCCTCGTGGATCGACTTCAACGAGCACACCCAAGAATGGGAAGTGCGCTTTGATCCCCACGCCGACACCGCCGAATACTCGCACCCCTCCCGCCAAGCCTGCTTGGATTGGGAACGCGAGTATTTCGACAAATCCTTATCGTAAGGATTTTTACTTAAAATGAACACATCCTCATTCATCTATTCGCCATGGCGACACGGCGGATGGTATGTCTTAAACATCATTTATCCATCTGGAGCTGTCGGTTGCGTATCAAGAAACTACGCCGATCGCAAATGGCGAATCGTCTGCGATCCCCGACCATTTGCCGAGCAGCCCACATTCAAAACACGCAACCAAGCCGCCAGCGCCGAAGCCCAACTCGCCGCTCTAAACCAACTTAAAACTTAATCCTTAAAACTTAAAACTCTTAATATATGAGCCATGTAACAAACATCGACATCGAGATCAGCAACCTCACCGCGCTCGAAAGCGCCATTCAAGAAATGGGCGGCAATTTCCTGCGAGACAAGAAAAACTACGAGTGGTATGGCCGCCATGTCGGCGACTTCCCACTGCCTCCAGGGTTCACCCAGGATATGCTCGGCAAGTGCGAGCACGCCATCGGCCTCAAAGGCACGACCTACCAGATCGGCGTCGTGCGCAACCCCGCCAAGCCCAAGACCTACACACTCCTCTACGACTTCTGGGGGCCAGGCGAGAAGCTCCGCTCCCACTTCGGCGACGGTCTCACCAAGCTCAAGCAGATGTATGGAGTCCACACCGCCACCGCAGCCGCCAAGGCCAAGGGCTACTATGTGACCCGCAAACAAGTCGGCGACACCATCAAACTCCAAATCTCAGTTTAACCACAGAGAACACAAAGAACACAGAGGAGTTAAAAACTTAAAACTTAATTCTTAAAACTTAAAACTCCCATGTCAAACCAACGCACCCTTCTTCCAGGCCTTAGCCCCGAAGATCAAGACCGCATCATCCGTATGTCGGTTCACGCAGCCGCAACCTTAGCCACAGAAATACTATTATGCACAGATCCATTGAAGTCACTATTGATGCCGCAGGCACAGTCACCGTGGAAGCTACTGGCTTCCGAGGTGGAGCCTGTGAGCAGGCCACGAAAGAAATCGAAGAAGCCCTCGGCCTCAAAAAAGCGCGCAAGAAAAAGCCGGAATACTACGCCCTCGGCACCACCACCCAAGCCCAGCGAGTAAAGGCATGATCGCAACCTCCTCTTCAGTGAAGATATTTGAAGCCATTGCCATCCCGCAAGATCACCGATTCTTCGCCCACTTCCTCCACGAAGGCAAAATCCACGCTTTCGCCATAGACCAAGGCGAAGCCAACCAGCACCGACTCACCCCCTACCGCACCATCCAGATCAGCGTGCCAAGCTGGGAAGATCAGTTCTGCAAGGTCATCGCCGTAATTCCAAAATCCTTATTGTAAGGATTTTTCTAAAAAATGAAACTATGACACATCGCCAAGCCGCGCTGTTCGAATACCACATCGACATTGCCCAACTTGCCTGCACAGGCGAGAACAATGTCCTGTGGGTGCTCGATCTCACCGACCCGTTGGCATTCCAACTGGCCGAGGCGCACGAGACCACCGAGAACCTCATCGCCAATCGCGACAAACAACTCGCCGCTGGCTGCATACCGGCTCTCACCCTTGCCACCCCGGTCGAAACCCTCAATGCCTATCGGACTCAGGTTATGGAAAAACCCACCATACCCCCTCCACCCGAAGGCCTAATCTACATCGTGGTCTGCACCGAAGACCGCATCATGTCAGCAGCAACAAAATCCTTATTGTAAGGATTTTTACTTCATCCTTCATACTTAAAACTTCTATGCTAACCCGTATCACCAACTACCTCAAAGCAGGCTACCCCTGCCTCTACCTCGTGAGCCACGAGGAAGCCCGCATCGAGCGCACCATCGCCGAGGCCGCCGCTGCCACAGACCGACTCCTCTTTGCGTGGGATATCGCCAAAGGCCGCCACGAAGTCATGGCAGGCACAGTCGAAGGCATCACCGACCCTGTGGAAATCCTCGAATCCGTGGCCTCCATGCCCGATAACAGCCTGTTGCTCCTGCGTGACTTCCACCTCTTCCTCACGCCCGACTTCCCAGGCTATGCCGTGCTTATTCGCCGTTTCAAGGATGCCCTCATCCAAGGCAAGGCACGCGGCATCACCCTCCTCATCCTCGCCCCCGAGCTAAAGATTCCTGTCGATTGCTCCAAGCTCATTACCCCTATCGAGTTCAGCCTGCCCGACCGCGAATCCCTCGCCATCGTGCTCCGCTCCATCGCCGAGAGCGCGGACATCATGCTCCCCGAGGATCTCACACCGCTCCTCGCCGCTGCCTCTGGCCTCACCACCGGAGAAGCCGAGGACGCCTTCGCTCTCTCCATCGTGGAGACAGGCGACATACGGCCCGACATCATCCAGCGCGAAAAAGCCAACACCATCCGCAAAAACGGCATCTTGGAGATTGTGGACTACCCCACCACTCTCGACGGCATCGGCGGCTTGGAGAATCTCAAGTCTTGGCTCACCAACAACCGCCACCTTTACACCGAGGCTGCCGCCGCCTTCGGCGCTCAACCTCCACGCGGATTCCTTGCCTGCGGACACCCCGGCACTGGCAAGTCACTCCTCTCCAAAGCCTGCGGCATGATCTTCGGCGTCCCTCTTCTGCGTCTCAAGGCAGATAATCTCTTCGGATCCCTTGTCGGGCAAAGCGAGCAGAACTGGCGCACCGTCCACGCCACAGCCAAAGCCGTAGCCCCCTGTGTGCTTTGGATCGATGAAGTCGATGGCCTCTTCTCCGGCTCCGGCTCCAGCACCGACGGAGGCACCACCGATCGCGTCATCAAGTCCATCATCCAAGATATGCAAGACCATTCCGAGGGCATCTTCTATGTCTTCACGGCGAATGATATTGACAAGATACCAGACCCCGTGATCGACCGCGTAAAGACTTGGCTCGTAGACCTCCCCCACCACGAAGAGCGCCTCGCCATCTGGCGCATCCACATCGCCATGCTTCGCCAAAAACAAACGACTCCTTGGAACCCCGAAGAATTCGACCTGCAACGCCTCGCCGAAGCCAGCGAAGGCTACTCCGGTCGCCAGATCGAAGAAGTGTGGTGCAACGCCGTGACGATCGCCCTCAACGACGGATTCCGTCCACCCACCACCGAAGACGCACTCGCTTCCCTCGCCAACTCCACCCCCACCTCCAAGACCATGGGCGCAGCCATCCAAGCCCGCCGCGACCGACTCAAAGGCCGCGCCACCGAGGCCTCGCTCAAACCCACCGCCACCGAAACCAAAACCCGCAAAATCGCAAAAGCCGCATGAATATAACCACAGAGCACACAGAGAACACGGAGAAATCCATAACTCTCACAGAAGAAGAATTTAACATCATGCGTGATAGGTCGATCGAACTCGGCAGTATCGCGGGTCTCGTCGAAGAATTTCGCAACCCAGACGACACGATCATGATCGGCGTCATTCGCTTGCTCCAGCTTTACCGCGAGGAGCAAGCACGAAATATGGAGTGGACGATACTCCGCGAGTTACACCTGGGAACCCTGAAATGAGCCGAATCATTAACGACGACCTCGACCCCGAGGAGCTTGAACTGGAGCGCGTCGAAGCCGAGTGGCAGAGCCTCCAGCGCCGCTGGGAGGCGGAAACCGATCCCGCCGAGAGGCAACAACTTGCCGACCGCCGCGACGCCTGCCTCCACTACGAGCGCTACCTGCGCTCCATCCACAGCAACCCATTTGCAACAATATAAAACTATGCTGGAATTAACCTTAGAATCCAAAGACACCGGCAGAGTTTGGAATGAAGTCATCTTAAAAGAAGACTGGGAAGAAACAAAACAAAAATGCGCGGAGTATAAAATAAAAATCCTCTCCGTGTTCTCCGTGTCCTCCGTGGTTGAATAATTTATGAAAAACGGAAAGCTATCCCACCACAACGAGCACGGATATATCTGGACGACCAAATGCAGAAAGTGCGGCACAGAACAGCAAATCCGCCTCGGTGATACTTCACTGCAAGAGGCCACGCAGGCAGTGGAAACGATCAACCGCATACCCCGTGAATGCCCAGGCGGATACCATGTTGAAGTGGGCGGGTGGTCTTACTACTGGAGCCTCGACCTCATGCTCCAGAAATACGCCGCCAAACTCGCAAAAACTGAAAACTTCATCCTTAAAACTTAAAACTTCCCTATGCCCCACACCCACTGGCTCCGCAAAAACGGCACGATCGCCACTGCGCGCCGATCCGCCTTGAGCGGCAAGACGCCTGCGGAACTCGTGCTCATGGCCGAGACACGCAAGCTCTTGCAACTTCTCCTGCACAGCGAGCAGGAGAGCGTAAGCCCCGAGCTACGCACCGCGATCGAGGCCATACTCCGCGCCCGACTCCGCCGCACCGCCCCCTTCATGCCGCTCAACGAGGAGCAACGCATCGCTTGGCTCGATGAAGTCACCCACATCACCTGCCGCACCGACCTCGACGATTCCTTCACCGCAGGCTCGACCTACCGCGTTGTCTGCCAAGACTCGCCGACCTCACACATCATCGACCGCCAGACCATGCACGGCGTCGCCGAGGAAGACCAAATCACCGGCAACGAACTCGTCATCCACATCGCCGATGACCACGCCCGCATCCACACCTTCTGCCACACCAGCCTGCCCGACGAGGACGGCATCCATGCCCGACACCCGCTGGCAAGCCTCATCGCCCACTTCACCATACCCCCAGCCCCAGACATCACCCAAATTTACCCCGCCACCTTCGCCAAGCTCAAAACCCAGCTTGCGGCGCTGTAGAACGAATACCCAATGAAAACATTTAGAACCTTCAAACTAAAAGGAACTCAGTATCTTGTTATACCAAACTGCACGGGAGTTGTCATACTCGATGAGGATGGCAATACCTATGGGGCTTGGCAATGCGAGGCGCATTTCATTAAAGCCAAGGGGGGAACCCGCACGACAACGCATGGAACTTCCCTTCCTGAACCAACCGCTGTGGGACGAGCTTTCCCCCAAATAGCGCACGGAGAAAATCAAGTGGCACTTACCGCTTCTTTTATTTCGGCATAGCCCCTCCGTGTCCTCTGTGTCCTCTGTGGTTAATTCATAACACTTTCGGTAGCCAGCAAGGCCAGTAAAGCCTCCGCCGCGTCCACGCAACCCCTGCCCGTATTGCCCACTGCGGGCTGCCTCCTTGAGAGGCAAGGGGATGCCGAAGACAGGCAAGGCCGAACGCCCCACATGGCTCCCCGCGCGTGCGGGAGTAGTCGGCTTTTTATCGGATGAGCCAGCCCCGAGGCGATTCGCCCGGCCAGCGATAACGCGCACCGAGTAGATGCAGGCGAAACGACAGGTTTGTCAGATTCACTGATACGAGTTTACCCAACCCCACTCGAACCACAGAATCGGACGCACCTGGTTTCTTTGCGACCACTCCCGCGCGCCAAAAACTCACCGCGCACAGTCCTCGAACTACTCTGGACACCATTAAGGCGGCACGAGCCTTCCCAACCCCCTCGTGCCGAGCTTTCTGGCGGCCTGCCGTGGTTCTCGCGACTACCCCGTGCGCGCTAAACTCTCCGACACCCAGTGCCATGACCGGCCCGCGTCTGCGCTTCGTCTCCGGGCTTGCCCAACCCCGCCCGGAACTCGGCCTGACGCGGCTCCGGTCATCTGCGACCACTCCCCGCGCGCAAAACATTTAACAAAAACAATCAATGATCAAAAAATTAAAAAAACTTGCGCAAATGCTGTGCGATGAACTGCCAGTGCTATGCGCCGACATGGAAATACTGCACGAAGACGATCCCGAGCGTGTTCTTTTCGGGTATTCGAATGGTTGGGCAACAACATTTTGGGTTGGGGAGTCAAGTTTCCCAACAACCTCCAAAGGCCGACCACTTCGGGGCATTAAATTCTGCCATGTTTACTGCAAAAACGGCACTCCAGACTATGAATCCGAAGAGACGAGAATTCATTTTGCCCCGACACCAGAAACAGCCCTCAGCACAGCAATGGTTGAGTGTTACAAAAGAGAACTTGAGCCAAACCTTGGAATAATCACGCCATAAATACATTATGAAAATCTACTTCTCCGGCATCGCCGGAAACAGCGAAGCCGAAATGCTTGCCCGAGCCGATATCTCGCAACTCCTCGCAGACCCCCACGATTGGAAAAATGTGCGGCACCAATCCGCCGCCAGCGTAGCCATAGACTCGGGAGCCTATCGACAATGGAAGCTGAAAACCCCCATCACCGATCTCGACCTATGGGCCGAGCAAATCAACCACACCCTGCACCTCTCCGAATCGCCACTTTTCCACGAATTCGACGGGAAGAAAAAAACTGCCGCAGCCGTCCGCAAGCTCGCCTTCATCACGATGCCAGATGTGCTTGGCGATCCGCAGGAAACATGGGATCGCTGGCAAAACATCCGCGAATGGTTCCAGTTTGACGGCAAGTGGGGCGAATACTATCACTGGACAGGCAAGATCATCCCTGTATGGCAATGGGGCGGCCGCATCGACCATCTCGAAGCCTTAGTCGAATGGGCGCAAACCCGACGCCAGTATAATAAAGAAGACGCCCAACTCCTCGGAGAGATGAACTCCCCCGAAGCGGATCTTATCGCGATCGGCGGATGCGTGCCGTGGATGCGAGCCAAGGACGAGGGCGCCCTCGCCGAGTTGCTCTCCCTCTCTCAACGCTGGGGCGAGCATTTCCACATCCTCGGGTTAAATTGGCTCGACGCCATCATGCAGTTAGACCCATTCGTTACCTCCTGCGACACCTCCAAGTGGCTCGACGGAGCACGCTACGGACTCTGGATCAACGATGCCAATGGCCGCCTCGTAGCCGAGAATAAGCGCACCTGTCCCCGAGGGCAGTCCCGCCAGGATCTCTGCGTGCAATCCGCAATCACCCTCAACAACTGGATCAACAAACAGCTTCGAGGCACCGCCGCCCCTAAGCCTGTGAATGTCCGCCACTACAACCTACGCGAATTCGACCCCGAAAGCGCGCCACGATTCAAGCCCAACGCCAACAAGCTCCTTCTCGCCCACTCCATCGCCGAAAGCAAAAAGCGACACGAGAAAGCTAAAGAAAACTTCATGGATGAACTCGCTTACAGAAAGTAATGAAAATCACAAAAATCCCTAAAGGCAACGGCAAGTTCCGCACGATTTATTGCCCCAGCCCGAGAGATAAGCCTCTCTTCAAAGGCATCGTCCACCATCTGAATGACCAAGCCATTGACCTCGACACACACAAAGTCGCCCACGGGTTCATGCCAGGCCGCTCGATCGTGACCAACGCCCTCGCCCATGTCGGCGACTGGCAGATTACCCTGCACTTCGACTTCGAGGATTTCTTCGACTCGGTAACATCGGAAATGCTGCCAGACCCGCCGAAAATCATTGCACGCACTTGGTATAGGCAGAACTGCTTCCCCGACGGAGCCGCCCGCCAAGGTCTGCCGACCAGCCCCGCCATCGCCAACATCGCCGCTGCGCCATTCGATGCCGCCGTGATCGCTCTGCGCGAGTCGCTGACCCCCAAGCGCCGTATCCTCGGCAGTCGCGGCCCCGCCTTTGTCTATACCCGCTACGCCGACGACCTCACCTTTTCCTGCAACAGCGAGGCCGTCGCCGCGAGGATTCTCAAAGAAATCCCTGCCCTCGCCGCCGCGCATGGTTTTAAGATCAACGCCGACAAGACGACACGCCAGCACGCCCGCGCCGGACACCGCATCGTGACCGGCATCGCCGCGACTCCCACCGGCATCCTGCCCACCCGCCAAGCCCGCCGCAAACTCCGCGCCGCCTCCCACCAGATCAAGACCGGACTGCGCCGCCGCAACCTGCGCAAAATACTCACCAAGCAAGCCGAATCCTACCACCGCGACGACCCCTTCACCATGCACCGCCTCGGCGACATCCTCCGCGCCCAATGGCGAGGCCTCGCCAGCTTCATCCGCCTCATCCCCCCACACCACCGCACCGACCACCCCGTATCCACAACCACCAAAAAACCAACCACATCCACCCACAAACCCTCCGCCGCCATCCCCATGCCCTTCGGCATCTTCAATAGAAAAATCACAGCATGATTAACCACATAATTAACCACAGAGGACACAGAGAACACAGAGGAATATGAAAACCTACGAAGTCACCATAAAAGCCACAATCATAAAAACATTCACCATCGAAGCCGTGTCGCGAGAAGCCGCAATCGAGCAAGCGAATGAGACATTCCATGTCGGGCACGAGTTCGATGTGCCCGAACACTACGAGCAAGATGTCGTGAGGGTCAGCCTCCAAACACCTTCTCCCTCCGAGTCCTCCGTGTCCTCTGTGGTCAATCCCTATCAACAATAACATGGACTTCTTCAACACCATCCGAGGCGTCCGGCTTGTGGACGCCACGCTGCCCGCGCTTGTGGAGCAGCTCAAGCAACTCAACGCCAAGCCCACCCCCAAGAAATACCAATACGCCACCTTGCCGATGGAGGAAGTCGCCTCCGCCCTGCAAGTGCTCACCAACCCCGACGCCTACATCTCCGAAGACGCCACCACCGCAGCCCTCCGCGACCTCCTCGCCCAAGGCTACCGCTGGGTTCGCCACGACGAGTATTGGGCCGTCTTTGAAAAGGAAACCCTATGATCTACGGAGTCCACCGCCCACCAGTCGCCCCCACCAACAAACCAAAAAAACGCAGACCCAGCCCCATCCTCGACATCTTCCCCGTCTCCGATATCGGCGCACCCGACATCGACATCATCATGCGAGCCGCCCGAGCCTTCCCCATGCTCGCCGCCTACGACTCTCCCGATGGCCGATGGATCGTCATCGCCACCGAGCAACCCACAAAAACACAAATCCGCAACTTCTTGAAAACAGCATTCGGCTTATGAACACACCAACCTACCCACACTTCGTACAGAAAGATG
>Ga0114971_10000139_pt1 | contig 42957 bp, 34 predicted proteins | sample M_140625_MF_Meta_FD_87320 | JGI IMG/M metagenome (GOLD analysis project Ga0114971, IMG submission 87320) | Freshwater microbial communities from Lake Montjoie, Canada to study carbon cycling - M_140625_MF_MetaG | ecosystem: Environmental > Aquatic > Freshwater > Lake | place: Lake Montjoie... | reverse complement strand
CCCGATGTAATTTCCAAGCTTCGCGTCATACCGCCCACGAATGGTGATCAGACCTTCCTTTGAATCTGAATATGCACGTAACAAGTCAGTGTACTTTTTGTCATTCTGGACCCAAACCCACCAAGTCGGTTGCGTCATCCGGATGTCGGTGACGACTTCGATTTGATCAGGACTGACATTCCACTTTAGGAGTGTTCCCCACTCATTGGGAGCGTAGGAATCACACCTGCTGGTCGACGTGAAGGCAGGAAACTTGTTCGCAGATGTACCAAAGTTATAGGTGACAGAATATGCATTTGAGCCAATGCTGGTGCCGGTAAACGTTCCGATTTTATGCTCGACCTGCGGAGCATTAATGTCCTGAAACGGCCGTGGCACATACTGCCGCCGATCTGGGTACAAAATGTCTACATTACGAACAACTCGGTTAGAATTACCATCCCGCCCAGTTGCCATCTGGACTCCATGACGTTGATCTGTAATGGACCAAACGAGTGATTTGTCTGTGAGTGTATTGTGGGCGATTTTGTCAAAACTCTTACCAGAGACCAACTTATCACCCGCTGGATAGAGGGTGACATCTGTCCAACGTCGGCCGGAAAAGTGTGGGTCGACTTCAAACGTCACGTGAAGTACACGACCATTGCTTATGTCGGCAGTTGCCTTTGGTGACATAACCATGGCGCCGTTTGACTGATGCGCCGGTCCCGGATACGGCAGCGTCGCACCATCGTAAATGGTGTCCATAAAGTGATTGCCCATCATGAATGCGACAGATGCATTTTGGTCAAGGTCATCGAAAAAGAAGTTCCACTTATCATTTTCAAACCACTTGAACCAAAGATCGGTCATGTCGCGTCCTTGGCCATCCAAAAGTAGCGGTTTTCCAGTTCTAGCGATCATTACTGTCGGATCAGGTGATCTGCGCCGTACGGAAGTCGATCCGCGGAAGTTGTCAAAAAAGACTTGTGTACCGCTGAGAACAACACTCTTAGTAGTAACCGTTGAAACTGGAGATGCAGAAAGCACAATTGGTACATTTGATGGATTGCCTTGACCGTTAATCTCCATTCTTGTCAGATTGCCGGGCAACATCGAACCCGGGCCCATGACGCCATCCATTTTCTGAAACGGACCATGTTTATCCAGTGCTTCAATCACAACATCAAAGCTGGAGTCTGGCTGCAGGCCATTGAGTTCAACTTTGGTACTTCCTCCGGTGTACTTATAGACATAGGGTTGATTCACAACATGAACACGATAGTCTTCGGCACCCGGCACTGGAGCAAACGTAATCTGAACACTGTCATCATTTGGCTTAATGGAAATGATTTCGGGTCTTTGTGAAGCGGGTTCAGGAGCGGCAATCGCTGTCTGGCAAGTGACTTCCTTTGGCAAAGCTGACTGTTGATCTTTGTCCCCTGAAACATTCGCGGTAGCGACGGTATAGGAATAGGTTTGACCAGGTCGTACAGACTCATCGATATACTCTACGCCCCAGACACCCGACGCAAGCAATCGACCATCTCGGTAAATATTATGTGTCTGAACCCAAGTCATGACATTCCATCCCCATCCTGAATCGTTCCATTGGATTAGGTTTCGCGGGGAGCCATTATTCCATTGCGGTTTCACCGTTAGCGCTTCGGGAGCAAACGGTTTTGAAGGCTTCAGGACATTTGTCAGATTCCCAGGGTCATGTGCCCCCTGAGATCCGATAGTAGCGCTTGGCAGCGATTCAGTACCATCGATGTCGACGGAGGTAATCGTGTAGGTGAACCCTGGCTTAAACGCATCCAGTGGAACCATAAACTGGTTTTCGGCTGTTTCGCCAATCTTTGTGTCGTAGCGATAAATGTTATACCGAGCGGCACCAGCGCGACGGTCCCATGAGAGTACATCCGTGGAGCCTGAATAGTACTGAAGATTCTGTGTGTTTGGTAACCAAATGCCCTTAATCCGAAGCCCAACTGGAGGAGAAAAAACAGTTGCGTTAGACGGGCGACCAGGCACATTGACCAGCTGAATATTTGAATACTGAAGCTTGCCATTTGGCAGAACCGCCGCAATCTGATACGTGTATGCCATTCCGCATTGCAAACTCCAATCTGAGAAACTCGTGACAGACGCTACCTGTGCAATTACTTGCTGGTTGCGCAGCACGCGATACTTCAGATACTTTTGAGTGACTTTCCACGTGATGTCGACTTGATAACCTGATGACCTCACTGGAACTGATTTGCAAACAGCTTTAACAACAACCGCTTGTGGCACGCTTTGTGCCATAGAGGAAACGGCGGCGCCACCAACGACCAACATTGTCAACATTGAACGCATTTGATTCTCCCAATACGTATTTTGGGATCGTCTTGATTTCTTCATGATGCCGTGGGTGAAACATAATCGAAGCATTTTCATTGTCGTATGTTTCGCATGGGATAATCTTCCTGTATGGCTCACCCCAGCATCGCAAGTCGCCGGTTATTGATTAACCACAAGTTTTCTCTGACTGCAGACAAAAAAAGCATCTTTGCGTACCTTTCTGCATATTGGGAATCCCGTGGATTTAAGCTTTATCTGGATGACAAAGTTGACGACACTCTCTGCGGCACCCGAGGCAGTCATCTAGCAAATATGACATCGTTTGACAGTACAAAACTGATTTCTTCGATTTCGGTGCAGTGTTCGGATGCTGGCGAAGTAACTACCGTGATGGTTGTCGATCTCAGTGGTCAGATTTTAACATCGTGGAATCAGCTGGACCTTGCACTGGAGCAAGTGCTCTGTCAGCGTGGCTTTACAGGTTTGCCAGAACCCGCAGCACTACGTGATTACCGACAATCGCACGCATTTGCAAATGTAATGTGGGTATTGACTCTTGGCCTCATAACGAATGTGATGCCAGAATCTTGGCGAACATTATTGGAAGATGTTAATCCATCTACCAACAGTCCCGTGCTTAGTTTCCTGGAGCCGGGTACGTACTAGCTTTCCTGATCAATCGTAGCCTTAAGGAATGCGATGCTTCGCGTCAATGCGTGTTGTTTCTCAGTGGCAGAATCACCACTGATGCTGCATTCGTACGCTAAGTAGCCATCGTAGCCGGTATCGAGCAATGCGTTGATGATCGCTGCAAAATCGATGTCACCGGACCCCGGCTCGAAGCGTGTGTTGTCCGCGACATGAACATGTTTGATTATTTCTGCCGCATTCCAGATGCTTGCCGGCGAGTTAGTTTCCTCGATGTGCATGTGGAAGGTGTCTGCAAGCAGTGCGACACCTGGAGGTGTCCCGGCACGTTCGATGGCCGCTATTCCATCGGAGAGTCTACGCAAGTAATGCTGCTCGTAGCGGTTCAATGGCTCAAGTAAGACCAGTGTATTGTGCGCGGCTGCAATGGGCCCGAGTTCGTTGAGCATCGCCGTCATTAAGCCGTGTTCAAGCTCGATCGCACTCGCAAACGGTGAGAGATCAGGCACACGTGCAGGTCCAAAGATTGGTGGAATCACCTGGCCTACAGCGCCAAGTTCACCGCAGAGTTTTAAAATAGCTGCACTACCATCCAGACTTTTTCTGCGCTTGATGGGATCCGGGTCAAGAAAGTCAAAGCTGCCGGCGCCCGTGTCATCGCAGTTTCCGCAGATGCTCGTGACAGGCAAAATGTTCTGGCAGATGTCCGCATCCCGGCGGAGCTGATCAATGCCTCCCCATGCCCCGAGTTCAATGCCACTGGCACCTGCATCACGCGCCCATGTCACCTTTTCCAGCGTAGAATCTCCAGGAATCAACCCAAGTTGAAGCACGATTTTCACTTGCGAACCTCTACCATTCTTACTGCAAGGGCTGTCTGACCAGCTGCGTCCAACACATCCGCAATTGCTTCTGCATCCCGTTGCGTGCGGTTTTGGGACAGCTTTTCAACGCATTCAACATCTGCAATAGACATTCTTAAACCAACGATTCCGCGCAGGAGCTTTTCTTGGTTCACGATATCCAGCGAGCGCCAAACAGGCAGATAATCTGGTTCAAAATGGGTGATGAGTGTATCCATGATCATATGGAGTTCACTGGGGTCGTCATCAAAGTGAACGGGTACCGGGTGCCCTTTCAGGTGAACTGCGATGTAGTTCCATGTCGGGACTGGGATTGCATCCTGATAGGTCATCGGCGATACGTAGGCATTTGGCCCAGTGAACACAAGGCAGGACTGACTCGTTTCCGGATGCCACGATTTCCAAATATGATTATCGCGTGAGACGTGCCCAATCGCGACTCGACCAATATCGCTGTTCGTAATGACTATTGGAATATGGCAAACACATGGCGCTTGTTCATGCAGCGAAACGACCGTAGCGAACGGATTTACAATCACATCCGGTAGCCAGTCGCAGTCGGCACGCAGTTTAAACTTCCGTGGGATGTACATATAGCGGCATTTTATCAATATCGAAACCACTCATCTGAAATTGCGGACCGCCATAGTCGGTAGAATGTAGGAATGGGTGACTGGGATGTGATTGTCGTAGGTGGTGGCCATGCGGGTGTAGAAGCCGCGCATGCTGCGGCCCGCATCGGTGTGCGCGTTGCCCTCATCACGACATCGCGGGCGTCCATCGCCACTCTCCCCTGTAACTGCTCCATTGGTGGCCCTGCAAAGGGGCATCTAGTACGCGAAATCGATGCCCTTGGCGGCCTCATGGCGGAGGTCACGGATGCATCGCTGACGCATATCCGGATGCTCAATACCGGTAAAGGCCCTGCTGTACACGCGCTGCGTGCGCAGGTTGACATCGATGTGTATCCAAAGCTGATGGAAACTCTGGTTGAAGAGCATCCGCTCATTACCATAATTGAGGGCATGGTCTCGCGTATTTTGACCGGTCCGAGCCCAAGTGCAACGCCTGAGATATCTGGTGTAGAGCTCGTTGATGGGACCGTCATTAACGCCAGCAAGGTAGTCATCACAACGGGCACGTTTCTACGTGGCGTCTGTCATCGTGGCCAAAACAGCTGGTCTGGTGGGCGGGCGGATCAACCCGCCGCGGGAGCGCTTTCGACAAGCCTTGCCGACCTCGGTTTCCCGTTGCTGCGCCTGAAAACGGGTACGACGCCGCGTATACGGTTTAGCAGCATCAACCTTGACCTAACCGAAGAACAGCCTAGCGAGCCTGAGTGTCCTCCGTTTTCATTTTCGACGCCTGACCGTAGGCACGATGGCCTTCTCCCAGCTTGGCAGGTGTGGACGAACAATGCAACCCACGATGTGATTCGGGAGAATTTGCACCTCTCAGCGATGTACGGGGGCTTAATCGAAGGCGTAGGCCCGCGTTACTGTCCGAGCATTGAAGATAAAGTCGTGCGTTTTGCTGACAAGGATTCCCACCAGATCTTCCTTGAGCGAGAAGGTTGGAATACTGAGTCAGTGTATGTACAGGGGATGAGTACAAGCCTGCCCGAGGATGTCCAGCTTGCATTTCTTAAGTCCATCCCGGCACTGGCAAATGTTGAAGTCATTAAGTACGGCTATGCAGTTGAATACGATGCCGTCCCTCCCACAGAGCTATTCCGGACCCTTGAAACAAAGCGTATACAAGGTCTGTACCTTGCCGGTCAGATCAATGGGACGAGCGGCTACGAAGAGGCGGCTGGACAGGGTTTGCTGGCTGGAGCAAATGCTGCATTGCACGTCAAAGGCTTGCCACCCCTTGAGATTGAGCGCCATGAGGGTTACCTCGGCGTGATGGTGGATGACTTGGTGACTAAGGGCATTGATGACCCGTACCGGTTATTGACCAGTCGTGCGGAGTACCGCCTCACGCTGCGCCATGACAATGCGGACATAAGGCTCACGCCTAAGGGAATCGCCCATGGACTTGTTACCCCTGAGCGCAAGCAGAGATTTGAACGCAGAAAACAGCTTATCGATGATGTTATGTCATTGATGAAGTCAAGCTTTGTGACGAATCAACAACATGCTTACTTGAGTGCTCAGGGCCTCCCTACACCAGACAACAAAATGTCTGTGCTTGAGTACGCCAGGCGCCCGGAGGTTACACAGCAGGCAGTGGCAGATTTGCTTAAGCTTGATGTCATTGACGCACGGGATGGCATTCAGCAGGGCATCATTTTTGCTCGCTACGAGCACTACGTAGCACGTGAATATTCACAAATCGATGCCTACAAACGTGCGGATGACATGCGCATACCCCTTGAAATCGATTACCGGGCAATCAACTCGCTCGCATCGGAGGCGCGGGAAAAGCTCTTGCAAATCCGGCCGTCCACCGTCGGCCAAGCTGCGCGAATCCCTGGTGTAAACCCGGCAGACATCTCAATCCTAAGGCTTCACCTTGCGGCAAACAAGCGGCAATTTGCGGAACCATCGGTGCCGTAAGAGAGGTATCGGTCACTGTGACACAACCGCCTATCAATGGTTCCACCGCTCCAGCCATAGCGGTAATCAATCCCCAAACCGGTGTCGAAGATACATTCGGTTACCCTTGCAGTGGCTTTACTCTGATTCTTTTTCTGCGAGGGACTTGGTGCCCGTATTGCACAGAACAGCTCAAAGCATTAGCCAAACACAAGGATTCCCTCAAGAAAATCGGGTTTCGCATTGTCTGTGTTTCGCCGGAGAGCCAAAACGCACTTCAGGCTTACATGAAAAAATCTGGATTGGATGTCCCTTTGTTCCATGATGCAAATCGCGCTGCTGCAAAGGCATTTGGGGTTCATTACTGGCTTCGCTACGATGGCTTTAACTTGGCTCATCCAGCCCTCTTTATCATCGGGCCTACAGGTGAGACTCTGGTTTCCCATGTAAGCAAGTCGATGTCCGATTTGCCAGTAGGACACTTATTAGAGACATTCCTTGGCTTTCTTGGGCAGCCTTCATTGGAGATATCAGATGCAGAACAGTGATGCTGAGCCGCTTCGGCTGTTAGCGGTAGAGCACATGAAGGCCGGTCGACATCCTGATGCGGTTGCGGTTTTGCGAAAGGCAGTGGTTGTCGCCCCAAATGATGACAACCTCTGGCGGATTCTTGGTGGTGCCTTGTCCAATGTTGGAGAAACGCAGGCCTCACTTGATGCATTTAGCCAAGCGATTGCTATTTCTCCGGGTGTTGCCCGTAACCATTTCAACCTCGGCGTCGCACTCGAACAGCTTGGCCGCTACGAAGATGCCAAAACGTGTTACCGAGCCGCGATTGGACGGGATCCGGCCTATATGCTTGCGCAGCAGCGGCTCACAAATCTAGATGCTGCTTATCCAGATAGTCCAAGAACGGTCCCATTCCCGATGGCTCAGCCATTGCAATCAGGCACCGATACATTTGTTGAAACGCACGTTGGAGGCTGGGGATCGGAGTCTGTGCCGACTGGCGGCGGACAACGTCAGCAACAACGACCAACGGCTCCAAGAGTACACCCTGTTTCCAAAATTCCTGGTGCCGGTACATCCTTTGCCGCCCGTCAGGGTTTGGAACCCGCTGGCGTCCCGGCATCCACCATTTTCGCTCTTGGGATCGTAGGGATTGCCGGTGGATTCAGCTGTGGTTTGCCGATGGTCTGTGCACCCATCGCTTGGATTATGGGAAACAAGGCACTTGCACGTATTGAGGAACTTGGTGATGTTCCAGAGTCGATGCAGCAACAGGTCCGTACGGGCCGGACCCTCGGCATCGTAGGGACTATTTTGTTAGCGCTTGGCACGTTAGCACTTATCCTGATATTCGGAGCCGGAAAAATAATGAATTAGCACAGCTCATCTGACTGGCTAATCTGCCAAGAGACGCCAAAGCGGTCGGTTAGCCAACCGTAATTCGGGCTGTGCGGGTAGCTATCGATGGCAAGCAGTACTGTTCCGCGCTTCGCAAGCGTTTCATAAGCATGGAACAAGGCGGCTTCATCCGCAAGCTCAATGTAGAGCGATACAGCCGGCGTAAACGCAAACCCGTGCATCACAGGACTGTCAATAATACGAATGTTGTTTCCATAAATGGCCAGAGTCGCCGATCGGACTTTACCAGACATCGATTTAGTATCCGCACCATAGTCTGACTTCTCCAGAAGCACTGCCTCTGGGAACGCTTCGAGATACAGGGCAATTGCTTCTGCTGCATTTCCATCAAACATCAGACATGGAGTAACTCTGACCATCGGAATCCCTCGGAACCAGCCTCCCGATGCTGTAATCATCAGGAAGCTGGATGGTACTTACTTAGTTTGTGGCTTCAGCTAAGGCTACAAAGCGGTCGATGTCTGCACGGATGACATCAAAGCTTGCATCCCAGAACGCACGCGACCGAATGTCTACGCCAAAGCGCTCTGCAAGTGTTGCTGCATCACCCATGCCCGTGCTGGACAACAAATCATCGTAGCCAGCGACAAAGGTGTCAGGAGTCTTCTGGTAACAGGCATACAGGCCAAGTCCAAACAACAAGCCAAACATGTACGGATAGTTGTAGTACGTTGCTCCGTAGTAATGTCCCTTGACAGCCCACATGTAGTTGTGACGATGGTCTGAGAGGCCATCACCGTAGGTGTCATCCTGAGCCTTGGCCATGATGCCACATAGCTCATCCACGGAAAGTTCGCGTGTTTTGCGTTGTTCGAGAACCGACTGCTCAAACAAGAAGCGACTCGAAATGTCAACCACAACCTGACATTGCCCTTGAAGGCTTGCTTCCAGGATGCTGAGCTGTTCATCCGCTAGTGCGCCATCAAGAGCGGCATTTTTTATGATGGTTTCGCAGAAAATACTTGCCGTTTCAGCAAGCGTCATGGGTGTGCTGGCAATGGTTGGTGGCCGATGTTCGAGACAGAGATTGTGGTAACCGTGCCCGAGCTCGTGTGCCAGAGTGCTAACCGCATCAAAGCTTGGGTTGTAATTTTGAAGGATGCGGCTTTCCCCGGGAACCATCCCCATACAGAATGCGCCGCCTTCTTTACCGGGACGCGGCTCTGCATCAATCCAGTTTTCGGTGAATGCCCGCCGCGCAAAATCGCCAAGCCGCGGTGTGAACGAGTCAAAATGTGTCGCAACAAAATCCTTTGCAACACTCCATGACCACTTGCTCGATTCGGCTCCGACGGGTGCAAACATATCAAACCAGTGCAACCCGCCCTCGTAGCCAAGGAGCTTAGCCTTGGCTTTCATATATCTGCGAAAGTCTGGGAAAGCGGCGTTTGCAGCATCGAGCATCGCACTTAGCGTCGCTCTGTCAATACCGTTTTCCCACACGGCTTCATCGAGTGGATCTGCCCAGCCGCGCCGCGTAGCCAGAACATTTGTTTCATGCTTGATGCCATTCATTGCGGCGGCAAGTGGAAGCGCAACCGTCGGCCACGTCGCTAGCTCAGCATCGTAAGCATCACGGCGAACCCTTGCATCGGCATCGGATGAAAGCACGCGCACCATTGCCATCGGCAGTTTTTGATCGCCGACCGCAACGGTAAGTTGGCTGGTCATATCACTGTGCAGGCGCCCCCAGGCGGCCGTACCTGAAAGGGAAAGCTGTGCAGCAAGTTCCTCTTCCGGGCTCGACATTTGATGCTGGGCACCCACTTTTGCCTGTTCAAGTGGATAGGCATAGAGACTGGCAAGCCCGCTCTTCGCTTTGAGTGTCTCTGTATCAATGGAGCCCAGCCACGCTACCCAGCGGACAGCCAATGTCTGTAACGCTACAGATTGTCCTCGCAATTCGCTTGCAATCCCCTGTGCGAGCTCATTTGTGGTGTCGGTCGAAATATGAGCGTAGACATAGGATGAAACGAGGTTGTTCACAAGCTCAAGTGTGTCAAATGCTTGTGCGATTTCCTCATAAACACGCACCGTTTCATCGGTCACTACGGTGTCAGTCGTCGATCCAATCTGGTAAAGATCAAAGCGTTCGGTGAGCGCGCCTATTTGGGTGAGGACTTGCTGGTAGGCGGCTTTGAATGTCTCGGATGCGAGGCTTGGGTAGTACGGCGAGAGGTCCCAGTGTGGGAGTTCGTTTTCATTCGACATGATTATGCTCCAGATGTGCGATATTAGATAACAGGATTGGTCAGTGTTCCAATACCAGAAATAGTGACTGTGACAGAATCGCCTCCAACAAGCGGACCGACACCACTTGGTGTCCCGGTGGCAATGCAGTCTCCCGGCATCAGCTCGGTTACCGTGCTCAGATAATGAATCAATGCTGCAACATCATGAATCATTTGGTCGGTGGTGCCATGTTGCCGTGGCGTGCCGTTGACGACGACATCGATGGTCAGCGGAAAGTGATCATTCAAGCTATTTGCAGCAACAACGACCGGTCCGATGGGGCCGAAGGTGTCCCTGCACTTTGCCAGGAACCATGGGTAACCTTTTGCTTGCAGAGCTTTTGATTTCGCGCGGGCTGTGACATCGTTGATGATTGAGTACCCCGCAACGTGAGAAAGTGCCGTTTCGAGCGGAATGTCCCGTCCCCCAGTACCAATCACGACCAAAAGCTCACCTTCGTGGTCGACTTGACCGATCTCACTTGGCAGAACGATGGACGCTTCCGGGCCGATGATGCTGCTGTTTGCCTTTTGGAAGACGACAGGTTCATCTGGGATGGCATTTCCCAGCTCTTTGGCATGATCGGCATAGTTACGTCCGATGGCTAGGATGCGATTGGGTGTTGGTAGTGGACATGCGAGGGCGGTTGACGCAGGAAGGCAATAATCCTCACGCAGTGGTAGCCACGCAAGGTTTGCATGGAGGTCCTGATCGCAGACAGCATCGTAGACGGAGTTTGGTGCAAGTGTCCCGAGTGCGATGGTCAGATCGCAGAAGCGGGCATCTGTGAGCTGCCACAGCACATTTCCAGTCTCAAGCGCCCTCGCAAAGTGCATTAAAGCGTACCTGCAGGCAGGCGACGAATTCGGCCAAGAAAGCGCTCCATGGCACGGGCAAGGTCATGGTAGTTCGCTTCAGCGAGCACTTCATTCGCCCCAAAAATGAAGGTTGGAACATTGCGAACGCCTGCACCGTATGCACCATCGTCAAATGGAAGAATTTGATCAGCATAGGCGTCACCGTCTACAGATATTGCCATCGCAGCATCGTCAATACCAACACCCGTGGCGATTTCACGCAGGACATCGATGTTTTCGATGTCGACATATTGCTCCCAATAGGCTTTGTAAATGGCCGTATTGAAGAGGTTGAAGGTTTGGTGGCCAAGGGTCTTTGCAAATTCAAGGGCGAGGAGAGCCCGATGGGAACGGACAAATCCAGGGCGCACATCAGACATTGGGACGCCTTCGGCGACTGTGAAGTCATCAAAGCGGTTTGGCTTGGATGGATCTCTTACGATCGCCGGTCGTGGTCCGGGATTGGATGGCGGGCCATCGAGATCTGGTGGGAACAGCTCGGCACCCAGCCATGTGATTTCGATGCCAAACTGTTCTTCAAGGCGTGCTGCCTGAAACAATCCAACGTAGCACCACGGGCACACGATGTCATGATAAAGGACGACATTGTCACGGCGCATCTGCGGCCGGAGGTCAAATACGGTAGCCATAATGCTAGTCTACCTGCATGAATTGCATCTGTCTGGTATGCCGTTAGAGCGAACGTGTGCGATTTGTTTACCGGGTTTACCTGTGATAACTTATGGGCTCTGGACGGTTGGCTCAGTGGTAGAGCATCGCCTTCACACGGCGGGGGTCACAGGTTCGAATCCTGTACCGTCCATTTTCGACAAGCGCACTTCCGCGCGATTGAAAGCACACTCGAACATTAGTTGCACTGTTCTACGCTTATGGGATGTCGATACCCCCGAGGCCTCCTGAAGTGAGATTCGGATCAGGTGCATTTAGTTTTGGATTTGTCTTTTTCACAAACATGCTGGCCTTCACAAATTTTGCGTGGAGATCGGCGAATAGCACAACTCTCCCACCTGAGTAGCTGTCCTTCCCCGGAGTGTCAAACGGCGCGACAATCGACCCCCACATCCCGATCGGCTTGCTGCCACTATAGTCATGGTTATTCGTCCACTCGGTAATCATTACTTTTTGACTCGGAAACACAACATCGGTATCTGTCCGAGATACTGGCATAGCAAGGGAACCGGGCCTCGAAAAAGCCTGAATCAAATTCTGTATCGATGCGATAGCAGCTAAGCTTTCATCACTTTCATAGAAAGCCGTGGAGTATGCATAACTCGTGTAGTCAAAGCTATTGGCGGCAACATCTTCGGGGCAAATCAAGAGATTTGATGCACCATTTGCTGATTTGAATTTGTCTCCTGATGACTCGGATGCACTGACTTTAGCAACACCTAGGTATGGCATAATTGGCCAGCGAAATCGCTTTCCAACCCAAAGATACGGATCACCCGTGTTTGGAAATGCACCATCATAATCGCTTGTGTACATTCCAATAGCCGTGCCAATCTGTTTGACATTGCTAAGACAAGCCGTGCGCCGTGCGCTGCTTCGCGCTTTTGCAAACACAGGAAAGAGGATTGCTGACAGGATTGAAATGATAGCAATCACAATCAACAATTCGATAAGTGTAAATGCCCGCTTCCATCGATCCGCTTCAAGTACCAAGTCAGCCATCAAGTCACCACCAGCAGTTTCAGTCCCATCATGATGCCACTTTTAAACCACGGATTGCATGGCGGAACTTAGCAAAAGCCAGCAATGGTTTGATGAATTCGCAATGATTTTGAATCGCAGATTCTGGATTATCGTTACCTATCCAAGCGTTAGAGGTGCTTCACATCAAGAATATGTTTGAACATCACAGGGCATCTCGTGATGTCGCTCTAATACTCGATTGAATCAGACCACGTTATTGAGTGTGTCGGTCGCAAGGGCAATGCTGCTGAGCACCTATTCCCAAATGTCGACCCGCCCCATTCACATGAAGAAACCACACAATAGGTAACGAACAGCAACAGGTATTTCACGGCTTACCAATAGGAATTCTCGCGTATTCCAGTGAACAATGAAACATATGCGAGTACACGCCATAACGGTTTTATTCACGCTGCTGTCAACGGCAGTTATAGCTGCCAGCGCGTCATCTAGGGATGCCACCATCGATGCCGATGCGAAGCGAATTCTTGAGCAGCGCTGTGTCCGATGCCACACTGAAAAGGCGCCATCCGGCAGCCTCGACCTAGCTACACTTGCTGGCCGCAAACGTGGCGGCAAATCTGGTGCCACCATCATCCCGGGTAACATCGGCGACAGTAAACTCTTCACGCGCCTTCAGGCTTCCGGGTCACAGCCATCGATGCCACTTGGCGACAAAGCACTGTCATCGGTCGAACAGAAGATTATTCAAAAGTGGATTGAAACTGGCGCATCTCTTCCAGGGACCCTCAAAGCAAAGACCCACTGGGCTTGGTTGCTTCCACAGAGGCCACGCGTTACAGCCACCGCGACATCAGGATCAATCAATCCAATCGACTACTTCATTCAAGCCAGGCTCAAACAAGCAGGCCTGAAAGCAAGTCCTCTTGCTGACAAACGTACACAAATACGGCGTGTGACTCTGGACCTTATAGGTCTCCCTCCGACACAGGCAGAAGTGGATGCCTTCTTGAACGACCCAGCATCAAATGCTTATGAAAAGGTTGTTGACCGTCTGATGGCCAGTCCCCACTATGGTGAGCGGATGGCTCTCCCTTGGCTGGATGCCGCCCGCTACGCGGATTCGAATGGCTTCCAGCAAGATGGCGACACATACCAATATGTTTGGCGAGACTGGGTTGTCAATGCCCTGAATGCAAACATGCCGTTTGACCAGTTCGCGATTGAGCAGCTCGCCGGTGATTTGCTTCCAGGCGCAACAGATGTCCAGCGCGTGGCAACTGGCTTCAACCGCAACCACTTGCTAAATGGTGAAGGCGGAGCCATCCCAGAAGAGCAACGCAATGTAAACCTCTTTGACCGTGTCAACACTACCGCAACGACATTCTTAGGAATCTCACTTGCCTGTGCTCAGTGTCATGACCATAAGTACGATCCTTTTACCCAAAAGGACTACTACAGCTTTATGGCGCTCTACAACAATGTGCCTGAGACAGGCGTACCTCCGGGCGGCGGTCAGTACCGAATTGCAGAGCCAACCGTAACGTACGGAACCGCCGTCGAAAATGAGAAGATTAGCCGCCTGGAAGTTCAGCAAAAGTCTCTGCAATCATCTTTTGATGTCTCGCTCCGTAAAGCAATCCGCACAGAAGCGACTTCCCTCGTACCGTCACTTGAGACCCCACTTACGGCGATCAAACTGTCCCCTTGGCAGAAGAGTCAGGTTAGCACCGGAAGCACCTTCCAACAGGCCTTCGACCGCCCGTATCCGACCGGACTGACTTTTTCGCCGCTCAACATCGATGTTGACGGCAAGCAATCGGTAGACCTCCCAGACATCTCTAATAAGGACAACGCCAGCATTTATCTGATGCGCACATTCACCGTCGACAGAGCGATCGCGGCTGAGTTCCGCTTCGGCTCCGATGATGGCATACGGGTTTGGCTGGATGATGACCAAAAAATCAGCAATGCAGCCCAACGTGCTGCGCTCCTCGGACAGGACTCCTTTACGGCAATCCTAACCCAGGGAGTGCATCGGCTTGTGGTTCAAGTCGTCAACGGCGCTGGTGTCGGAGGATTTGCCTTCGAGCTCCGAAAACCAGGCATCACAGCAGACCAGAAAGCCATTCTCCAAAAGGCAGCGACTGGGGTTGACGTATCCGATACGGACATTCGGGCAGTGCAAACGGCAGTCTTGCCAATGCTTCAAGACAATGATTTTAGCAACCTGCGCAACCAGGTGGCCACCATTGGCAAGGAGCTGGCAGTACTGCGGGCGGCTTTGCCAAAGGTGATGGTGATGTCCGATGCACAGCCGCGGCAGACGCGTGTTCTGGACCGGGGTGAATATCTACAGCCACGTGATGTTGTTCCATCAGCAATCCCAGCGATGTTTGGTGCCGTCCCGATCAAGAACCGTCTAGACTTTGCAAAGTGGCTCGTTCGAACCGACAACCCTCTGACGGCTCGTGTTCAAATCAACCGCTATTGGCAGCTGTTCTTTGGGACGGGTTTAAGTAAGACCAGCGAAAACTTTGGGACGCTTGGTGAGGCCCCAAGCCATCCAGAGCTACTCGACTGGCTCGCGACAGAATTTTCCTGGGATTGGGATGTCAAGCGCATCTATAAGTTGATTGTCATGAGTCACACCTACCGGCAGAAATCGGATGTGCTTCCCATTCATCTTAAAAAAGATCCATCGAACCGTTTTTACTCCCGGCAAAGCCGCCTCCGCGTTCAAAGTTTGTTGCTACGAGACATCGCGCTAGCGACAAGCGGCCTTTTGAACCAAAGCATTGGTGGAAAGCCTGTCTATCCCTATCAGCCTGCGGGTATTTGGGATGGTCTGTCGATCACAAAGGAACGCGATTTTTCCTATCCACAGAGCACGGGGAGTGACCTTTACCGCCGAAGTATCTACACATTTTGGCGACGAACGGCCGGCCCAGGCAATATGTTTGACTCTGCCAGCCGCCAGCAGTGCACCGTGAATGCGAGCCGGACCAGCACCCCTTTACATGCACTCACGATGTTGAATGACATCACTTGGATTGAAGCATCCAGAGTGCTCGCAACAAATGCACTTGACTGGAATGGAACGGTGGAAACATCCATTGATGACATGGGCTTAACAATTCTTGCACGACCACTCTCGAACAAGGAGCGTAAGACAATGCAGAAGCTGTTGGGAACGGCGATGAAGTATTACGCGGGCCACAGTGCTGATGTTGATGCCATCCTGTCATCGGGTTATGCTCCCGCACCAAAGCGTAATCGAACACAAGTCGCAGCATTGACCCAGGTTGCTCTGGCTATGCTCAATCTGGATGAGGCCATCACCCGTGAATAACATCAACAACCCGATTCTTCCAACGTTAGAAGCCCACGATTCTGGCTTTAGTGGACTCACGAGGAGGACGCTTCTCACGGGAACGCTGGGCGCTGCGGGTAATCTGGCATTGTCGTGCCTTCTAACTGATGATGCATCAGCGCAGACACCTAAGCGGGCAACGACGCTGCCTATCACGGCCAAGCGCTTGATTATCCTCTGGCAAGGCGGCGCGCCGAGCCATGTCGACCTCTTCGATCACAAGCCGCATTTGCAGAAAATGCGCGGTGATGAGCTCCCGGCATCCGTTCGCTCAAAAGTACGCCTTTCAACAATGACCGCTGGGGCAAGCCGCCATCCAATACTGCCTGCACTCAAGCCTTTTGTGCCCTATGGAAAGAGTGGGATTCACCTGAGTCCTCTCATACCTGGCATCGGAAGCATCGCCGATAAGTTCACGCTCATCAACTCGATGACAACGGATGCGGTCAACCACGCGCCGGGTGTCACACTGTTCATGACTGGCTCGCAGATTCCCGGGCGACCAAGTATGGGATCCTGGCTTGTCTACGGTCTTGGCAAAATGACGGAGGACTTGCCGAGTTTTGTTGTGATGACATCCACGGATGTTGGCAAAACCTGTGGCCAGCTGTTTTTTGATTACTACTGGGGGAACGGATTTCTCCCGAGCCAGCATCAGGGAACGCGCTTCCGCAGCGATGGCGAGCCTGTCCTCTATCTGGATAATCCAAAGGGTGTTCCGCCTGAGCTCCGTAAGGCTATGCTAAATGGAGTCCAAAGTGTCAACAAGGCACATCTTGCGAAGAAGGGTGACCCCGAGATTGCAAGCAGGATTAGCCAATACGAGACTGCGTTCCGGATGCAAACCAGTGTGCCAGACTTGCTGGCCATTGAAAAAGAGCCTCAGCATGTAATTGACTTATATGGCAAGGATGTCCAGCGCCCCGGTTCCTTTGCGCGAAACTGCCTGCTTGCGAGGCGTCTTGTCGAGCGTGGAACGCGCGTCGTCCAGCTGATGCACTCTGGTTGGGACCAGCATGGCAACCTTTCGACGCAGCTCGCTGAACAATGTCGTGACACGGATCGGCCGGCGGCGGCTCTCGTAAAAGACCTTGAGCAGCGCGGCTTACTCGATGACACAATCGTGCTCTGGATGTCTGAATTTGGCCGTACGGTTTTCGGCCAGGGTGATATCAATGCATCCAGTGGCTACGGTCGTGACCACCTAGGATCAGTGTACTCAGTGTGGGCGGCAGGCGGCGGGTTCAAGAAAGGGCTTGTTTACGGTAAGTCGGATGACTTTGCATATAACGTCGCCGAGAACCCAGTCCACGTACATGACTTACAAGCCACTCTGCTAAACCAGTTTGGGATTGACCACCGTCAGCTGACTTACCGCTACCAGGGACGCGATTTCCGTCTGACAGATGTATATGGAAATGTCATCAAGGAAATAGTTTCGTGATGAACCATAGCGACTGCTGAAGTATCCACTCTAAAACAAAACGAGCACCTCTCCACGTTGAATGAAGTGCTCGCTTCGCTTAAAAACTCTTTGTATATTTTAGTTGCTATACATCCCAAGCCACCGGCTCGTGTATGCAGTAGGCTTGTTTCCACGCTGACCACGTCCGGTGATTTCAACAAGGCCATCGACGGCTTCCATAATGGCTTCCGCAAGGTTTTCGCAAAGTGCACGATCGGAGTTGCTTGGACCATGCGACTCGATGTTATATACAATGCCGCCACGGCGGCCGAGGGTCCTGCCATACTGATGTCCAGGCAGCTCGGTGCCCGGAGCAAATGTGGTGACCGTAACCGTTGCTCCCTGACCTTTTGAACTGGAGAGACTGGCAAAGTGATACCCAGGTTCGCCTAGCTCCATTTGCCACATATCGGATGTCGACCCAGCCTGTGTTTCATCTTCTTGACCAACAGGCGTAATTCCAGGAAGGAACCCACGGTCAATAAGAGCATCCACCAAATGTTGGGGGGTCAGAAGTTCTGTTTGCAAAGTCCATACGGATGCCCTTGCAGTATTGCGGGCGGCTGTTTCATGTACCATTTTTTCTCAATCCTATCGCCGCGCAGATACCGGCATACGCGTTCATTCTAGCCCCTAATCGCAGTGCCTGTAACCATACGCCTTAAATGCAAACATCCCTACACCCGGCGGACCAGGTGAAGGGATGAAAGTACAGCTGACGATTAGGCAAGCTTGCGGCGGCGAGCGCGGACAACGAGTCCACCAAGTCCGGATGCCAACATCCCCATCGCAGCCCATTCGCCTGGCTCAGGTACTGCAGAGGAAGGTCCACGTCCACTGACAGTGATGTTGAGGTAGTCAACACCCTTTGGTGCAGCGGATGTACCGGTGAATTCCCAGGTACCGGTCAATGGATTGCTGTTTGGACTGCCACCGATGAAGGTGCGTAGTGGATCAAGCCAAAGGCCACCGGTGTAGTCAACCGTTCCGCTGTAGTTGAATGCAGGCCCATTGCTTCCAGCATAGGCGTAGTCGTTCTGCAGAATCGTTGCAGTTCCTTCAAGGTAAACAATGCTCTTTGCTACATTGGTGACCTGGAAAAGGTTATCTACGAGGCGGAGGTAGAAGTTACCTGTTCCGGTAACCGATGTCAGATCGCCTTGGTCCTTGACAAAGTAGACCTTGTCGACGCCGTGAGCGGAGGAGCCGGTAACGTTCGAGTTGTCGATACAGTTACCACTGAAAAGTGTGTAGGTGTCTGCTTGAGCGCTGCCTGCGACCGACAGGGCCAGGACTGCTGCTGCGGATGCGGTGAATAATTTAAGGTTCTTCATTGATGTTCCAATCTTCGTCATATGCCGGTAATCGTAGACCAGCGTTCCTCTGAGCAATCCTGCACGTGTTTCCACTCCTGAGTTGGTCCGGGTTTCACATTGCATTTGCTTCACGGATAACGGTGATGCATGACGTATGCCAATCAGTCCACCTGCAACTATTTTATTTTTTCAATGCGGATGTGCGGCACACTGCCAACCGACCGAACATCGCGATGCTATATAATCCCCCGGGTTGCGGAGAGCCAAAATGAACCGGATCAATACACTTCAGACCAGCGCAGTCATCGTCGCCTGTTCCCCTATTGACAATGCTTATCCACCGTCTTTGCATCCACTCCTGGATGATGTATGTGGACGAACCATCGTTTCTCATATCGTGCACGCGATCTCAGAACGTGTCGATTCCATAACTCTTCTAGTGGCCAGCGCAGATCTCGGGGACAGTATCGCAAATGTCCTTACCGATGAGCCTGTCACCGTCGTAGTCGGCACTATTGATGAGTTTCTGCTCGATCTTGACCTCGCGGATACCGAGAATGAATGGCTTCTTTTCTATGATGCCCGTATCCCTCTAGGTGTTGATAGCACCCTTGAGTCACTCGAAGAACATGACACGGCGATCTCAAAATCATTGTGGATGGACACATCAACGGAACCAACCGTTGTTGCGCTCTATGTTCCAGCGCTTGATGCTCACAATGCAGTAAAGGCTGTGGACTACCCAGTCGACACGATTGCTGAGCTGTCTACCATCGCGGATGGCGCAAATAAGCTTCAAGTTGTTGATGTTAATAGCTGGGATGGCGATGAGCTACAGCTTGACAACGCCCGTGAACGTATGGAGATCAGTACGGAGCTGCGCCTCCGCCTCCTCGAATCACTGGTTGAACTTGGCGTTCATATCGTCGATCCATACCAAACCTATGTAGATGTAGGCGTGACCATCGGGTCTGGCACGACCCTGCATCCCGGTACACATCTCCTCGGAGCGACCGAAGTCGGTGAAAACTGTGCAATCGGTCCATATGTTGTGGTTAGAGATAGCACCATCCACTCCGATGTCAAAGTCGGTCCGTTCGCGCATATCCGTCCAGGCAGTACGCTAGAAGACAAAGCCCGCATCGGAAACTTTGTTGAATTGAAAAATACGTATGTGGGGGCGGGATCATCTGCCGGGCATCTGAGTTACCTTGGAGATGCCACAATTGGAGCCGGAACCAATATTGGAGCCGGGACGATTACCTGCAACTACGATGGCTATCGAAAGCACCGAACGACGATTGGTGCAAATGCGTTTATTGGCAGTGCATCAACTTTGGTGGCCCCTGTAGCTATTGGAACCGGAGCATGGACAGCCGCGGGTAGTACAATCACAGGGTCTGTTCCGAGTGATGCGCTTGGCATTGGACGGGCACGGCAATCGACCATCGAAAACTGGGCAAAGCGTCGGCGTGCAGCTCTGCAAACCGACTCACAGGGAAATTCCAACGGATAAACACCGATGACATCATCCGAATTAAGACTCTTCAGCGGTACAAGCAACCCACAGCTGGCCAGCGAGATTGCACAACACATTGGTGTTCCGCTTGGGAATCTCATGTCGACACGCTTCTCTGATGGTGAAATCCGCGTACAGATTGAAGAGAGTGCCCGTGGGAACGACATCTTCATCATCCAGCCCACCTGTGCTCCAGTAAACGACTCCCTGATGGAACTGTTGATTCTAATCGATGCCTTCCGGCGTGCAAGTGCAGCGCGTATTACCTGTGTCCTCCCGTACTACGGCTATGCCCGTCAGGATAAGAAGATTAAGCCGCGCGAGCCTGTTACGGCGCGACTCGTCGCTGATTTGCTGACGGAATCTGGTGCTAGCCGTGTCGTCTGCCTAGACCTGCACGCACAACAGATCCAAGGTTTCTTCAAACTTCCGGTAGACCACCTCTATGCTGGTCCGATTCTCGGTCGTCACTTAATGGCAGAAGGTCTTGCTGGTGCATCGGCCTGTGTTGTTTCACCGGATGAAGGTGGCGTTCGCCGCGCCCTGAGTCTTGCGGAAATGCTGGGTGCGCGACTCGCTACGATTGCGAAACGCCGACCGGAACCGAACAAAGTTGAAGTTGTTGAGATCATCGGGGATGTTCGTGGCAAGGACTGTATCCTCATCGATGACATGATTGACACCGGTGGTTCCATCTGTCACGGCGCCGAAGGCTTGATGGCACGTGGGGCTAAGAGTGTTGTCGCTTGTTGCACCCATGCGGTGTTTTCCCCAGGTGCCATCGATCGCTTTGCAGCATCTGCAATCAAGCGTGTGATTGTTACCAACACCATCCCCGCACAATGGCATGACCACCCATGGGCTCCGAACATCAATGTACTTTCTGTTGCCCCTCTCCTCGGCGATGCTATTCAGCGTATCCATACGGGTGATTCCGTAAGTGCGTTGTTTGACCGCAACTGGTAAGCAAGCTCCGTGAAGGTAATCGTCGGGCTTGGAAATCCCGGACCTAAATATAAGGCAACCCGCCATAACGCAGGCTGGATGGTTATCGGCAATCTGGCAAAACGTCATAAAGCGAAGGCAAAATACCTCGTCAATCGGCACCGCAGTATCATCGAAACGATGACATTAAACGGTGAAGAGGTGCTGATTGTTTATCCGCTAACATTTATGAACCTCTCAGGTGTCGCGGTAAACGCGGTACGAGCGGCTTTCGATGTGAATATCAAGGACATTTTGGTAATCTGTGACGACATCCATGTCCCGCCGGGCAAAGTGCGTATTCGCCCAGGCGGAGCGGCAGGTGGACAAAATGGGCTGAAGTCTATCGAGGAGCACCTCGGTACAAAAGAATACCCCCGGATGCGAATCGGAATTGGAAAACCAACAGGAGGTACAGACCAAATCGACTGGGTTCTCGGAGCCTTGAGCACCGATGAACAAGTAATCATGGCTGCAACCGTGGACATGGCTTGTGATGCTATAGAACACTGGCTCGCTGGTGATTTGACAGCTACGATGGCCAAGTTTAACGGACTTTCTGTCCTCCCTGAAGCAGGGGAATGAGCCCTGTTCCGATAGAATAACAGAATGTCTGAAGCACAAGTCCCGACATCCCGTCGGGTTGCCCGTGAAACAATCCTCCGCATTCTTTATACGATGGAGGTTGGTCGTCCGGTGGTGGATGAAGCGCTGCTTGAAACCATTGCAGCGCATAAACTCGATGAATCCGCTGCAGACTTTGTACAGTCCGTCGTCCGGGATGTTCTTGCGAATAAGCTTGACCTCGATGCGACGATCACCCGCCATGCGAGCGGCTATAAAGCCCGTGAGCTGACGGTTGTCGACAGAAACATCATTCGTATGGCGATCACCGAAGTGCGAAGTGACATTTCAGATGCATCCCAGGCCACCATTGTCGTCGAGGCAATGGAACTCGCCCGAAAGTATTCCGCTGAAGAAGCAACGAAGTTCATCCACGGTGTTCTTGGCAGTGTTTTCGGGCATAAGCGTGGAACTGAATCACCCGCAGTAGCGACAGAAAGCAGTGTGGCCGTTGGAGGACTGGACAGCAATGACTGATGTGACAATATTGGATGGAACGAAAACAGCCAAGGCCATCCGCCTCGAAGTTGCCTCCCGTGTCGCTACTCTGAAGGAGCGGACGGGTGTAACAACGGGGCTTGCAGCCGTTCTTGCGGGCGACAACCCAGCAAGCGTCACGTATGTTGCAATGAAGCGTAAGGCATGTGCCGCAGCTGGTATCCACTCCGAAGTCCACATTTTTGATAGCGCTGCCACGACAGAGGATATTCTCACCTGTGTTATCGATCTCAACAACAACCCGAACATTCACGGCATCCTTGTGCAACATCCCCTGCCTAAAGGCATCGATGAGCACGCAATCCTCGCGGCGGTGTCTCCAGACAAAGATGCAGATGGTATCGGGCGGGCGAGCCTTGGTGAGCTTGTTAAAGGGGATGCGCCATTTGTCGCATGTACACCACAAGGCATGATCACGCTCCTTGACCGCTATCGCATCGATATTGCGGGAAAGCATGCCGTCGTGATTGGGCGATCGGTCATCCTTGGTAAACCCATGGCCCTCCTCCTCCTCAACCGAGATGCAACGGTTACCATCTGTCATTCCAAAACAAAGAATCTAGCGGAGTTCACGCGGCAAGCTGACATCCTAGTTGCCGCAGTTGGCAAGCCCGAAATGATCACTGGGGACATGTTGAAGCCGGGTTGTGTTGTCCTCGATGCGGGCTATAACCGTGTAGAGGGTCGTTCATCCGATGTTGGAGACTGTCACTACGCTAGCTGCGCCGCCGTCGCAAGCACTATCACGCCCGTCCCTGGTGGCGTTGGCCCGATGACAATCGCTACGCTGCTTGAAAATACCGTCAAAGCGGCTGAGCGCCTGAATCCAGCCGAATGAACCTCGCGGATGCGCTAATCGACACCGCTTCCCGGGTTGAAGCAATCTTTGATACGCTGATTCCAGCAACCCTTGAACCTGTTGAGCTTTCTGCTGCGATGCGCCATGCGCTGCTTGCCGGCGGTAAGCGTATTCGTCCCTATCTTTGTGTTGAAGCTTATTCCCTCATCGCGCCAGCATCAGATTCCATTTACACCGCTGCTGCGGCGATTGAGATGGTTCATACCTTCAGTCTTATTCATGATGATCTGCCAGCGCTTGACAATGATGATCTTCGGCGCGGGCAACCCACGGTGCATGTCAAGTTTAGCGAGTCGACGGCAATATTGGCTGGGGATGCATTGCTGGCGATGGCATTCGATGTACTAGGTCAGCCTCACCTCGGCACTGCAGAACAGCGTATTGATTCTGTAAGGTTGCTTGCTTCCGCTTGCGGGCCAGCAGGCATGGTTGGCGGGCAAATGGATGACATCGCCTACGAGGGCAAACCACTCTCCGCGGACCAACTTCAACATATTCATGTACGAAAGACCGGAGCGCTTCTTGAAGCAAGCGTCGGTATTGGACTGACCTTTGCAGGTGCTAGCCTAGATGACAAAGAGCGTCTGTCCCGCTATGCTCATTGCATTGGGCTTGCTTTCCAAATCGTGGATGACATTTTGGATGTGACGGGAGACACCGCCACGCTTGGTAAACCCGCAGGATCAGATTTGGGTTTGGATAAGGCAACGTACCCTAAGATTTTCGGCCTTGATGGCGCACTCCAAATGGCTGTATCTCTGACAGCGGATGCAAAGGCTGCTCTCGCACCCTATGGAGAAAAGGCATCCAGGTTGAATGAGCTGGCAGATTACCTCCTCATGCGGACTCATTAGGATCTCATCCTAGCGAACGTTTGAGAAGCTCTGCGTCTGCAACAATCAGATTGGTTTTGTCAAGAAAAAACCTCCCCAGTTAGTTTCTAACTGGGGAGGTTTGATTTATCCTGGCAGGCTACTCACCGTCTGGAGTCTCTCCGTCAAGTGCCGGTGTTTGTGCGACAACAGGTGACTCAGCCACGTCAGGAGAACCAGCCTCTGCAGCTTGTTGTGTAGGTTCTTCGGTCACCTTCTTGGTTCGCCGAGGAGCAGCGCGACGTCGCTTTACGGGTGTTTCGTCAACTGATACCACCGCATCCATTGGTTGAAGCTCATCCGGAACAGGAGGAAGCTCACCGGTTACCTCTGTTGATTCCGGTAAAAGCTCATCCAGTGAAGGCAACGTCTTGGTTTCAACAATAGAAGCTGAAGCATTCTCAGCCAACGCGTCTGCCATTTCCTTATCGGTGCTTTCGCCGCGACGGCGTCGGCGGCGACGTCGAGTCTGCTCACCGGTATTCGGGTCAGTCTCGATGTCCACCGCCTTGGTCTCCATCATGTGATCAGGCATCATAGCGATAGCCTTTGCCAACAAATCCTCTTCAGGTGCTGGGTCTATTTTCGTTGGAACATCATCCGCTTCGAACACAAATGGCTCGAATATTGGAAGAATGTCATCTCCAAATCCATCAACAATCCCGCTAACTTCGGCACCGTACTCAGCTTGGACATCAGGACCTCCGATAACCAGCAGACGTGTACCCTTCTCAGGTATCGGGAATCCACGTCCGTAACCTCGCGTGGTAATGACTTCACCGTAAACGACATCGTAGAGTCCGGTGTCAACTGGTAGAACAACCTTGATGCCGCCACCCGGACCTGAGTGAATCGATAGCCAGCTATCAGACACCCACATCACGTCATCGTCTGCCTGGTAACGATGAATCCCAGCTAGGCGGCAGAGGTTTCTGAGGAGTCCCAGTGTAAGCACAGGCTCTCCGATGAACACACTTTGGTGCCTTGGGTGTTTTCGAATCGCCACAGATGGATTGCGGTTTGGAAACTCTGCAAGTGTCCGTGCACGGAAGTCCTCGGCAGCAATCAGGGGATGCCTCCGTACGGAATCTCCAAAGGTCATCCCATTGATTCCTTCAAGCAAAGGAGTCCCAGAATTGTTGAGGAAGATCGACCCGGCCTTGCTGGCGTATGGCTGAAGCTTCAGGTGTACACCGACGATTTCGGAGAGCTCGCTGACTGGGCCATCGATGCAACCAGGTGCCATCAACCATACGACTGTCGTCCCATGGTTGTTCAGCTTGGTCCGTATCGCCGTACGTGTTGATTCAGGAACCGTAAACGCATTCAAGAGTATTGCAAGTTTAACTGTGTGAGCGAACTTTTCTGATGCCAAATCAGACAGCAGATAGTAACCAATTTCAACACCTGCGCGTGCAAAAGTATCCCGATGCCCCCCGACCAGAGTATTCAGAAGGTCTTCATCGCGTACATTCATACAGGATGCTTCATCAACGAAAACGGCCACAGGAGGCGTTGAGACAGGCTCTGTGCGCTTTAGATGTCGATCAAGGTGCACATAGGCAAAGTCCACCATCGCCGCTAGTGCTTCCCAAATCTCTTCGGTATCCAGCCAGCCTTCTCCCCACAGGTCCATCCACGAGATGCCCGTGCCCTTGGTGAGTGCTGCGCCAAAGTTACGTGCATGCACTGTCTGTGTCTGGCGAATGTCATCCAGGCGAACATTGTACGCATCTGGCGACTCATCGGATGCGAGGTACGTCTTAGTGTCATCCTCAGCAATCCAGAGCTTGCCATGGAGAGCGATGCTATCCACCGGGCTTGGGAATGGCGCGCTACCACCTGCTTCACGCCCGGTGTACGAGAATGGTCCGGTGAGCATGTCCACATACGGACAAGCGAGAACATCGGCGAGTGCCAGATGACCGCTATGCCCGCGTGGAAGTTCGAAGGTGTAGCCATACGAAACGGCAACGGTCAGCTTTTCGCCAGATGTTTCCTTGACGACGCGGCCCAGGCGGTTGATGACCTGTGCTGCAATCGCGGACGAGAACTTGTGAAAGTCAACCCAGCGGCGCTCACGCGCTCCGAAGAACTGATTTGCACCAACCGGGAAGTTAGTCGGTGGCGGATAGCTTGGGACATCGGCGTTGTCAAACGTGACATTCCCATCATGCCAAGCAGCACGAAGCTGAACGACATTTCCTCTGTACTCTGCGCGGAGCCAGCGCCGGAATGCTTTGGTATTGACTGGCGAGCGGTCGTAGCCGGCAACCCGGTCATAAATCCATTCACCGTGCTCAAGATACACACCAAGCACACGACCGGCATGCGGTCCTGCAGCAATTCGCTCGATGGCAGCGCGGAGTGCATCCTCTGCATCGCCAGCCCAGAAGGCCTGCGATCCAAGGGAGACATCCCCAGTTGGGCCATCCACTCCAATCGCCATGTCATCTGGGTTACGACGAACCCATCCACTTGGTGGCGAAAAGATCAGTCGAGGAAGAATCATCGCATCTGGTGCGATGTCGGCAACGAACTGAAGCATTTCTTCGAGATGCGCATAGTTGCGCTCATCCGCACCTGTTCGCCATGGCAAGTGAGCAAGCATCGTGAAGATACGCACACCGGCCTGATAGGCGTAACGAATCTGCCGTTGCGCTACATTACGGTCGAAGTCGCCTTCTGTGTTCGTAAAGAACATGATTGCGGGTCGCGCTTCCCCATTTACATGGAGAACCGGCCTGCCATTGATCATAGTGATGTTCGAAGCAGAGAAGCGTTGCAGAAGCTCAGCGTTCTGTGGTGCGAAAACAGGCGGGAGGGGTTCTTCTGGAATTGGAACCAAGAGAGGAATCGCTGGCGGCAAGTTCGCTGAGCGCTGGCTACGCCGTGCAGGAGCTTCATCTGCTTCAGAATCAGAAACATCAGGTGAGTTATCACCATCCAGCATTAGCTGCGGTGCAGCAACCGTGCGGGTACGGCGAAGGCCACGGCCGCGGCGGCGGTCTCCACGACCATCATCGTCATCTGTTTCAGAATCGGTCCCGGCGCCTTCGGTTGCATCAGAGGCTGTATTCGCATCTGTTCCGTCCGTTTCGACCGTGCGGCCTCTGCGGTTACGGCCTCTTCGTGAGCGGCCATTACGTGCACTGCCATCTGCGGCTGCATCATCGGTGACGGTTTCATCCGTCTCCCCTGTTGCACCTTCTGTATCCTGACCAGCATCCGCTGTGACATCGGTTCCACGCCCACGTCGGCCACGCCCGCGACGGGTGCGCTGGTTCCGGGATCTGGTGTTGTCTGCCTCATCGGATGGCGCCGTGCCATCGGTGTTAGATGCAAGTGGCGCTTCTACAACAATGGTATTTTCGATAGCGCGTCGACGACCACGTGTCCGCTGAGGGGCATTCGGGTCAACCGGAGCCTCAGGGGCCCGGGTTACGACAACGACAGGTGGCACCTGTATTGGTTCGACCACGCTTGGTGCGGGCGCTGCGTCAGTAACCGGCTTAGCAGTGCGGCGGGCACGCGCAGGTCGCGCAGCCACAGGAGCATCGTCTGCAGCTTGTGGTACATCAACGACTGCTGCATCGACTGTTGCGGCAGGTTCCACAGCCTTGGCACGTGTACGACGTGGCTTTGGTGCTACATCAGGAGCTGCTGCTGCATCAATAGTTGATGTTTCATCACCACCGGCGACTACAGTCGGCTTCCGTGTCCGACGCGGTTTAGGCGTTGCTTCCGGAATAGATTCCGGCTGATTTCCGTTGTCTGCGACAATGGATTCTGGGGATTCGACATTTGCGTCGGCATCCGTAACTGTACGGCGTCTTGCCATATTCAAACTTCCTTTTGGGACCCCGTTCACTTGTCGGGGATGAGAGAGAATCTGCAAAAGTGCAGTTCGTGACCGATTTTGGAGGTCCCTCGGCTTGGCTGTGGATTCGCTCGACACAGTCTCCCCGGGGCAGTCCACCAGAACGACCATTGCAACAATACCACGATTGTCGTGTTCCCCGATGGGACTGGCGATTCCGATTGCATCTGATGACCCGGTATTGATACCATAGCTTGACGATTTTATATCCGGCTACATGACTGGCGTACGGGGATTACCTCGAGGAAGTGTGGCATCAAACCGGATGGGCCGTTCGCCTGGGCACGTTTTCACCCCAGGAGATTTCACCGATGGAGCTCATCCCCGTCCGCTCTGCCTTGCTAAGTGTTTCCGATAAAGCCGGTCTGCTGCCGTTTGCCGAGCAGCTGTCCGCCCTCGGTGTAAACCTCATCTCGACCGGAGGCACATCCAAAATGCTGGCGGATGCCGGCTTGCCCGTTCGCCCAATCGATGACCTAACAGGCTTTCCGGAGATGCTTGATGGCCGTGTAAAGACATTACATCCGTTTGTGCATGGCGGAATTCTTGCTGACCGTGACAAACCAGAGCACATGGCAACAATCGCATCGCATGGCATCGCTCCAATCGACCTTGTCGTCGTCAACCTTTACCCTTTCGCAGCGACGATCGCAAAAGAACGATGCACGATTGAGGATGCAATCGAGAATATCGATATCGGTGGTCCGGCGATGGTGCGCAGCACGGCAAAAAACCATCACGGCGTTGCAATTGTTGTAAGCCCGACAGACTACGCACGGGTCATCGATGAGCTGACAACGCTCGGTGGCATCTCGTTGACACTCCGCAAGGAGCTGGCGGCCAAGGCCTTTGCGCATACGGCAGCTTACGATGCCATGATTGCCTCTTATCTTGAAACGCAATATGCCACCGATGATGCTCCGGCGGAGCTTCCAGCCACCCTTCGTATCACGGCAACGCGCGAGCAGGTCCTCCGCTACGGCGAGAATCCCCATCAGAAGGCTGCGTTCTACACCGTTCGAAACACCACAGGTGAACCATGCATCGGGCGTGCAACCCGTCTCGATGCCAGCGGTAAGGAAGTTTCTTTCAACAACCTCTATGACCTTGATGGTGCGCTTGAACTAGTCAAAGAATTCCCAGAAGCCCCAACCGCTGCGATTATCAAACATGCAAATCCATGTGGATGTGCACAGGGAGTTACGCTCGCGGATGCATTTGACCGTGCTCGTGCCGCTGACACCATTTCCGCTTTCGGTGGAATCCTAGCCGTCAACCGTGTTCTGGATCTTGCAACAGCCCAGCGCATCACTGGACCAAACACATTCTTTGAGTGCATTGTGGCCCCTGGCTTTGATGCCGATGCACGTGAACTCTTGCTAACGAAGAAGAAGTGGGGAGCAAACCTGCGGTTGCTTGAGGTCGGATCGCTTGATGGTGGGCCAGGCAAGACAGGCTTGGTTATCAAACAAATCATCGGTGGACTTCTCGTAGGAACGCGAGATTACGCATCCCTCGATCCACGTGAATTCGTGATTCCGACACGCCGTACACCAAGCAGCGAAGAGCTAAAAGAGCTGATTTTCGCCTGGCGTGTTGTGAAGCACGTGAAGTCAAATGCAATTGTGATGGCAAAAGATGGTTCATTACGCGGCGTTGGCGCGGGTCAGATGAACCGTGTGCGCTCTGTAAGGCTTGCTATTGAGCAAGCAGCTGAACATGCAACCGGATGTGTACTTGCTTCCGATGCGTTCTTCCCATTCCCAGATGGTCCTGAAACAGCTGCAAAAGCTGGCATTACAGCCATCATCCAGCCAGGCGGTTCCGTCAAAGATGATGAGGTTGTCGCGGTCTGCGATGACTACAACATCGCGATGGTCTTTACCGGAGTCCGTCACTTCCGTCACTAGGAATTCTGCTGTTCGTGCTGGTCCAGATTATGCCTGGGCCAGCACCAGCTGAACTGCTTCCATGGCCGTGCTAACTGGGTAAACACTGAGTTCATTCCGAACACCCTCGGGGAGCTCTTCCAAGTCCTCGACATTTCCTTCCGGAATGACTACATGACGAATGCCGGCTCCGTGTGCAGCAACTAATTTCATAGCGATACCACCGACTGGGATGACCCGTCCGCGAAGACTAATCTCACCAGTAACAGACATGTCAGCGCGGACAGGCACGTCTCGGTAGGCTGAGATGAGCGATATTGCCATCGCCAATCCAGCACTTGCACCATCTTTTTGAACGGCACCGCACGGGACGTGAACGTGGGCATCCACTGACCTGATCTGTTCACCGCCACACGATTCAACAAGATGTGCCTTGACCCAGGTCCAGGCAGTCCTCGCAGATTCTTGCATCACAGATCCAAGCTGGCCTGTAATCTCCAGTGCCTGCTCACCCCGAACACTCGGTAGGAGCTGACTCTCGATTTGAACGAGATCACCACCGCCGCTCGTCGCCACCATTCCCGTAACGGAACCGACTTCGGATTCTGGCAGTGCACGCGCACGTGTTCTTGCAGATCTCCCCAAGATACTGACGACTAAGTCCGAGGTGACAGCTCCAAGTTCTGTATTATGTTCTACCAAGCGCAGGACAAGCTGCCGCATGATGGAGTCAATCTGGCGACGAAGTCCTCTGACCCCGCCTTCATTTGTGTAATCCCGGATGATGGATTGAACTGCTTCATGGGTGAAGCAAATGTCATGACCGCCGAGTCCGCAGCGACGCAGTGCTCCCGGAACGAGGTGCCGCTGTGCGATGTCAAGCTTTTCATCTTCGCTGTACGCAGCGAAATCGACAACCTCCATGCGGTCCCGCAGCGCTTCAGGGATGTCATCCAAGTTGTTCGCAGTCGCAATGAATGTCACCTGTGAAAGGTTTAGGGGAACATCGACAAAGTGATCATGAAACTCGTGGTTCTGCTCTGGGTCAAGGACTTCAAGGAGAGCACTAGACGGATCGCCACCACGGTCTTTCCCAAGCTTGTCGATTTCATCCAAGAGAATGAGTGGATTGATTACTTTTGCTTCCCGTAACGCTTCAGCGAAGTGCCCCGGATAGGCGCCAGTATACGTCCGGCGATGGCCACGAATTTCAGCTTCATCCCGCACGCCGCCAAGAGCAATCCTTATGAAGGGGATGTTCAGAACGGATGCAATTGATGTTGCGAGGGATGTCTTTCCAACACCTGGGACACCCACAAAGCACAAGATTGGTGCTGTGTGTGCGGTGCCAGCCTGTTTTCGGACGGCGAGATATTCGTAAATTCGCTTTTTCGCACTTGCGAGGCCAGAGTGTCTATCTTCAAAAATAGACCGCGCCGTCGGAATGTCAATCGTCATTGTAGCCGTTCGCGTCCACGGCAGAGACATCAGCATATCGATTCTGTCTTTGGCGAGCGATGACTCAGTGCTGTTGCTTGGAAGGCGCTCGTAGCGAGAGACTTCTTCTAAAATCACCTTACGTACAGAATCTGGGATATCAGGATCTGCTGCAAGCTTAGCTGTATGAACATTTCCATCTTCACGCGGATCAACAACATCCAGCTCGGCTTGAATCGCTTTGAGCTGCTCCCGAAGAATATCTCCTCGGTGCATACGCTCAAAATCATTGTCAATACGATCCCGAATCTGCTGACGTACAGCACTCACGTGCTTTTCTCGCATCAGCAGCGTGTGAATCATGTTCAATCGCTTACCAGGATCGACTTCCGAGAGGAGGGCAACTTTTTCGTCCAACGATGTGGGTAAGTATGGACCAATCTGATCAGAGATGTTTGATGAATTCAACGCACCAGAAACAACTGCGAGTGCATCAGGGTGGGATATGACTCCCTCTTCGACCAAAAACTCAAACTCTTCAACCACCATACGTGCGAGAGCCTGTCGCTCTATCGGGTCTGCTTCAGATTCCACATCAGCGATGCAATCGAAGGCAGCAACAATCGTTGGGGATGTCGAAACAAATCCACGAATGACAACTCTGGCGCTGGCGCTGAGGGTAACCCGTGCAATCCCACCTTGGAGCCATGCAACATTTTCGATAGTAGCTAATACTCCGACGGTAACGAGATTATCTGGAGATGCTTCATCGGAGATGTCACGCTGCGTAACAAGGAGGACTTGTCCATCGTGGTACTGCTGACTTTGTTCAATCGCCCGAACTGAACGCTCACGGCTTGCAAGCAGTGGAAAGTGAGCACCTGGGAAATAAACCGCATCGCGGACCGCTACAACTGGAAGAATCAGGCCGGGGAGCGTATCGTCAGGTTCAACATCATCAATCTGTTCTTGTCGATATTGTGCAGTTATAACATTTGTCTGCGGGTTCAACTGGGCGTCCATGAGATGCACTCTAAGTCACAACCTCTGATGCAGTAATGATGAAAATGCTTGCTTTTGGGATTATGCCGTTTGGCGAATTTTGATTTTAGACAGGTTTAATTTTAGAATCTATCCTAACGGCGCCGAGTCAACATAAAAGGGATTAGCAAAAAACCAGGGTTTGATAAACATCGCACAGCCACCAAAACCGAAAGTGTAGGTATAGGCTTCCACCCGGTAAATACCCTCACTCTCAAGCAAAAGACTGGTATGCGTATTACGTTCTTTATTTAGAACGATTCCATTTAGCAAGATTATGACGATCGTATTTTGCGGGACAACGATGTGAAGCGTATCGCCAATATAAGCATTGTCTCCGGGAACGGCTCCCATTTGCGTTTCAACGACAACCCCATAAAGCGGTCGGACAAGGTCATAACAAATGATGCTGCGGCCTCTAAACAAGGCTAGCTCTGCAGCAGGACCAACCGGCACATTGTAGTCAACGTACACATGGGTGGACAGCGCACAAAATGAATCAGCATAGTTGGGAAACTTATGCCACTTTTTGCCGATGCGCGTGATGCCGTGTGCATCGAGCGCACCAATCCCAGCATAGCGTCCGTGTCTGGACAGCTCTTCATCCCATTTCGCAAAGGAGTCATCTGGCCGATCGATCATCCAGCGAATAGCAGCCCGGAGTCCGGCAACGCGCCAGAGAATGAGTACAACTGCGAGCGAAAGAAAGTTAATGTGATCACGCGCAACCGTAGAGAAGTTGATGACTTCAAGCCCTGTTGTTCCGGATGTATCCCACGCATCCCATGGATGCTTCATGTCGAATGGGAGGGAAATGGCGGCGATGCCTCCGGCATTTAGGACAGCATCGATGGCTATTTGTGGTTCAAGGCGGGGTTCAAGTTGAAACGTTGTGGGAAGGTTTCCTGCCAGCAGAAAGGACCCGCCTTTGACAGTGATCTCATTTCCAACTCGAAGGAACGGGACTCTGTCCGCGTAACGCTCAACATAGCCATCACGAGCTGCCGCAACGCTGTTATGGTCGGTCAGGAAGACAAAATCAAACTGTTCACTGGCGGCTGCATCCATGACATCTTCCACAGTGCCAGCACCATCCGAATATTGGGCCGTATGGCAATGAATGACACCACGCAGGCGTCGGATATCAGCTCTGGGGATGAATGACTTCTCTGCCTTGCCCATCGGAACGAACCAGATGAGGAATCGCAGCTTACGCCAAAAGCCGGAAGCTCCGAGTATGCGTGCCGCAATTCGTTTCTTTGCCTGTTTGCTTGCCATAAGTTAAATAGAAAAGCACCTTCTGACATTTCTGCCAGAAGGTGCCGTTGGTCATTAGAATGTAATCAGCTGGCCGGTCTTCGACGATTCGTAAATAGCTTCCAGAATCTCGGAGACAACCAATGCCTGATCGGGAGTAACGACAGGCTCAGTGTCATTACGAATGGCGTCAATCCACTTCTGCGCTTCAATGTGCTCGGCCTTAGCAGTAGCGCCATCGTAGAAGGCAACCCCTCCACCGCCAAGATCAACCTTGAGGTCATAGAGACGGCTGTTCTTCTCACCGTTTACGTGAAGACCACCGCGCATATCAGCACCAGCATCGGTTCCATAGAGGGTACAGATGGCTTCGCCAGTCTCACGTGTGTTCAGTGCCCAGCTGGATTCAAGGAAAATCGTGGCGCCATTGGCGAGCTCAATAAATCCAAACGCGCTGTCCTCTACCGTGTACTGCTTTGGATCCCATGGTCCCCATGCATTGGCCGCCTTTTCACGGTCGGCGAGCTTACGGTAAACCGAGCCCTTGACAGACTTGACGTTATAGTTGTTCATCAACCAAAGGGTCAGGTCCAGCGCGTGTGTCCCGATATCGATAAGGGGACCACCACCCTGTGCTTCTTCATCAAGGAAAACACCCCAAGTAGGAACGGCACGGCGGCGAATGGCATGTGCTTTGGCAAAATAAACTTCACCAAGCTCGCCATCTTCGATGAGCTGCTTGAGGTACTGGCTATCAGGTCGATGGCGGCTCTGGTAGCCGATTGTCAGTTTTTTACCAGATTCACGGGCAACATCCCGCATAAGACGAGCACCCGCGGAAGTCTTCGCCATTGGCTTCTCACACATCACATGGTTGCCCGCCTGTAGTGCGGCGATCGCAATCGCATCATGTGAAATGTTTGGCGTACAGACATGGATGACATCAACACCGCCCTCATTGAGGAGGTCCATGTAGCTGGTATAAACCTTTGCTCCTTGGACGCCGTATTCCTGTGCAGCCTTCTCGGCCTTGGAGGCGTCGATGTCGCAGAATGCAACCTGCTCAACCCCAGCGACGGTCTTCAAGCTAGGCATATGCTTGCCGTTGGCGATACCACCGCATCCAATGATGCCGACTTTGATTGTGGACATTTGAAACTCCTTCACACATATTTAAGTGTCAATCATAGGAGACACACAAAACATGTCATTCGTTTCAAGTATACCAAGCAACTATGTCAGCATTGCAGAGGCTTACAAGAGAGCCAAGTCATCCCTGTGGATGACCACCGGGCCAGCCGTGTACCCAAGAACCGGCTCAATCTCACTATCACGGCATCCAGAAATTTGCTTTACTTCGTACGCATCGTAGCGAGCAATCCCAGTAGCGATATGAACTTCGCCGCTGTACATCCGGACGATATCGCCACGAACAAAAGTACCTGCGACATCGACGACACCGACTGCCAGCAAGCTTGCCCCTTTCCGAATAATCCAGTCAGCAGCACCCACATTGCAGATAATCCGGCCATCCCCCGGATTTGCAAGAATCCACCGTGTCCGGCCATCCTGAAGGGCGACCGTTGGCGTGACCAAAGTGCTTGGATACTCTCCCAAAATAACGGCCATCAATGCATCAAGTGGAGCACAGCCGACAATTCTCGTCCAGATACCACCTGTTGCTGCAATGGATGCCGCATCAAGCTTTGTCATCATCCCACCCGTCCCAAGGTGGGTACCAGCTCCCCCGACACATTTACGAAACTGTTCCAGTTCACTCGCTGAGAGTGACTCAACCAGCCGTGCAGCTGTGTCTATCCGTGGGTTAGCGGTATACATCCCAGGCACATCCGTCCAAAGTACAACCCCTGCCGCACCTATTGCCAGTGCAACCTGCGCTGCAAGAGAGTCATTATCACCGTAGCGAATTTCATCAACAGCTACAGAGTCATTTTCATTGACAATGGGTACGACTCCGGCATTCAGCATCGCCTGCAACGTATCGCGGACATTGAGATTTGCCGTTCGACTCGAAAGCTCGGCCTTCGTCACTAGCACTTGCCCACAGAGTGTGGAAACCTGAGCAAAGGCTGATGACCACAGCGACATTAGCTGATGCTGTCCAATGGTCGCGAGGACCTGCTTTGAAGTGATATCTACCTTGTCGGCAAGGGCGCTCAGCTGTCGCCTACCGAGTGCAACAGCCCCGCTTGATACGATGACGACGTTTATACCTGCCTGGTGCAGATCCTCAATAGATCGCACAATCGAAGCGAAATTGGCTTCATTGACAGTATTTCCGGGTGTTGTTACCAATGTTGATGAGCCAAATTTGACAACCACAATGGATCCGCGCTCAAGCATCAGCGTCCCAGCTGCCGAACAGTGTCCACTTCATCCGCAAACCGCTGCTCTGAGCGCAGGCGGTCGTATTCCCCTTCGAGTGCTGCGAACGCCGATGTTACATCTGCAAGACTGGCACGTGCCTGAAACGCCGATGCTGTCGAAGGAGGCATTGCAAGCAAAGGATCAATCGCATCTTCGGCAGGAGCCAAGCCGCTGAGAGCAAGCGTCGCTTGCTTCACAATCAGGTGTTCACGAAGCGGCTGGCAGGCTTCTAAACTAGTTTTAAGACGATCAAGGCACCGACGTGCATCTGGGTACTCTTCAAGGTCGATATCGGTCCAGGCACGGAGAAACCCCTCGCCTTCATCTTCGATCTGATCGATTGCTGTTAGACGCTTTGAGCATCCCTCGTGTGTCAGACGGGTCCAATCGACGACTATTGGATCCAACCGATTCTGCCACCGTATAAGGGTAACTTCCCAAAGCTTCACATGGTAGCGGTCACGTTGCCGCGCCAGTGCATCCCCAGCCTGGAGGAGCTGCTGATGAATGCGCTCCCAAGCGGCATCCTTGCCAGTTCCCGTGGTTGCTCTACGTTCCCACTGCGCCCGTGTCTCAGCCAATCGACGCTCGCGATTGCGGAGCTCTACAAGACGTTCGCCGATGCGCCGCTCGATTTCTCGGAGAGAAACAGCTGCTTTGACTTTCGTAGCATTCGTTTGATGGCCACGATCTGCACCAAGGAGGATGCCAAGGGAGACGCCAACGGCCACGCCAACGGCAACTCCGACTCCCTGCATGAGAAGCGCACCAAGCACAGCCCCGATAAACGCACCAATCATGGCGCGTGTTGCATCATTCATCTCAGGGCCAAGCGTGAACATCCCAGCCATCCCAGACATGGAAGACATGGGTTCAGGAACACCACAGTTCGGGCACACTCTGTCCGTTTCATTGACATGGTAGCGACAACCAATACATTGCTTGTACGTTGGTTCTTGTTGTCGCGGTTGTGGTTCCTGTGCCTGCATAGACATTACTTACTTGTTTTCGCTATCCTAGTGTTCCAAGTCTACCTGTTGAAGATCAGAGACGGTAACCAAACCCGATGCCAAATCCGGTGAAATCACGTCCATCCTGGCTAAGAGCTTGGATAAATTGTGCTTCAAGATCGAGGCGGTTACGGCTAATGCTAATGCCCAACCCGGTTGCGGGTGCAGCTGTGAATCGTGACTTCCCTGCGGAAGTGTAGGCACCAACGAGTCCGCCCTCGGCGAACACAGCCAGATTAAACGGACTCTGCTTGCTTCCAACCTGAAGGGTCGCACGATACAAGGCAGGAATGAGAATCAACCTCGTCCCATCATCGCTCTTCGCCGGCGCACTCAAAAGTCGGATATCGGGTGAAAATACCACATCTTTTCTCGACCAATCTGGGCGGTTACGTAATCCGATAGACGTCCAAGTGGATCCAAAGGATTGCCGGATGGACACATTAACAGGAACATAAAATGCGATGTTGGGCACTGTTACGGTAGCTGGCCGTTCCGACGCATCGACACTCAACATCAGCAAGGAACACAAGGAAAACAGCATGAATTATCCTAGCGTGATGCATCCCCTAGTGCCATCAATCGTAAACTAGCGGGAACAAAACCAGCATTTCAAAAGTACTTTAGAATGCAGGGAGAATCATCGATGTTTATTCCAACGCTTTGTCTTGTTTTTGTCACAAACGGTTCTGCTCAAACAGGGAGCGTACAGTTGCCAACAACGAACTCAGACACGAAAGCGGCGGATCACATCCCAGATGTCATCGCAAAAATCACCAAAACTCCAGCAGAGTGGCGGAAAACCTTGACGGCAAGTCAGTTTCAAATACTACGACAAGCAGCAACGGAGCGAGCATTTGCAAATTCGTTCTGGAATAACCACACCGATGGTCTCTATTCTTGTGCGGGATGTGACTTGCCCTTGTTCAATGCATCCACCAAATTCGAGAGCGGCACAGGCTGGCCCAGCTTTTACCAGCCAATCCAAAAACGGGTCATTTCAGAGCGTCGTGATCCGGATGGCGACCGTGTGGAGATCCTCTGCGCACGTTGCGATGGCCATCTTGGCCATTTGTTCGATGATGCAAATGGACAGTTTGGCATTCCTAAAACGCCTAACGGGTTACGCTATTGCATGAATAGCGGTGCGATGCGTTTTAGAAAGAAAATTGTAGACCGGCCGAAGCCCTGACTTTGGGTCTGACCGGTCTGTTTTTACCCGATCAGAATCGGTCGGTAACGGCTCCAAGGCTTGCCGAACTCACCAGTTTGGCAAACTTTGCAAGAACGCCCTTGGTGTAACGCGGCGCAGGCGAAACCCAAACTGCTCGTCGTTGGGCAAGCTCTTCATCGGAGATGTTTACCTGCAGGAGCAGTTTGTGGGCATCGATTGTAATCGAATCCCCTTCTTGCAAAAGACCAATCGTTCCACCCACCGCAGCTTCGGGCGAAACATGGCCGACAACAAGCCCAAAGGTACCACCGCTAAATCGACCATCCGTGATGAAACCAACAGAATCACCTAGCCCGGCACCAATGATCGCAGATGTAGGCGCAAGCATTTCACGCATCCCCGGTCCACCCTTGGGACCTTCGTAGCGGATAACAAGGACATCCCCGGGATGGATACTCCCTGCGAGGATGCTCTCAAGGCACTGTTCTTCGGAATCAAATACTCTGGCGGGACCCGTGATGATTGGTACCTTTACACCTGAGATTTTCGCAACGGCGCCTTCTGGTGCAAGATTGCCCTTTAGGATAGCTAAGTGGCCTTCCGCATAAAGCGGTTTATCAAATGGACGCACAACATCCTGTCCAGCAGGAGGCTCACTCGGTATGTTTGCAAGTGTCTCAGCAATGGTCTTGCCAGTGATGGTCATGCAATCCCCATGTAAAAGTCCCCTGTCCAGGAGCATTTTCATAACCAGTGGAACGCCACCAACCCTATGTAAATCTGTCGCAACATACTTGCCACTTGGCTTTAGATCACAGAGCACCGGTATGTTTTTACGGATGCGCTCAAAGTCATCGACTGTGAGAGTAACGCCTGCTGCATCTGCGATAGCAATCAAGTGGAGAACGGCATTCGTCGAACCACCAAGGGCCATTGTGACGGCAACTGCGTTTTCGAAAGCCTTAAATGTAAGCATTTCGGATGGCAGCCGATTTGCTCTGACTGCCTCTACGACCACACGTCCGCTCTCAGCGGCATTCTCAGCCGTTTCTGGATCCTCAGCAGCCATCGTGGATGACCCAGGCAGACTTAACCCGAGGACCTCGATCGCCGAAGACATGGTGTTCGCCGTGTACATCCCGCCGCAGCTACCCGCACCAGGGATTGCCCGGCACTCAATTTCATGCAGCTCTGTGTCATCCATTTTGCCGGCACTGTGTGCCCCAACCGCTTCGAAAACACTAACAACGGTCAGGTCCTGACCACGATGCTTACCGGGCTTGATCGTTCCGCCGTAGACAAAGATGGCGGGAACATTGAGGCGCGCCATAGCGATGATGGCTCCGGGCATGTTTTTGTCACAGCCGCCGATGGCAATAACGCCATCCATGCTTTGACCACCAATAACCGTTTCGATGGAATCAGCAATGACTTCACGGGAGACGAGGGAAAACTTCATGCCTTCCGTGCCCATCGAGATTCCATCAGAAATCGTAATTGTCCCAAAGGTCTGTGGCATCCCACCAGCTTCTCTGACTGCCCGTTCTGCCCGTTCGGCAAGTGGGCGAATGCCCATATTACACGGGGTGATGGTGGAGTGTCCGCTGGCTACACCGATAATCGGCTTGCGAAAGTCAGCATCCCCAAATCCTACGGCCCTGAGCATAGAGCGGTTCGGGGCACGGTGTGTACCTTCGGTTACGATTCGGCTGCGATTGTTATCCACGATACAAAACTCCTGCGCTACATAGTGATGTTGGTCATCAGTCTACGGCAGGAATCCGCCATACGTCGCCAGTGTGATTGGCATGAGCATGCCTTTGACTTATGCGTGACGATTGGTCGTGTCATAAAAACCAACCAGTTCACGACTATCGGTAAGGTCTAAAATGTACGACAAGCTTCATCGACTAGGACAGGAAGCGTGCTTTGAGTGCCGGTGTTGGCATCAGGCAGGTTTCTTTGTGGCCAAACCACTTGTAGCGATTACGAGCCACTACTAGGTAGCCAAAATCTCGAACCGGCTTCGGAATGAAAGCCAGCACCAATCCAAGAAATGCCCAACCTGGTTTTGCGTGATGCCTAAGTAGTAGGCTAATGGCTGTGCTGTGCGTGTAGAGCTTGCCTGCGTTTACATATACAACAGTAGATAAGTCAAGGGGTGCATAGAGGTGCTCAAGCACCGCTGCGGCTGCTTCACTCTGAAGCGTACCAAAGCGCAGCTTGTCATGCTTTTCAACGCGAAGTAGGAACTGTAATGCTCCATTACAGAGGTTGCAAACACCATCAAAGAGCATTAACGGTCCTTGCGCATCTATATCAAATCCGCGCGGTATCTCTGTCATTTATTATCTTGAATCAGATGAAACATGTAGCTTTATCGGCTCCTTGGCACCAAGACGCCGGATGACAAGCTCGATACCACCATTACGTACCGATGCTGCGAGGTAGGGCTTGAATTCTTCATTCGACATTTTGCCAGTTCGAATTGCATCAATGCTCTCAATCACATCACCGGGTTTGACCCCTGCTTTGAGCGCAGGTGAGTCTGGGAGGACGCCGTTCACGACCAGCTCATTTGAAATTCTCGCACGTGTGATGATAAAGCCGTAGATTGGTCCATCCGGTATTTTGACAGGCTGCGCCAAGATGCGCTGGCCTTGCCAAATCATCAAGCCGGCACAAACAGCGGCAAAAGCCCCACCAATAAACAAATCGCGCTTTTCCTGAAGTGTGAAGGCTGCGTATCGCATGTTTGCAACCAGAATGGCAGCCGCCATTGGAGCAAGCGCAGGAACAGCCCGAACCCCGAGTTGAACGGCGATGATAGCTGTCACTAGAAAACCATACATCCACCAAAATGTGGAACGCTCTGACTTCAGCTGAAAGGTCGGATGGCGGGCAAGGCACGCAACACTGCTGAGAAACACTGCGATGAACAGGACATCCGCGGGCCCAATCGTAACCGAACTGATTAGCTGAACCGTACGTCCCCCCCAGCTGCCGAGGCTCGCGGAAGCACCAGCGCCAACGCTGACCGCACTGATAAGCGGTGATCGTGTCTCAAGCAGCGCTCTGACGGGACCAACTGTTACGACGACCATGTCAAAAAATGCTGCAAAGCCCGCAGCGGCAAGCAATGTATTCGGATGTTTGATAATTCGGCCGATTGCCGATCCAACAAAGATTGCACCAACGGTACCAAAGAGATTGTTTGCACTAATCTCAAGAAGTGGATGGATGAGTTTTCTCGACTCGGATGCCCACAGAACCGTTAGCATCGGCGCTGACAGGAGGCAACCTGTCAGCAAAAGAAACGTCGTTGAGATGCGCAGCTGGGCAGCCGAGCGTGCCATAACAAGGAGGCATCCAAGAATGGAAGCCAAATACACAATTCCAATCAGCGCTGCGGGAACAGTACGTAATGGCGGCAAAAGGATACCCGTACCGCCATTTGAGGCCGCTAAGCTTTCTAGTGCATATCCAAGGTATCGGTTAAGGATAACGAGGATGAAAGCAAGCAACGTAGCCCCGACGAGCGACCATATTGCTGATGATTGGGAGGAATTAGTCTGGTTCACCGTGATACTCTGAGTATACTCAACCACAGGGAATCTGTGGCCTGATTGGTCAAAAGATTGCAGGTGCAACCGTTGACCAAAACTGGATGGCTTGGTTTTCATAACCACAGAGCTGTTGAACTTGACTAAAGGTGGAAAATTCAGTGGATCCCTTGCGTATTGTGATCGCAGATGACGAGCCAATCATCCGCATGGACCTGCGGCGAACACTTGAAAACATGGGGCATGTTGTTGTCGGTGAAGCCGGCGACGGCCAACAAGCCCTTGAAATAACCAAGGAGTTAAAGCCCGATATCGCCATTCTAGACATCAAGATGCCAACTATGGATGGTATCGATGCAGCGAAACTGATATCCACGGAAGCCATTGCACCAGTATTACTTCTCACTGCGTATTCTCAGCGGGACTTAGTTGAGCGTGCACGTGATGCCGGCGTCTTTGCCTACCTTGTCAAACCCTTTAAGGAACTTGACCTCATGCCTGCGATTGAGATTGCAATCGCACGCTTCGAGGAGTTTGAAGAGCTCGACCGAGAAGTCAATGACCTTGAAAACAAGCTCGATGCAAGAAAGACCGTTGACCGGGCCAAGGGCATTCTCATGGACCAATATGGCTTGAAAGAGCAGGATGCGTTCCGTCGTATCCAGGTCCAGAGCATGAACACCCGTAAAACGATGCGGGAAATCGCTGACGCGATTATTCTCGCAAACAGCGTTTGAACCAGTAATGGATGCTCCTTCCTCTGAACCAGGCATCGACACAGAAAAACTAGTTCGCCAGTTGGCAAAGCGCGATAGTGAGCTGATAGAAGCAAAAAAACGTATCCGCCAGCTGGAAGAATCTCTCGATGCAAGAGCCGCTGAGACCGCGGCGCTTCGCCGCATCGCAGAGGCCACCGGTCACGTCGTAAACCCGGATGACCTCCTCCCCCTTATTGCTGAAGTCGCCCTCGAATCAACGGGCACGGATGCTGCGTACGTATATCTCTTCAATGAGTCACGGGATTACTTGGTTCTCCGAGCCGCCACAGACAAGTCGCTGGACTCCGCGATGTTCGGGGCCCTCAAAGTAGCCGTAGGTGAAGGCATCACAGGCTGGGTTGCGCGCGAACGTAAGCACGTTGCGATTGCAAGCGAAGCGTGGACAGATGAGCGCTTTCACTTTATAAAGTCACTCGGTGAAGACCGCTTCCAGTCCATTCTCTCAGTTCCACTCATCTGGCATGG
>Ga0114971_10000135_pt1 | contig 43379 bp, 35 predicted proteins | sample M_140625_MF_Meta_FD_87320 | JGI IMG/M metagenome (GOLD analysis project Ga0114971, IMG submission 87320) | Freshwater microbial communities from Lake Montjoie, Canada to study carbon cycling - M_140625_MF_MetaG | ecosystem: Environmental > Aquatic > Freshwater > Lake | place: Lake Montjoie... | reverse complement strand
TGCACACCTATATTTAATAGGCTTTAAGCAGGCTTGCCCTAAAATTCACATCCCTCATTTAAGATTGGAAATGGCATAAGATCAACATCTTCAACTTAGCTGAATCATGACAAGCCCGATTCAAAACATCAGGCCCTCAACTTTGTCATTGCAAGCGCTAGCGTGGTAATCCATCTTATCGCACCATAGATTGCCACGCTAGCGCTTGCAATGACGGAGCGTTTTTAAATTCGGTGTTTTAAATCAGGTTTGGTATAAATTTTCCTAAGCTATATGTTGCAAAAACTTTTTTACGTAATTTGCGATGCAAAATATTATGTAACAAGACAAAGCCGTCAAAAGAGACGCCCAAAGGCCTTTATTTCCTAAAGATTCCATCATTGCGCCGGTACAGAAAATTCCGAATAAACTTCCGATTAAACTAAATTTCGCGAAGGCGGCGTTGACTGCAAGACGTTGAGTTGGTTTGTATTTTTCATTTATCAAAACAATTGCTGGCAATTTCATCCCCGTCATGCAGCCAAAAGTTAGAAAAAGCAATAAATAGATTTTATCTGGATCTTGGTTAAAAAATAAGCAAATTATGCAAATTAATGATAAAAAAGCGCTAAAAATCATTAAAAAGCGGCGATTTATTAAATCTGTTAAATATCCAAGGGGGATTGAAAATATTGTGCCAAAAAGCAGTACAGAATATAGCAGTGTGGCATTAGATTCTGTCATGCCAGTTCTTATGCCATAAATAATTAAAAACGCGTTGGCAGAGGCAATAGAATAATTTACGCAAAATCCAGCAAGCATAATTTTTGGCGAAGCTTGAATATAGCGCCAAATGCCGATTTTCTTCTCTTCTCTGGTATTAATTTCAGTTTTTTTAATGCGCAAAAGCGGCAATAGCGACAGCAAATAAAAGCTGCAGGCGACAAGATATGACGAAAAATGTGTCGAAGTTTTTAGCAGCCCAAGAAGAACTGGGCCAAGACTGCTTCCAATTGCAGATAGCATGCCACCAACAGAAAGAATCATCGCCTTCAAATGAGGTGGCGCAGTATCGATCATAATGGTTTGACGCGTAACGCCGCAAATAAAAAGCGAGACTCCAAAAATAAAAACAGTCGTAATCCAAATAAAATAATCGACGTAAAAATATAGGGCCAGCGAGCAAGCGGCAGAAATTGTTCCGGCTAAATAAAGCATGTTAATCACGCCAAGTTTTTGTCCAAGCGAAGGCAGGAAGCGCGCAAAGACAATTCCGGCGGATAATTGCGCAACAGACGAGAATGAAATTAGAAGCTCGTTTTTTATATATTTATTAGCAGCAAGTGCAATTAACGCGGTTGAAATGCCATAGCCAATTGCCGAAAGCGCAATTGAAGAAAACAGCGCGACCGCGTCTTTTAAAGAATCTTTTGTCCAACAAATTTTTTCTGCTTCAGAATTTTGCAAGTTTTTTGAAGATGAGTTTGACGAACTTAATTAATACTATTTCCCACAAATAATTATAAATTTAGGCAAAATAATTTAGAGGATTAAATTTTAAAGAAAAATCAGTCGTATCAGGCGATACGGACGATTTTTATTTGAAATTTTAGACCTAAATTATGAAGCATAAATTTATAATTATTAGTGGGAAATGGTATAAGAACTTTTCTCTAAATAATTTCCGCTTTTTTCAAAAAATTTTTTAAAATATTTTCGATATTTCAAGAAATTTCTTGAAAATAATATGGCAAATTATTTAAAGATAGATTCTAGGCCAATTTTCTTACATCAGTTAAGTGCCCTGTAACCGCCGCTGCAACGGCCATTGCTGGGCTTAATAAGTGAGTTCTTCCTCCGCGACCTTGTCTGCCTTCAAAGTTTCTGTTTGAAGTAGAGGCGCAACGTTCGCCGTTTTCAAGCTTGTCGGCGTTCATTGCAAGGCACATTGAGCATCCGGGTTCGCGCCATTCAAAGCCCGCTTCGATAAAAATTTTGTCAAGACCTTCTTTTTCTGCTTGCTCTTTAACCAAGCCAGAACCGGGAACAATCATTGCCAACTTAACGCTTGGCGCAACTTTGCGACCTTTGGCTATTTGTGCGGCGGCGCGAAAATCTTCGATGCGACCATTGGTGCATGATCCAATAAAAACCTTGTCGATTTTGATTGACTCAAGCGCCGCGCCGCTTGTCAGGCCCATATATTCGAGAGATCTTTTTACGGCCTCTTGCTTGCCCAAATCTTTAAAATCTGTCGCAAATGGAACGCTTGCAGTAATTGGCAAAGCGTCTTCCGGACTAGTTCCCCAAGTTATTTGCGGAGCAATTTCGGCTGCGTCTAAAATAATTTCTGCATCATATTTTGCGCCTTTATCTGATTTAAGCGAATCCCAATATTTTACAGCTTTTGCAAAGTCATCGCCTTGTGGCGCAAGGGGGCGGCCTTTTAAGTAAGCGTAAGTTGTTTCGTCTGGGGCGATTAATCCAGCACGTGCGCCAGCTTCGATTGACATGTTGCAAATGGTCATGCGCCCTTCCATTGAAAGGTCGCGGATGGCCTCGCCAGCATATTCAACAACATAGCCCGTGCCGCCTGCTGTCCCTAGTTTTGCGATGACTGCAAGAATGATGTCTTTTGCAGTAACGCCCGCGCCAAGCTTGCCATTAACTTGCACCAACATATTTTTCGCGCGCTTTTGAATAAGTGTTTGCGTTGCCAAAACGTGCTCTACTTCTGAAGTGCCAATGCCAAAAGCCAGCGCGCCAAATGCGCCGTGGGTTGAAGTGTGAGAGTCTCCGCAGACAATTACCATTCCGGGCTGCGTTAAACCTTGCTCGGGGCCAACAATATGAACGATTCCCTGCTTTTTATCGTCAAGGTTAAAATATTGAATGCCAAATTCGTGACAATTATTTTCAAGCGTTTCAACTTGAATGCGCGAAGTTTCGTCTTTGATTCCCTTAGTGCCGTTGTGCCTGTCCGCCGTAGTCGTCGGAACGTTGTGATCTGCCACCGCCAAATGCGCTTTTGCATTGCGCGGCTTGCGAGAAGTCATGCGCAACCCTTCAAACGCTTGCGGAGAAGTAACTTCATGAATCAATTGGCGATCAACGTAGAGTAAGGCCGAAGAGCCATCATCATCAACCAAGTGATTGTCCCAAATTTTGTCGTATAAAGTTTTCGCTGTCATTTTTATGCAAATATATTTTAAAAATTCTTCGTAAAATTCGTGGGCAAAAATGGATTGCCACGCCACTAAAATTGCTTACAATGACGAGAAAGAGCTTGCAGCTTTACAACAATATTACTTTTTTGTAAAAAAATTTCGTCCCCATTATTACAAGCCGCTTTAGTGGTACGGCAATCCATTTTCTCAAGGGATAAGATTTTTTACAGAAGCAAATGTTTCTGTAAGTGCGCCCCATCCCCGTCATTGCAGGCCGTTTTAGTGGCGTGGCAATCCATTTTTGCGGTCGAGTTTGTAAAGAATAAACTATGCTAATTTTTTCTTCAACAATTCATTAACCACTGCCGGATTCGCTTGCCCCCTGCTTTCTTTCATAACTTGTCCGACAAAAAATCCGAATAATTTATCTTTGCCGCCGCGATAATCAGCCACAAATTGCGGATTATTCGCCATTACGTCATCAATAATTTTTTCAATCGCGCCAGTATCAGAAACTTGTTTGAAGCCTTTTTCTTCGACAATTTTAGCAGCATCCGCGCCAGATTCAATCATAAAATCTAAAACGTCTTTAGCAATTTTGCCAGAAATTGATCCGTCTTTGATTAAATCAAGAAGTCCACTTAATTGTTCGGCCGTAGTTTTTACGTTTTCAAAATTAAGTCCAAGTTTATTAATGCGCCCGCCAAGCTCTACTGTAAGCCAAGTGACCGCGAGCTTTGCTTCGTGTTTTTTAATTAAAGTTTCAAAATATTTGCAAATTTCAGCGTCAGAAGTTATTACGCCTGCGTCATATTCTGGAATGTTAAAATCGCTAATATAGCGCGCCTTTTTCGCATCAGGAAGTTCGGGAAGCGAGGCGCGGATTGCGTCGACGAATTCTTGTGTAATAACAAGTGATGGCAAATCTGGATCGGGAAAATAGCGATAATCCATTGCGTCTTCTTTGCTGCGCATGGTTCTTGTTTCGCCGCTAATTGCGTCAAATAATCGCGTTTCTTGTGAAATTATTCCTCCATTCTCTAAAATTTCAACCTGCCGCGCCGCTTCATATTCAATGGCGCGCCCAATGTTGCGCATCGAGTTTAAATTTTTTATTTCGCAGCGCGTGCCTAATTTTTTTTCTCCAACCAAGCGCACCGAAACGTTGGCATCGCAACGCATATTTCCTTTTTCCATGTCGCCATCGCAAGTTTCAAGCGCTCGCACAATCGCGCGGATTTTTTTCACATATTCCATCGCCTCAGTCGGGCTTGACATGTCGGGCTTTGAAACAATTTCCATCAAAGCAACGCCCGAGCGGTTCAAATCGATCAACGTGCATTTTGGATCTTGGTCATGAATTGACTTGCCCGCATCTTGCTCAAGATGAATTCGCTCAACGCGAATAATTTTTTTCGCAGCATCTTCATTAACAATTTCAACCTCGCCCTCACCCACAATTGGCTGAAAAAATTGCGAAATTTGATAGCCCTGCGGCAAATCGGCGTAGAAATAATTTTTGCGATCAAAAGCCGATTTCAGATTAATTTGCGCGTTAATCCCAAGCCCCGTGCGCACCGCAAGCTCAACGCATTTTTCATTAATAACCGGCAACATTCCCGGAAAAGCCGCGTCCACCAACGACACCTGCGAATTCTGCGCCGCCCCAAAAGCAGTCGCCGCCCGCGAAAATAATTTCGACTGCGACGCCACCTGCGCATGAATTTCGCATCCGACGACTAGTTCGTAATTGTTGGTTTTTCCTTTTATTGTGTATGTCATCTTGTTAATAAAGATTTGTAAAATTCTATGCCCTCTGAATCAAAAGTATCTCTGATTTCTTTTGAGAGAATTTGAATTTTTGTTATGGTTTCAAAATATGCATTTTTAGAGGTTATTTTTGATACAAAGTAATCATAAATAGTTTTAAAATTGGCCAATAATTTTTTTTGAGTAGTAGTATCAAAGCCAAGCAGTTCAAGATCTGATGCTCCATCCTTTATTTCTTGTTCAATTTTTAGTAGTTCATATGTTTTTTGAAACGAAGCTCCATCCTTAAGTGATGAATCATTGCAAGGGGTTTTGCAGAAAATATTAATAAAAAATACATATTTTTCTATAACAGACAATTCCCCTCCCTCCGAGAAAGTATCAGAAGATAAGTTGCTGCAAATATCATGTATAGCGACAACTTGATCACTTAGTTTGCGATAATTTTTAAATAAAAAATCTTTTTTGTAATCTGAAATTTGTTTTTCATTAAATTCTTTTTGCTGTTCTTGAATTATCGTTTGTTTTTCCAATATTTTGTTTGCTCTTACATAAAGAGCGATGGTTGCGGTTCCTACGCCCAAGGTTGCTAGGTCATCTGACTTACTATCTTCGCCGAAAATCCAAAGAGTAGCCCATACGGCAATTACTATAAGTGCCAGAATAGTGATTTTGCATTTTTCCATTTTAATTTGCGATTTCATAAAATCATTTTTACTATAAAGCCAATCTAAAATCACAACAACACCAAGAAAAAATTTGCAAAAATGCTTGCGCAAAAAGTTATAAGTTTTTTTGAAACTGTCGCAAATCTTAACTTTTAATACACAAATCTTCTTCAAATATTTTGCCAAAACTAGATTATTCATTTAAACTAACGGTTTTATTTTAATACGACCATTGCCCAAAAAATTCTTCTTTGAAACAACCGATCTTCCCAATTTCTTCTCCAACTCTTTGCGCGCATTTCCAGCAATCTTTCCGCCAACCTTTGAATCTTCTTTCAATTTTTTTACGCCGCGAGAATTTTCATTGCGATGAATTTCGGTTGTCGAGCGTTCGCCAAGCATTGTAAAAATCAATTCAAAATCATCCATATGATCGCGCAGATTCTGGCGTTTTAAGCCTTTGCGGTCTTTGTATTCTGCGGGAGTTAATCCAAAAGTCGCTTTCGAAATTTCGGCGGTCAAAATTTCATAATCACGATTTGCATCAGCACCACGATTTTTCCATTCATCGGTCAACTCTTCGCGAATAGCAATTCCGCGCATTCTTTTTTCAATCCAATCTTCAGAATAGCCTTTTAACTTATACAGCATTCGCGTGCGTTTTGTTGCCAACTCAGGATCTTCAATTTCTTGCACTCGTTCAAATCCAACCTTGGCAAGCCAGCGCTTGAAAGGTTCGGCTTTGGGTGATGGGATTGATTGGATGATGCGGAAAATTCCTTCGGTGTTGGCGCAATCGGTTTCATATTTTTTGCCGTCGGATGATTCTAATTTCAGTTGTCGACAAATTGTCGACAACTGAAATTTTTCTTCATCATCAACCCTGATTTTCATTTTGAACCAATAATCTCGTGGATTTACGCTGTCCGTTAATGCTTCAATTACATCAACAACAGAAAACCACCATTCGTTCTGTTCAATTAATTTGCGGATTTTTTTACCTTTAAAAATAGCTAAATGAGTTTCTAAATTCGATGTTTTCATAAGTTTTTTGTGGTTGTGTTTATATTGTGTGGATAATTTATGAATTATCCACACGGGTTTATTTATTTTTTGTAGGGGCTCAAATTTTGAACCCCAGCAATTTATTCCGCAGCAGAACTCTCAACAGCTGCCGCACCTTCCACACCAGCATCCGCCGCCTCTTCACCGGTTTCTGCTTCATCCACCTCTTTATTTCCAGTATGCGCAATCCTTGCCACCGACACCACCGTTTCGTCTTTCGCTTTAATCAGCGTAACGCCTTGCGTATTACGGCCCGTAATGCGCACCGATTTAATCTCGGTGCGAATCAACGTGCCTTTATTGGTGATAATCATCGCTTGATCGTTCGGCTCAATTGGAAAGCTTGCAACCACATCGCCATTTCTTTTTGACGTAATAATGTTGGTAATTCCAACGCCGCCACGATTGGTAATGCGATATTCGTAAGCCGAAGAACGTTTTCCATAGCCATTTTCGGTAATGGTGAAAATAAATTCTTCATCCATCGCCATTTTTTCTACCATTTCTTGCGGCAAATCAGATTTAATTTGCGGAATTGTCATTGGCTGAATTAATAAATCTTCCGTCGGATTTTCTTTTAATTTTTTATTGAACAATAGCGCTTCTTTCAAGGCAAGACGCTCTTCTAACTCGATATTTAAATATTTTTCTTTCAATTCAGAATCGTCGCCCGCATGTTTTAAAACTGACATTGACATAACTTCATTGCCGCTGTCAAGCTTTATTCCGCGCACGCCCGTCGAATTGCGGCTTTGGAAGATGCGCAATTTTTCAACAGGAAAGCGAATGCATTTTCCGTTTTTGGTTGAAAGCATTATGTCGTCTTGTTCGCTGCATAAATTTACGCCAATCAATGCGTCATTACCTTCAAGCTTCATGGCAATTTTTCCACTGGCGCGAATATCGGCAAATTGATCCATCGAGTTTCGGCGCACGTCGCCAGAAGCGGTTGCAAAAATAATGCTTAGATCATTCCATTTTGATTCGTCTTCGGGAAGCGCTAAAATTGTCGAGATTTTTTCATCTTGATCAATCGGCAATAAATTCACCAACGCCCTACCCCGCGCTTGCGGATTGCCAAGCGGAAGTTTGTAAGCCTTCATTTTATAGCATTTTCCCTTGCTTGAAAAAAACAAAATTGGCGTGTGAGTATTGGCAACAAAAATGTCAGTTGCAATGTCTTCGTCGCGAACATCCATGCCGCTGCGACCTTTGCCTCCGCGCTTTTGCGTACGATATGCAGTCAGCGCAACGCGTTTTATGTATCCGTTCAAAGTTGCAACAACAACCATGTCTTCTTTTGGAATTAAATCTTCCATGTCAACTTCAAACTCGCTATCTTCAATGCTTGAGCGACGCGGAGTTGCAAATTGCGTTTTAATGTCGATTAATTCTTGCTTAACAACCGCCATTAGTTTTTCGCGATCCGCTAAAATTTCAAGATATCCAGCAATTTCTGCGGCTAAATTTTTTAACTCTTCGTTAATTTTATCCATTTCAAGGCCAGTCAAGCGAGCAAGTCTCATTTCAAGAATTGCTTTTGCTTGCGCTTCGGTAAAGTAAAATTTTCCATCTTTAATGACATTTCCGCGATCTTGCACCAATTTCATAATTGTTGCAACAGTGTCAGCAGGCCATGAGCGAGTAAGTAGTTTTTCTTTTGCTTCGGCCGCATCTTTTGATTTTTTAATCAATTCAACAACTTCGTCAATATTGCCAACCGCAACCGCCAAGCCAATTAAAATATGCGTTTTGTCGCGCGCTTTTCCAAGTAAAAAATTAGTGCGTCTTGCCACAACATTTTCGCGAAAAGCGGTAAAAATTCTGATGACATCAAGCAAGCTTAAAAGTTCAGGCTTGCCATGATTTAACGCCAACATATTAACGCCAAAGTTGCTTTGTAAAACAGTGAAGCTGTAAAGTTGATTAATGATAACTTCTTCCATCGCGTCACGGCGCAACTCAATAACGACGCGAATTCCATCGCGAGAAGACTCGTCGCGCAGGTCGGTAATTCCTTCAATTTTTTTCTCTTTTACCAATTCAGCAATTTTTTCTACAAGCTTGGCTTTATTGACTTGATAAGGAATTTCGGTGATAATAATCGCTTGTTTTCCACCACTCATTTTTTCAATTTTGTGACGTCCACGCATTACGACCGAACCGCGTCCCGTGCGGGCTGCCGAATCATAGCCACTGCGCCCCAAGATAATTCCACCAGTAGGAAAATCTGGCCCAGGAATAATTTTTAGCAAGTCATCTGCAGTAATTTCATTATTGGCAATGTAAGCAAGAACACCATCAATAACCTCGCCCAAATTGTGTGGAGGAATATTTGTCGCCATGCCAACCGCAATCCCGCCCGAACCATTCACCAACAAATTTGGAAAACGCGCCGGCATAACTTTTGGTTCGCGTTCAGAGCCGTCATAGTTAGGAACAAAATCGACAGTGTCTTTGTCTAAATCGTCAAGCATTGTATGCGTAACTTTTTCAAGACGCGACTCGGTGTAACGCATTGCCGCCGCAGGATCGTCATCAATTGAACCGAAGTTACCCTGCCCGTCAATCAATGGCAAACGCATTGAGAAATCTTGCGCCATCCGCACCAAAGATTCGTAGATTGCCGAGTCACCATGCGGGTGATATTTACCCATCACTTCACCGACAATTCTCGCCGATTTTTTAAAAGCTTTATTATAGTCGTATCCACCTTCATACATAGCGTATAAAATGCGGCGATGCACTGGTTTCAAGCCATCGCAAGCATCAGGAATTGCCCGCGAAACGATTACACTCATCGCATAATCAAGGTAAGATTTTTTCATTTCATCAGAAATCGAAACCGGAACGATATCTTTAGAAACGGCGATTTTAAACGGTAAGGTTTCTTTGGTCATTTTTGAAATATATATAGTAGGAACTGCTAACAAACCTAATTGAGTTAAGATTTTGATCTATTTTTGCTTATTTTTTAATAAAATTACTCAAAATATATCCAGATATTTATCGTAATTTTATTAAAAAAGCGCTAAAAATAGATCAAAATCTTAACTCAATTAGGTTTGTTAACAGTTCCTAGATTTGATTTATTTTGACAGGCGTAAATTCATCCTTGACAAAAACTGTCTTATGCGAAAATCTTACTAAATAATTAATCCAAGTGCAACAAAAATTTTAAAAAAATGAAAATAGGCGTAACAGGAATTTCAGGAAAAATGGGTCAAGTAATTGGCGAATTAGTTTGGAGTGATCCAATCGCAGAATTAGCATCAGGATTTGTTCGCCAAGGAAATAATTTTGACGGCGTCGATTTAGGAGAATTTTTTGGCCAAGAAAAAACTGGCAATAAAATTACCTCCGACATTGACGTTTTTTTTAAAAACTCTGCAGCAATAATCGATTTTTCATCCCCAGAATTAAGTTTGCAATGCGCCAAAAAAGCTGCAGAATTAGGAAAAATTTTCGTTTGCGGAACAACAGGATTTTCCGATACTCAAAAAGCGCAACTTGCAGAATATGCAAAAACTTGCGTAATAATTTGGTCGTCAAATTTTTCAGTTGGCGTGAATTTACTTTTTACTTTATCAGAAAAAGTCGCAGCAATTTTGCGCGAAGATTATGACGTTGAAATTGTCGAAATGCATCATCGTAATAAAGTCGATTCTCCGTCGGGCACGGCACTTTCTTTGGGTGCGGCAGTTGCAAAAGGTCGCGGCGCTAATTTGCAAGATGTCGGAAAAATGTCGCGAGTTGGCACAAATGTTCCAAGAAAAAAAGGCGAAATCGGATTTTCTGCTTTGCGCGGCGGCGACGTAATTGGCGATCACACTGTAATTTTCGCAGCTGACGGCGAAAGAATTGAACTGACTCACAAAGCTTCAAATCGCAATGTTTTTGCTTCGGGGGCAATTCGCGCAGCAATTTGGGGCAGTGGCCAGAAATCTGGACTTTATTTGATGAAAGATGTGCTTGGTCAATAATTTTATGGGCGTCGTTATTGGGTAATTTTAATTGCCCCCCGTTAAAGAATTTTGAAGCTCTAAAGATTGCTTTAAAAAACCAGCAAAAAATCTGTAAATCACCTTTCTGCTATTTTCACAAATAAATAGTAATGTTTGTTAAATATTTCTAATTTTAAGCTTAGTTTAAAAATGGCGGTTTATTTGAATAAATCAAAGTTCTAAACTAAAAGGTGAGGGTTAGGCACTGTGCCGCAGGCATTGGTTTTGTTTACGAGAATAGCGTTGGGTAAAAAATCCAATCTTTGCCCTGCCACGAATGTTACTTTTCATATAGCTGCAAAACCTTGTTTGACAATCTTTCTAAATTAACACCAAGGTGGCTAATCTGACTAATGCCATTTTTAAATGAGGGATGTGAATTTTAGGGCAAGCCTACATAAGCCTATTAAATATAGGTGCGCAAAGGCGAGGCCTGCGAAATTCGCATTCTTCATTTAAGATTGGAAATGGTGTATTGCCATTTTCAAGAGTATCATATTTATTAATTTCAGTCTTTAGCTTAAAGCCTTGGCTTATCCAAATAAATCGGCATCTTTAGGCTAAATTTAAAATATTTAGCGCATTAGATTTATTTATAAATGATATAAAGCTTAATTCAAATCATCCTTAAAACCGCATAACCAATTCCAAATTGTTTCACGTAAAACAATTTATCCAGCCATTAAAAAATATTAAATATTATCTTGTAAGATATAAATAAATAATTTTAATTGTTTCACGTGAAACAATTTAACTATATAAATTTATATGAACGAATCACTTAGACAAGATAAAAAATTAGGTCGAGGCCTATCGGCATTGCTTGGGGACAATAAATCAAAGAGCGTCGCGCACCATCCCGTTCAAATTGGAACGGCGAAGCATCCGATAATTGAAATGATCGACATAGCAAAATTAGTTGCTGGCGTTTATCAGCCAAGACGTCATTTTGACCAAGAAGAGTTGCAAGAATTGTCAAATTCAATTAAAGAGCACGGATTGCTGCAACCAATTATTGTAAGAAAAAGCGACGAAGACGGCGATCAATATTATGAAATTATCGCAGGCGAGCGACGTTTTCGTGCATCAAAAATGGCGGGATTAACAAAAATTCCAACCATAATCAAGAAAATCAATAATCATGAAGCTTTAGAATTAGCCATTATTGAAAACGTACAGCGTTCAGATTTATCTTTGATTGAAGAAGCCGAAGGATATCGTCAGTTAATTCATGAATTTTCTTATAGCCAAGAGCAGGTTGCGCAAAAAACTGGCAAGAGCAGAAGCCATATTGCAAATATTTTGCGCTTGTTGACTTTGCCGCATTCGGTGCATTCTCTTTTAGAAAAAAGATTAATTTCGATGGGGCACGCTAGGGCGATTGTTAACTCGAAAGATCCTGAAGAGTTGGCACGAAAAATTGTTGAAACGGCCCTTACGGTAAGAGAAACGGAAGAAATGCTGCGCGATGAAAAAATTGAGAAGATTAAAAATACTCCCGCTTCAAAGCGAGTCGAATCGAAAGTCACCTATGTTAATTCTTCACATTTAATTGATTTAGAAAACCAGCTAGCAGAAGTTCTTAATTCTAGGGTTAAAATTTCTTATAACCAATTTAAAAATTCTGGCCGAATATCAATTGATTTTAACGAACTTGACATGCTTCATGGGTTAATAGAAAAATTAAGCTAATGTTCCACGTGAAACAATTCATGCAAACCGTCGCATAATATTTAATAAAAATAGATAAATATGAATAAAGAGCATCAAAAAAAAGCAAAAATATTTTCGGTTGTTAATCAAAAAGGGGGGGTGGGGAAGACGACTACGGTGGTTAATTTGGCGACTGCTTTTGCGGCGGCAAAGCAAAGAACGCTGGTGGTCGATTTTGACCCACAAGGAAACGCCAGTACTGGATTTGGAATTTTTCAATCGCAGCGCCAAAAAACAATTTATGACGTTATGATTGGCGAGTCGGCTTTAAAAGACGTGATTATGCCGCATCGTTTGCCGAATCTAAAAATTGCTACATCGACGGTTGATTTATCGGCTTGTGAAGTTGAATTGGTTAATATGGATAAAAGGGAATTTTTGCTAAAGCAGGCATTAAAAGACGTGATTCATGAATATGATTGCATTTTAATTGACTGCCCGCCGTCACTTGGTTTGTTGACGGTCAATGCTTTGGTTGCATCTGATTTGGTTTTGATTCCGATGCAGTGCGAATTTTTTGCGCTGGAAGGATTAAGTCATCTATTGACTAGCTTGGACATGGTTAAGGAAAATCTGAATCATCACCTTAAAATTAGCGGAATTATTTTGACGATGCATGATCGCAGAAATAAATTAACCGAGCAGGTCGAAATTGATGTGCGCAATTTTTTAAAGGAAAAAGTTTTTATAAATGCGGTTCCAAGAAATGTCAGACTTTCAGAGGCTCCGTCACATGGAGTTCCGGGAGTGATTTATGATCCGAAATGTCAAGGCTCTGTTTCTTATATTAAGTTGGCGCAAGAAATTTTGGATAAGGAGGTTTTGAAGAAGTGATGTTATTTTAGACACTGTTAGCTAATTAATTTTATTCCATATTTTACCCTATTTTAGCTTATTTTTTATTAAAATTTTTCAAAATATATCCAGAAATGCACAATAATAACCATCCGTATCGCCCGATATGGGTGGTTTTTATTTTAAAAATATTTTGCTTAAATTGGCAACTCAAAATGAAAGGCGACATAATGTCATTTTCATTTTTAAATAACTTCACCGCGGGGCCACTTTCAAGTTGAGTTTTTTGAACGAAAGACTTATATTCATGAAGTAAGGCAGTTATTTTTAGCCTTGTTTTTCCGCTCGATATTTCGAATTAGGCTTTTGATTTTGAAATATTTCTAACAATTTTTGTCAATTAAAAATTCTCTTATCTTATAATGCAAAATCTACAAAAAATTTCTCGATGCTTAATTTCGGTTTCTGATAAAAGCGGGATAATTGAATTAGCTAAATTTCTTGAGGCAAATAAAGTTGAGATAATTTCAACGGGAGGAACTTTTAAATTGCTGCGCGAAAATAATATTGCCGCGAAAGATATTTCTGAATTTACAGGATTTCCTGAAATTATGGATGGCAGGGTGAAAACTTTGCACCCGAAAGTTCATGGCGGATTGCTTGGCGTTTTAGATAATGACGACCATAAAAAACAGGCCGCACAAAATGATATTGAATCGATTGATTTGCTGATTATTAATCTTTATCCGTTCGTTGAAACTTTGGAAAAAACCGATGACGAAGATGAAATTATCGAAAATATTGATATTGGTGGGCCAGCGATGGTAAGGTCGGCGGCGAAGAATTTTATTTTTAAAACGGTAATTACTTCAATTGCAAATTATGAAGATTTAAAAACCGAGATGCAGAGTAATTCTGGCGCGACCAGTTTAGAATTTAGAAAAAAAATTGCGGCAAGGGCGTTTCAAAATATCGCGAATTATGATGTGGCGATTGCAGATTATTTTGCGCAATTTTTAGCTGATGAAAAAAATGAAGTGGCGCAATTTGCGTTGCAAGGAAGGTTAAAACAAACTTTGCGCTATGGTGAAAATGCGCATCAAAATGCTGCGGTTTATTCTTTGTCAAGCAGCGGAATTGTTAACTCGCAGCAGCTTCAAGGAAAAGAATTAAGTTACAATAATTTTAACGATTCTGACGCGGCTTATAATTTGGTGATGGAATTTTCATCGCCGGCTTGCGTGATTGTGAAGCATGCGAATCCTTGCGGCGTGGCGGTTGGGGGCAATTTAAGCGAGGCTTATAAAAAGGCGCTGCAAGCGGACCCTAAAAGTGCTTTTGGCGGAATTGTTGCGCTAAACGGAAAAATTGACGAAAGCTTGGCGCAAGAGCTTTCAAAGATATTTTTTGAAGTCATCATTGCTAAAGAAATTGACGAAAAGGCGCGAGATATTTTGGCGTCAAAAAAGAATTTGCGCGTATTAATTGCAGATTTTAAAAAATCGGCGCAGCAGCAAATAAAGTCAATTTCGGGCGGTTTTTTGGTGCAAGATTTAGATCAAAAAAATATTGCAAAAAATAATTTGAAGCAGGTTAGTAAGGCCTTCGTTAGCGAAAGCGAAATTGAAAATTTAATTTTTGCAATGTCAATATGTAAGCATGTTAAGTCAAATGCGATTGTTGTCGTTAATGACAATCAAACTGTTGGAATTGGGGCAGGGCAGACCAGCCGCGTTGATGCCTGTGAAATTGCCTGCAAAAAAGCAGCTAATTTTTTTGATGGCGCCAATTCGCTTGATAAGGCGCGCGGCGGATATTTAGCGTCGGATGCGTTTTTTCCATTCGCTGACAATATTGAAATTGCGGCCATGTATGGAATTAAGGCGATTGTGGCCCCACAAGGGTCAATTCGTGATGAAGAAGTAATTGCCAAAGCCGATGAAAAAGGCATCGCGCTTTATTTTATTGAGACGAGGCACTTTAGACATTAATAATAACTAATTTAATAATTTATGCCGCACATAATCGCCGAACACTCCGCCGACATTTCTTCTGCATCAATAAATAATTTTTTGCCAGAAATTCAAAAAATTCTTGCTAAAACAAAAGAAGGTAATTTTGATCTTGAGGCTTGCAAAACGCGCGCCGTAAGCTTTGGCGGATATTTCGTTGGATCGTCATCAGAAAAATCTTCATCTTTTTTACATATTACAATAAAAATTCTTGAGGGCAGATCGGCGGAAGTTAAAAAAATTGTTGCCAAAGAAGTTTTAGAGGCTGGAAAAATTTTCTTGCAGGCGCAAAAACTAAAATCACGAACCGATTTAAGTGTTGATATTGTTGACATGGAGCGCGAAACTTATCAAAAACTTACCATAAATAATGCTTAATTTATTTTTACAATTTTTTGTCGTTGCGTTTTTAATGGCGTCAATTGTTGGGCCAATTTCTATTTTATGCATCAAGCGCACTTTAAGTAACGGCTATAAAATTGGAGTCGCCTCAACCCTTGGTGCAACTAGCGTTGAGACATTTTATTTTGCGGTTGCCGCCTATGGAATTAGCTTTGTGTCAGATTTTTTAATGGCGCATCAATTTATTTTACGAATTTGCGGAGGAAGTTTTTTATTTTATCTTGGCACAAAAGCTTTATTTGCAAAGCTGCCCAAGCAAAGCGCCGACAGCATAAGAAAAAAAACTTTACTAGTTAGTTATGCTTCGGTGGTTATTTTGACCTTAGCAAATCCGCTAACAATAATTTCGATGTTGGCAATTTTTGCTAGTTTTGATTTTATTGCAGAAAAAATGAATCCGTTAATAATCACGGCTGGCTTTGCTTGCGGGTCTTTGGCGTCATATGCAATTTTGATTGCAGTGGCAAGTTTTTTAAAGAAAAAATCAAGCGATAATTTTCTGAAAATTCTTAATAAAATTTCAGGATTATTAATTTGCGGCTTCGCTTCTTACGCATTTATTGGAGCGTTTTATACCATTAAATAATGAACGCAAATTTTGCAGGCCTTGCCTTTGCGCGCCTATATTTATTAGACTTGCGCGGGCTTGCCATAAAATTCACATCTCTTATTTGCGATTGTAAGCGCTATTATTAATTATAAAAATGTTTGGAAAAAATAAAATTTTGAAGCCAGAAATTCATGAAGGAAGCAGCCTTGATGTGCAAGAAATTTTTGCGACATTTCAAGGCGAAGGGCCTTATGTTGGATATCCAGCGGTGTTTGTTAGGCTGGGTGGCTGTAATCTTGCTTGCGGTTTTTGCGATACCGAATTTGAGTCGTTTAAAAAAATTGCAGTTGATGAAATTATAACAGAAATTTTGCGACTTGCAAAAAATGACGCAAAAAATTTAATTGTTATTACTGGCGGAGAGCCCTTCAGACAGCCAATCGAGCAACTTTGTAAAAAATTAGTTGCGCTAAAATTTCTTGTGCAAATTGAAACCAACGGCACGCTTTATCGCGAATTGCCGCGCGAGGTAAAAATAATTTGTTCGCCAAAAAATAATGGCAGCGGATATCATAAAATTCGCCCTGACTTGCTGGCAAAAATTGACGCGCTTAAGTTTATAATTTCTGCGTCGCAAGAAGATTACTCAACGATTGGCGATGTTGGGCAAAGCGAATTACAAATTCCGATTTATTTGCAACCGATGGATGAATATGACGCAGAAAAAAATCAACAAAATATAAAATTAACATTGGAATTGGCGCAAAAATATGGCGCGCGAATTTCTTTGCAGATGCATAAAATTTTAGGGATTGATTAGTTTGTCATGAAGCATAAATGGAAAATTATTAGCGGGAAATAGTATTGCGCCACTTCCGCTCTTAACTAATACCATTTCCCACTAATAATTATACATTTAGGCAAAATAATTTAGAGGATGAAATTTTAAAGAAAAATCAGTCTTATCAGGCGATACGGATGGTTTTTATTTGAAATTTTAGACCTAAATTATGAAGCATAAATTTATAATTATTGGTGGGAAATGTTATAATCATTCAAGTGAAGTATTCTTAAAGAAAAATTGTGATAAAAAATGCGGATATTCTGAAATCAATTGAAGTCGCTATGCTATTAATTCTTTCACAAAATTTGGCAGTGCAAAACTTGCGATTTGAATATCTGAATTATAATAGCGCAACTTTTTTTCTTTGACAAATTTGTCAACTTTTGCGACATCTGCAATTTTTAATAAATCAAGGTCGCCTTTAATTCCATATTGAAAAGACCACATTCCTGTAGGATAAGTTGGCACAAAAAATAATGAAATTTTTGTTTTATCGGCGCCGAAGATTTCTTTCAAAGTAAAATTTAATTCAGAAAAAACCTTATCGTTAAACTTTGGAGATTCTCCTTGCGACACCAATATTCCCGTGTCTTTAAGGGCCGCGTAACAATTGCGATAAAATTCAACAGAAAATAATCCTTCTGCGGGGCCAATTGGGTCAGAGCCGTCAACAATAATTAAATCGTAAGTTTTTGGCTTGGCGTTTTTGACAAAAGAAATTCCGTCATCAACAATTAAATCAAGCTTTGGATTATCAAATGCGCAAGCGATTTGCGGCAAATGTTTTTTGCAAGCGGTTATGACTTCTTGGTCAATTTCGACCATGGTTATTTTTTCGATAGAATCGTGGCGAAGCAACTCTCGCACGGTTCCTCCGTCTCCGCCACCGATGACTAAAATATTTTTTGCATTGTCGCCCAAAGTAAACATTGCAGAATGAGAAATCATTTCGTGATAATGAAACTCGTCTTTTTCGGTCGTCATCACCATGTCGTCTAGCGTTAACAACTTGCCATATTTATAGCTTTCAAGAATGCGCACGCGTTGAAATGGCGATTGAACATCGTGAAAAACTTCGCCAGTAAATCGTAGCGACAGCGCTTGATCTTGATCTTTATCGGTAAACCATACGTTGCGCGTAGAAAAATCGGGATTTTTCCAGCTTTCTTGCGCCTTAGTGCGAATTGAAGAAATGTCAAAATCGTTGCGCTTTAAAAGATTCACCGAGCCGCGCTTTAATTCGATTGCCGAATATGAGTCAGAGCTAAAACATTTTTTTAGGTAGTCGAAAGAAATCCACGCGTCCATTTCGCCGCAAGTGAATAAATCAACGGCGGCATAGCCCCATTCTGGCCAAGTATGAATTGCCAAATGGCTTTCTTGAATTACAACAACACCCGAAACGCCAAATGGCGAAAAATGGTGAAATGTTGAATTAATGACAGTTGCGCCAGCTTTTTTAGCGGCTTCGACCATGTCTCGCTCAATTGAAGCCGCATCATTCATCACTCGCGGATCACAATTCATAAATTCAACCAAAATGTGATTCCCTAGCGCTTTACCCATATTTTAGAAAATTGATTGTTTAAATATAATGAACATCAAAATAGAAAGCTGTTGGCAAATTTATATTTGCGCCCAAACTTGCCTTTGCATTAAAGTCTTTGCATTAAATAATTATGCTAAATTTTGGTACAAAATAAACCATTAGCGCCACAAAGTCAATAAAGTAGTTTGAAAATATTGGTTACCGCTTTTTTCGTAAAAAATTTTTTTGAAGATAATTCGCTTAGGTTCAGAAATTTATTAAATAATACCATTTCCATTAACAAACCTAACACTTGCTAAATATTTTTAATTTTAAATCTAGTTTAAAAACGCCATTTTATCTAGATAAATCAAGGTTTTAAACTATTAATAAATATGATGAAAGTGTTAGATTTATTTGCGAAAATGGTATAATTCTAGTTGCTTTTATAATCGTTCTTTGCAAATCTTTGCCTTCAAAAGCTTCTTAATTTTTTATTTCAAAATGCCAAAACCAATATTTAAGCCTTCAAACGAAATTCAGCTGCGACAATTTTTACAAGACTTGGTTGATGAAATGAAGGCTGCCGAAATACGATTAGTTGTTTTTAACAGCAACGGAGTCATAACAAAACGCCACACCAATTTTGACGCCAAAGCTCGAGAACTTTTTACGACATCTAAAGTCGAGCGCGAAGACGGCTCTTTTGAGTCCCGACCTTTTTCAGGAAGGCTAAGGCCAGAAGTGACGAAAGAGCAAGCGAGAGAAATTTTGGCAGACGCCGAACTTCTAATTCTTTTTTTGCAAGAACTTTTTAGAGGGGTAATTTTATCTGCCGCGATCAGCGATGAATCTTAAGCCGCACTATCAAGCCTGTATAATCGCGCAGGCATTTCGCTAAATCTGTTTTCGCAAGGCATTCACGGAAATCCTTTTTTGGACGGAAACCCCGGAAACCCTTTACCGCTAGATCACGAACTTAACACGACCCATTGCAAAAAGATTGAAAAACTAGAGCGCCAAATTCCTTTAAAAGGCCGAAGAGGCGACGGGGCAGATGCCAGAAGATTTTTGAAAAGCACTTTATCTGAAGGCTTCCAACTTAATTGGCTAGCCTATTTTGATAACGCCAATTCTGACTTGGCGCGCGATTATCTTAATGAGGAAAGGGGTTTGGGCTTTGGAGGAGATCGATACTTGCCGCAAATTGAAAAAGGCCGAAGCCAAGCTTATTACGACGAGGTTTCTCAATCGGCGGGCCTGACACTAAACGCCATTATTTTATTTCGCGGCCAAGTACAGCAGACGCTTCGCGAATTGCGAATAGAGCCAATATATCGACCGCCTTTAATCGAAGAACGGCGCTCGCCCACGCCAACAAGGCCTTCTATTGCGGCTGCCGCAGCTTTTCTGGCTTCGCAGGGCGACTTCTTTGCTTCGCAGGCAAGCGCCTATCAAGGCCCAGCCCAAGAAGGCACAAACCCACCAATAAATTCTCCAGACGAAGAACCAGCCCCGCCGCCACTTCCTTCGCGGTCAAGCAAGCCGCAACTTGCAAGACATGCCTCGCCACCAACAGATTTAACGCCTCATCAGGCATAATTAAGAAATAGGCGAATTTATCACAAAATTTATTTGCTATTCTTAAAAAATATTTTGCCTCAATGGCAAGTTGTTAGCAGAAATTACGCTACACCATTTCCATCGTCCTTCGTTCCCTCTTCCATTGCCATTAATTCTTGTCCCCATTGTCATTCCTGCGAAAGCAGGAATCTCTAGCCACCACGCCATACTAAATTCATCGAAGCGCAATCTTATACCATTTCCAATCTATAATGAGGGATGTGAATTTTAGGGCAAGCCTGCTTAAAGCCTATTAAATATAGGTGTGCAAAGGCGAGACCCGCGAAATTCGCATTCATCATTTAAGAGTGGAAATGGTATTACAGACTTGAGAATAATCCCATTTTCATAAATAAATCCAACACCTGCAAAATATTTTCAATTTGGTTTTGAAGCACTGATTTATATGAATAAATCAAGGTTTTAATATAAAGATTAAAATTAATAAATACGACGCAAGCATTAAACTTATTTTTGGAAATGGCATTGTGCCAGAAACAACAAATATTCGCGCCAACAACAAAAACGACGCAATTTACAACAAGATTTAAAATTATGATAAAATTAGTTGCTTTTATGATTGGCTTTTTTACAGTCGTTTTGCAAACATAGCTTGCAATAATTTTAATTATTATTTTTTAAAATGCCCAGACCAATAATAAAGCCAACAACCCCAGAAGCTAGAAAGAAATTTATGGAAGACTTGGCCGATGAAATGCGAAGCGCTTACATAAAAATGTTTTTTCAAGACAATGACGGAACCGCAACAAACAGACACACCGTTCATGACCAAGAGGCTCGAGATCTTTTTATTACGTACTACCCAGAAGGCAGTTACGAATATTACCCTTTTTCAGGACCTTTAAAGCCAGAAGTGACGCAAGAGCAAGCGAGAGAAATTTTGGCAGACGCAGACCTTCTAACTCTTTTCTTAATAGCATTTAAAGAAGTGGGAGGTTATTCAGCAGTAACAACCATGCAATCGGCTATCGCGGTAAAAACCCTATATGAAAGAGCTGGTGTTGGCCCATATACACACGGCATTCATGGCAATACCTGCCCACTTGGTTACCCTAAAGGATTGGTACAAACAAATAGCGAGGCCTATTTAGAAGAATTCAGAAAAATTCAAACAAGAGAGGCGTCGCTGCCATTTGCCCAAAGGGAAGCCGATGGGGCGGACAAAGAAGCTTTTTTACTAAAAGCATCCTTAGAATTAGGAATCCCTCTGCACAACATGTGCTTTCTTGACGATGCCGAACAAGCAACTAGAAATTTTCTTACTAGAAACGGCGGACTGTCTTTTGGGGGAAGGGGAGAGTTGGAGCCAATAAGAGGAGGAGAGGAACCGGAATATTACACAGCCGCAGCAATAAAGGCCGGACTTACAATTGACGCCTTCATGCATTTGCGCGCCAAGGTACAAGAAAGACTTGAATTATTAGAAATTGATCCATCTTATAGAGACGGGCCAGCAAAGCCAGCATTGTCGCTGCAAGATCTGGAAGCAGAAAATAAGCGCGTGTCAGATATACTTACTGGCAGAAAGAAATTTGAGGAGTTAAAAGAACTCCTTTCAGGAGTCCGCGGAAGTTCTCAAACGGGAGGGGAAGAGGAAGTTGCGCCACCACCACTTCCAGTACGGCCAAAATTTTTGGGACCTGCTGGGCCTTCAAGCGCCGATGCGCCACAATTGCCCGAGAGAGTAAGGGCGCCGACAATGGCAGCCCCTGCGCCTGCTCACAAATTACCAAGCCATCTCTCTCAAGAAAGCTCGCCAAAAAGCGATGCAGCATTTTACGGATTTGAAGACTCTCTTCGTAAACTTGGTCCCAATCCAAACAAAGCTGGACTTGGCGACTTAATCAAAGCTTTTGCAGCAGACGCTTCCCTGCTTTTTAGTGCGAGACAGTCAATAGGGATTTCTTTACTAAACAGCACTCTTAATTCTATCGATTCTACCCCAATTGATGTAACATCAATTGCGAATATACAAGGGCTGCTTGAAGCCTTTAAATCCAAGGGAAGTCCTTTTTCTGAATCGGTTTTTGAACGTAAAATTAACGACCCCGCTTTCGGATTAAACGATGGACAAAAAGACCAGCTGACAGGATTGTTGATTCAAAGTAAAGAATCGGTAAGCGCACCCAAGCTGCCACCAAAAACTTATGTCGCGCAAGATCCATCTGCACCAGCCTTGCCCCCAGGAAGAGGCACAATTTCTGCAGCGACCGCACCCAATGCAGCAGAAACCCCTCTGTCAACTGTGAAATTAAATTCGCAAGAAGTAGCATCGGCAATGTTGGCAGCAATTCAATTACAAAGAGGCGGTGGCGGTGGCGGTGGCCGTGGCGGTAGAGGCGAGGATGAAGAACCTGAAGACACTAGGTTCTAACCCCACCTCACCCTTCAAAAAACACACCACAAAACCCACCCAAACTTTTCCCCGCCCCCTTACCTCACACCAACACCAAGCCCAAAAAACAACTTCGAAAAATTCGCGGTTGTTTTTCTTGCCACCTCTTGCCACTCTAGGCCCTTCAACTGCGCAATAAATTCTACGACATTTTTTGTGTAAGCTGGCTGATTAGTTTTTCCGCGGTGTGGGACTGGCGCCAAATAAGGCGAATCGGTTTCGACAAGCAGCGAATCTAGTGGCAAAAATTTTACAATATTTTGCAATTCAAGCGCGTTTTTAAAAGTGACAATTCCAGAAATTGAAATGAACACTCCAAGGTCTAAAGCCTTGCGCGCCAAGCTTTCCGAGCTAGAAAAACAATGCAACAACGCTGGAAATTTTTGATTTTTTTGTTCAGATTCTAAAATTTCCATCATGTCAAAATCGGCGTCGCGCGAATGGATAATTACTGGCAAGCCGCTCTGCTGCGAGGCGCGGATATGTTCAACAAAACTGCGCTTTTGACTTTCTGGCGTCGCGTCTTTGTAATAATAATCAAGTCCCGTTTCGCCAAGTCCGATAATTTTTTTATTTTTTGCGCAAATTTCTAAAAGCTGTGCGGCCTTAATTTCAGGCTCTTGCGCCACATTATTGGGGTGAATTCCTAGCGAGGCGTAAACATTTTCATATTTTTTCGTGTAATGCAAAATTTCGTCAATTTTTGTAACATAAGTGCAAATTGTTTGCAAAATTTTCACATCACTTGCTGCTGCCTCGCGAATAATTTCGTCAATGTTATGGCCTTGTTTTTCAAGCAAATCAAGGTGGCAATGGCTGTCAACTATTATTGGCGTTTGCGTTTCTAATTGCGCTTGAAGAAATGTCATAATTTTTTGTGTTGAAAAATTGGAATTTTTTATTTGCACCCCCCTTAAATTGAGAGGCTCTAAATTGAGAGTCCTTAAATTGAGCACCTTTAGCCTTGACAGGCAAGCTTTTGTGGCATAATGAAAAAGACTTTGTTTGGCGCATTTTTATAAAATTTTCGCCCCTTGAAAAAACGGCGAAGTCTATAAGTTTTACTAATAGCTTGACCCTCTTCCATTCGAAAAACTTATACATGTTATCAGCGCCCATAATCCAAACAAATTGCACCTTCGGGTGCTTTACGCGCAATTTTTTTATTAAATCGTAAGAAAAAAAACTGTCTTTTTCAAAATTTTTTACCCGAATTTTTGGATGATTCTTTAAGATTTCTTCGCAAGCCTTAAGCCTTTGTGCATAAGGTTTAAGACCGTCATCACTTTTTAGCGGATTTTTAGCAGTCGGAATCATCCACAGCTGATTTAATCCTAATTTTTTTATCGCTAAATTTGCAATATAAACATGGCCTTGATGCACAGGATTAAAGCTTCCGCCAAGAATTCCGATTTTCATAATTTTATTTTTGTCAAGAATATCTGCAAAATTAGCGCCAAAATTATCCACAAATAATTGCGACCAACATTAAAAAACCGACCAAAATATTGGCCTTGAACGCCCTTAAACAATAGCTTGAATCAGAATAATTGCAACTTAAAACCAAAAAGCATTCATAAAAAAAGGCGGCAAGAATAATTGCGTAAAAGCGCCAAGAAAATTCTTGCAAAAAGCCAACATAAAAAAACAGCGCCAACATAGACAGAGCAAGGCTTGCTAAAATTGTCCGCGGGCTTTTTGCAAATTTTATTGCGCTTGATTTTACGCCAATTTTTAAATCATCGTCAATGTCTTGAAAGGCATAGATTGTGTCATAAATTAATGTCCAGATTACACAAGCGGCAAATAGCGCCACGGTTGACTCTGCAACCTTTTCATTAATTGCTAAATCTGCCATTAAAATTCCATAATTAAATGTTATTCCAAGAAAAATTTGTGGATAAAAAGTTATTCTTTTCATCAATGGATATAAAGCCACCAAAGCAAGCGCCACAAGGCCAGAAAGCTGCACATAAAAATTGAATTGCAATAAAATTAACGCGCCTAAAATTAGCAAAAACATCAAGAACGTAACAGCCTCTAGCGTCGAAACCCTACCGCTTGGCAAGGGGCGCCTTTTGGTTCGGGCCACTTGCGCATCAAATTTGCGATCAAATATGTCGTTAATAACACAGCCCGCAGAGCGCATCAGCACTGACCCAAGGCCGAATAAAAATAATAGGCCAAATAATTTATGACCCGAAAAATTATCAGAATTTTTTAGTGCCAGAAAAATTCCAAACAAGCATGGCAAAAAAAGCAGCATTATGCCCGCGGGCCTGTTGATTCTAGCTAATTCGATGAAGGACTTGGTTTTTTTATTCATAATTTTAATTTAACGTAATTTGTTTTGGCATATGCCGAATTTTATTTAAAGCAGCCTTTTTAAAAGACACTCCGTCGTTGCGAGTGCTAGCGTGGCATCCACCTTGTCACGTCATGGATTGCCGCGCTACGCTCGCAATGACGAAACTGAAAGTTCGCTGCTTTGAATCGGGCTTGGCATATATTTAATCGAGCTTTAAAGCATATGCCGAATTTAATTTAAAGCGCCAATCTTAGAAAGACTCCGTACTTAGAAAACACCGCGCCCTTAAAACACTCTGTTCTTAAAAAACACTCCGTCATTGCGAGCGCTAGCGTGGCATCCACCTTGTCACGCCATGGATTGCCGCGCTACGCTCGCAATGACGAAACTGAAAGTTCGCTGCTTTGAATCGGGCTTGACGTATATTTAATCAGCCTTCAAAGCATACACTCAAAACACAAAGCCCGAAGACGGCATCTTCAACTTGGATGAATATATGTCCAAGTTATTAAAAGCAACAAAATAGAATCATTGATTTTTGCTTATTTTAAAGCTAAAATTGCCGCAACTATTTTTTAATCAAATTTGAATTATGTCTATAAATTTTTCTGCGCATAAATTATTAATCGCCAATCGCGGCGAAATTGCTTGCCGAATTATCAAAACTTGCCGCAAATTGGGCATTAAAACCGTTGCCGTTTATTCCGATGCCGACACCAATTCACTTTTTGTGCAAATGGCTGACGAAGCCGTAAACATTGGGCACTCGCCTTCTTCGCAAAGCTATTTAAGCGTTGAAAAAATTCTTGCTGCGGTTAAAAAAACAGGCGCAACTATGGTGCACCCTGGTTACGGATTTTTATCAGAAAATCGTCTTTTCGCCAGCGCCCTTGAAAAAGCCGGAGTAATATTTATCGGGCCTTCAGTTTATTCAATTGAAGCGATGGGCGACAAAATTGAATCGAAAAAAATTGCCCTTGAAGCCAAGGTTAGCACGGTTCCGGGCGATATGGGAATTATTAAAGATGCGCAAGATGCCGAAAAAATTGCCGAAAGAATAGGCTTTCCAGTTATGGTAAAAGCCTCTGCAGGCGGTGGTGGCAAGGGGATGCGCATTGCTTACAAAAAAGAAGACGTTGCTGAAGCATTTTTATCTGCGTCAAACGAAGCGCGCAACAGCTTTTCGGATGATCGAATTTTTATCGAAAAATTTATTGAAAATCCGCGTCACATTGAAATTCAAATTATTGCTGACAAGGCCGGAAACACTGTCTGCTTGGGCGAACGCGAATGTTCAATTCAACGCAACAATCAAAAAGTAATCGAAGAAGCGCCAAGTTCTTTTGTTGACGAAGAAACTCGCCAAAAAATGTATGCGCAATCGGCGGCCCTTGCAAAGCGCGTCGGCTATTACTCTGCGGGCACTATCGAATATATCATGGATAAGAATAAAAACTTTTATTTCTTAGAAATGAACACGCGTTTGCAAGTTGAACATCCTGTTACAGAATTGGTCACAGGCCTTGATATTGTTGAGCTGATGATTCGCATTGCGCTTGGCGAAAATTTACCTTTCGCACAAAAAGACATCCGCCTAAATGGTTGGGCAATTGAGTCGCGCATCTACGCCGAAGACCCTTCGCGCGGGTTTTTGCCGTCATCTGGTCGCATTAATTTATACATCGAACCAAACGATTCTGCGCACGTGCGCGTTGACTCGGGCGTTTATGAAGGCGGCGAAGTAAGCATGTTTTACGACGCAATGATTGCCAAACTTTGCACCTATGGAAAAGATCGCAATGAGGCAATAGAGCACATGCGCCAAGCCTTGGGGGCTTTTGCAATTGGCGGCGTTTCGCACAATATTAGCTTTCTTGAAACAATTATGCGCAACGAAAAATTCGTTAGCGGCAACATTTCAACGGCCTTCATTAAAAACGAATTTCCCGCAGGCTTTTCTGGCAACGAACTTGACTCTGCAGCCAAGCAGGTATTGATTGCAACTGCCATGCACGTTTTCTTAAAAAACTATGAACGCAACGGCCGCATGACTGGCCAACTTAGCAATTCTGAAAAACAAATTTCTGATCGCTGGGTCGTTGTAATTGACGACAAATCTTATTTGGCCGAAATTTCAAACCGCTCAAACGACCGCCTAGACTTGGTCTGCGACCGCCAAGAAATTTCGCTTGAGTCATCTTGGATTAACGGCGAAAAACTTTTCCGCGGCGTTGTTAACGGCCAAAATGTCGGCGTTAAAATTCGCGAAAACAACAACACGGGCGGCTATTTGCTGCAATATTCTGGGTCAGATACTTTTGTTAATGTTTATTCGCCAAGAACGGCCGAATTAACAAAATTTATGCCAAAAATCGAAAAAAACGCCAAGCCAAAAAATTTAACTTCCCCAATCACCGGAAAAATCATCCGCTTTAAAGTAGAGCAGGGCGACGAAGTAAAAGCCGGCCAAGAGCTTGTGGTTATTGAAGCCATGAAAATGGAAAACTCAATTCGCACCGATCACGACGTAACCATCGGCAAAATTAAATTCGCCGAAGGCGAGCCAGTAGGCATTGGGCAAGTTATTATGGAGTTTGTTGATGTTGCGAAAGAGGTTGCGGGGAAGAAGTAGGGGGATGGATGGGGTTGGGTTGGGACGGGGCTGGGTCTTATAATTAATCTTATGTAAAGATATGGAGCTTAGAGGCTGTAAGTTAAAAATAGAATTTACTTTACATAATCTTATATAATTTATTTATCGGTTTCTTGTGAGATTGGATTTATTCCTTTGAGTATTGATTTTGCAGTATCTTCAACTTTCTCAAAAATATCCTTGTGAGAAATTTTAATTTTATCGGCAGGATTTTTTATTAGATCGGATGAAACGAGATTAAACAATTTTTGATATTCTGCGTCAGTATGCTTGAGGCTCCACATCTCTCTATATCCAGACAATGCCTCAGCTATCGAAGCTTTATGCTGATATTCTTCAGCAAGCTTCATCTTTATTGCAGCTTTACTGCTGCACAGCCAATAGGCAAATGCAAATGGCACTGATAAAAAGAACCTTAGCAGCCACAATTCCTGACTAGTTACCTTACTATTATTACCAATTTCAATTTTTAGTGAGTGCAAGAATAAAAATGAGCCTCCAATCAGGATTAGTATTGAAAACCAGAAGTAAAAAAGTTGCCCATCTTTATTTGCTCTAGCTTCTTTTTTGAAAGCGTTATGAAGCGATTTGTCAGTGATTTCTGCCAACAACTCACTAGATTGGCTATTTAGTTGGGTAAGTTTTTTAAGTTCAGAATTTAATTCCTCTCGCTGTGATTTTATCTGGTTATCTCTTTCATCCATTGATTGACAGAAGGAATCAAATTTAGTTTTAATTTTTTCAATTTCTTTTAAGGTAGATATTGCGACATCTTTTGTTGAGTTAATTTCCGCAACAACTTCATCAGTTTTTATTTTAGATTCATTTATTTCTTCTTGGGTTGAGACCGCGTCTTTTTTAGCTTCCTCTATTTCAGAGGAAAAACTATTTATTTTATCTTCTAGGCTTTTTTTATCATCTTCGTTTTCAAATAAATGGTTATAATAGTCGTTAATTTTTTTCTGCGAATCTTTGACGTCACCCAGAATTGACAACTTTCCATCTTTTTTTATTCCATCACCATTTCCAATTACCTCATCTTGAAATTTTTCATATCCAAGACCGATTTGATTTTTCTGATTATTTAAATTTTCAACATCATTTTCTAATCTAGCTAAAGCCTCGGTTAAATTCTTTTTTCTCTGAGTATTTGATGAAATTTTTATACTACCTTCTGACATATTTAAAGTTTTTTAAATTGTAATTTCTATTTCTTTTTACTAGTCTTCTTTTTATCGGCAGTTTGTGTTAGGACACTGGCAGCAAGCGATCTTGAAGCTTTAGTGGCACTAGACTGCTTCAAAACTTTACTAGCCAAGCTCGCAAGTTTTGGTGAAGATTTTTCGTTTTTTGCCATAGTTTGTATAATATTAATGTTGCATTTAAATTACGGAATATTTATATTGTTCCCTAAATTTAGAACAATAAAATTAAAAATCAAGTAAATATAATGAGCTCAGAATATTTACATCCTCTACAAGTTAAATTATTAAATATTTTATCAAAAACAATAGAGGAGCCATTAACAATTAGAGGATTACAGGACGCGATTAGCGCTTCCTCAACTAGCGTTGTTGCGCGCCACATAGCACAATTAGAAAAGAAAGGTTATATCAAGAAAAATCCTTACAATCCAAGAGATTATCAAATTCTAAAAACTCCTGATACGGAGGTTGCTCATATAAATTTGTATGGACTTGCGACTTGCGGTCCAAATGGATGTATATTGGATGGCGATCCGATAGATAGAATAACAATTTCATCAAGAATTATTCCCTTTGCCTCACAATATGCTTTTATGGTTAAAGCGCGGGGAGATTCGATGTTACCTAAAATTAGTAACGGCGATTATGTAATCGCGAAAAAAACAGAAACCGCAGAAGACGGTGAAATAGTGATATGTATTAATGATGGCAAGGCCCTCATTAAAAAAATGAAAAAATCTGGAAATAATAAAATTCTTGTGTCGCTTAATAGCGAGTATGAACCATTCATAGCTTCGAAAGATTTTAGAATTGAAGGTATAGTTAAGGGAGTAATAACTAATAAGCCTTTTTAAAATTGTGGCAACCCAAAGCCCCGAGGAATTTGCTAAGTCTTGTGTTTTGCAAGGGGGGAAAAGTTAGATTTTTCTTGTGAGGGGTGGACTTAAGTTGGGGTGATGGTCAGGCGATCAATTTGGAAGGGAGTTTTTGTTGAAAAAATGGGTACGTTGCATGACCCCTTATCTATATTTCAAACAACAGCAGCTGTAGATAAGGCTATTGGACCAATGTTTGCTGAAGGCAGAAAAATTGCCTCAGGTATTTTAAGCGAATTGCAGGAATCACTTGCAAAATCAGATAAAGATAGTTCTCAACCTTGGACTGCAAGGGTTGGTGGACATAAAGTTTTGGAAACAGTAAAAAAATTTGAGGCAAAAACCAAATCAGCAGCTGAACAAGAAGAGGGCTGGAAAAAACATCTTGATAAAAAAGATGGTAATAATAAAAGCGATGTCAACACTCGGTAATACAAAAAAACCATCTACCGATAATTATACCGACACTGTAAAATCACCACATCTCCGTTTTTGTGAATTTTATAAACTAACCGATTATCTCCAGTGATTCTGCGCGACCAGCAGCCTGATAGATTATATTTTAAAGGCTCAGGTTTACCGATGCCAGTGAATGGATCAAGCTTGATACTATCCAACAATTCTTTGATTCTCTTGATAGCTTTCGCATCATTTTTTTGCCAAAATTTTAGATCATCGGCGGCGATTTTCGTCCATTTAATTTCCATGACTAAATTTTTACTTTCACATATTTACCTTCGCGGTCTTGTTTTAACGCCTCATTCAAGCGATTTGCATTTGCTGGGTTTGATAATAAATGAAGGGTTTCGATCATCGATTCATAATCATCGCGTGCGATCATCACAACATCGGCATGTTCTTTGCGCGTAACGAAAAATCTTTCTTTGTTCAGTTCAATTTTGCTAAGAACTGAACTTAGATTTTGCCTTAGAGCTGTGTAAGTTATTGTTTCGGTAGTCATGATTATATAAAATTGATAACTTTACCATGTACATAATACATGTACATATATTTTTGTCAAGATTTATAACCGCCCACAAAACCATGGCTTTGCCGACAAAATAAAATTCCAAAATTTAGGCCAAAAAAACGAGGTCTGAAGTGAGTATTTTGAAGCCAGAATGGAATTATTCACACAAAATCTTCACAATTTTCGTCGTTGCGAAAGTTGTAATTATTACGCTAAAAATAACAATTCCGCTAAGAATTTTTAACGAATAATAAAAGTCAGAACCACCTAGGTCTTTGCCAATCAAGCCTGAACAGGCTATTAATAAAACAGGAATAATTAGCGGCAGGGCTAAAATTGTAATCATTGGCGCTTTATTTGCGGCAATATTTAGGCTGCCACAAAATGCGCAAATAAAATTTATTATTATGCTTGCAAAAAAAGCGAGGATGAAAAAATCTTTTGCAAACTCGCTATTTAGGCCCATCAACAGCATTACGGGGAAGATCATTAATAATATTGGCAGGGAAAAAATAATCCATGTTGCGATAATTTTTGCTATTATAAACACTTCAAGATTTTCGCAAAAAATAATCATTTGCTCAAGCGTGCCGTCGCGATAGTCTTCGTTAAGAAAATCACTGTTGGCAAAAAGAATTGAAAAAAGCAGCGAAAACCAGATTATTATTGAGGTCAGAAATTGGCTTTGCTCTAGGCTTGATGGCACTTGCAGTTGCCCTTGCGTTTGCCCCCCGATTTGCCCCCCGATTTGATTTTGCAGCAATATAAAAAATATTGTGCAGCAAATTAAAAAGAATAAAATATTTTGCAAAAATCGCGCAGAATTTTTGCTGTTATAAAATAATTCTTGTTTAAGAAAGATAAAAAATACCGCCATTAGTTTCTAATTATTATCGTCCATAAATATCGCTGAAGCGAACGATATCGTCTTCGCCCAAATATTCGCCCGTCTGCACTTCGATAATTTCTAGCAGTTCTGCGCCTTTATTTTCTAGGCGATGTTTTTTTCCAAGCGGAATAAAAGTTGATTCGCCTTGACGAAGCAAGAATTCTTTGTCTTCGCAAGTAACGTAGGCGTTGCCGCGCACTACAATCCAGTGCTCTGCGCGCTTATGGTGCATTTGCAATGAAAGGGCCGCACCACTTTTAACGATAATTCTTTTTACTTTAAAACCATTGGCTTCATCAAGCGTTTCAAAGCTTCCCCATGGTCGCAAAACCTTGGTGTGCGAATGACAAATTTCGCGATTTTGCTCTTTTAAAACTTCGTAAATTTTTTTGACATCTTGCGCGTGATCTTTATGCGCCACCAAAACGACATCTTTTAAATTAACAATAATAGTGTCTTTAAGGCCAATGGCGGCAACAAGTCCGCTTTGCGAATTAATGTAGCAATTTTTATTATCAAGCGCCAGAACGTCGCCTAAAAAGCTGTTTGCGCGGTCATCTTGTTTAGAATTTTGCGAGATAGCGTCCCAGTTTCCGACGTCGTCCCAACCAACGTCAAGCGGCACCACTGCTATCTTGCCGACTTGCGCTAATTTTTCCATCACCGCGTAATCCACTGAAATATTTGGCGATTTTTCGAAAGATTCTTCATCAAGACGAATAAAATCTAGGTCGTTCTTAGCCTTTAAATAAGAGGCTTCGCAAGCTTGGTAAATTTCTGGTTGCAGTTTTTTTAATTCATTTAAATAAACCGAAGCTTTAAACATAAAAATTCCGCTATTCCAAAAATATTCTTTTTGATTAACGAATTTTTCAGCATTTTCTTTATTTGGTTTTTCAACAAATTTTTCAACTAAAAATCCGTTAGAATTTTCTATTTTTTCGCCTTGCTTAATGTATCCATAACCAGTTTCGGCACGGCTTGGCACAATTCCGAAAGTTATTAAATAATTTTGCTTTGCAAGATTTATTGCATTTTGCACCGTTTCTAAAAACGCGCTCTGATCTTTAATTATGTGGTCTGAAGGCATTACCAAAATAACATCGTTTTGTGCATCAAATTTATTAACAACTTCGAAAGCGCTAGCAGCAATGGCCGCGGCAGTGTTGCGCCCAGCTGGCTCAAGAATAATTGCCAAAGATTTTGTAGAAATATTTAGTAAATTTTCTGCGGCAATAAAGCGATGCTCTTTGTTGCAAATAACTAGCGGGCTGGTGAAAAAATCGTGATTTTTTACACGCAATGCTGAATCTTGAAACAAAGAATGTTTGCCAAAAAAACTTAAGAACTGCTTGGGGCTTAAAGACCGCGACAATGGCCACAAGCGGGTTCCCGAACCGCCAGATAAAATTACTGGAATTATTTTCATATTTATATTTGTCAGTGAATTTTGTAAAAAACTAAAGCCACTAGCTAAAAGTGCCTAAGAACTCTACTTCCTTTTCCTATTTGCAAATTTGCAACAACTGCTTTGTAAACAAACTGATTTGCTTTTCTTACGCTTTCTAAAATATTTTTCTTTTTTGCAACATTGCATGCAATTGCTGAAGCAAGCGTGCATCCTGTTCCGTGCAATTTTTTTACTGCAATTTTTTTATTTTCAATTGTGTGAAATTTTCCTTTTTCATCAAGAAAAATATTGACAATTTTATCGTCTTTAAAATTTAAATGCCCGCCTTTTATTAAAATATTTTTAGCGCCCATTTCTTTGATTATCAAGGCCGCTTGCTTCATGTCTTCAATATTATTAATTGCAATTTTTGTTAAAACTTTTGCCTCATCAATATTTGGAGTAACCAAAAACGCACCGTCAACAAGCCTTGATTTTAAAGCATCTACAGCATTTTCTTCAAGCAATAAATCGCCACTTGTCGCCACCATAACCGTGTCTAAAATTAGCGGGATATTTTTCGCCTTCTTCTGCAAAACATCTGCCACGCAATCAATAATTTCGCGACTTGACAGCATGCCAATTTTTATTGCGTCAAATTTTATGTCATTTAAAACTTCTTCTAGCTGCAGTTTTAAAAATGAAACCGGCGGATTAAAAACCCCCGTAACCCTTACAGTGCTTTGCGCCGTCAAGCAAGTAACCACCGCGCCAGCATAAACTTTATGCGCCGTTGCGGTTTTAATATCTGCCTGCAAACCAGCGCCACCACTAGGGTCAGAGCCTGCAATGATTAGAATTTTTGGGATGTTGTTCATAACCTATATTCTTGAATAATTATTTAAAATACGAGCCCTTTATTTTAAAGGCTTTGCGTCCTAGTAAGGGGTAAATAAGGGGTAAATAAGGGGTAAATAAGGGGTAATTTATTTCTTAATTTTCCACTCAGACTTAGAGCCTATTTTTGTACAAATTATTTTTCCTTCTTTAGCTAAAAGCTTTAATATATTTTTAACTTTATTCATTTTCTGTTCGTTACTTAAAGTATCTGATAATTTATTTTTTAAAAGTTCATTGACCGCCTCCCTTGTAATCAGCGAATATTTTACAAACATTTTCATTGTCAAATCTTTAAGATACTGATCATCAAAAGCTTTATTTTTTATATACCTCGCCTTATCAAGTTCAGAAATAACAATTTCTCCTGCAACAAAAATATTTGGATACCTTCCCTCAATTAATTTTTTGGCCCTTAATTTTTCAACAAAATTTTTCTCGATTTTTTGTTTTTTCTGCACTCTATCTAATTCTATAGCCTCAAACAAATCTATTTCGTTAAATCTTTTTAATAAAATTTTAACATAATTTTCATTAAGAATTTTTCCATATATTACAACTTTCACCTCGTCACTTTTTATTTCATAATCAGGCAAGGGAAAGCCTCTTCTTATGTTTTTATATTTCTCAAAAGATGTTTTGATACCACTTCCATATTCATCCATCATTCCAAACTTCGTCATAGACTCAACCAAAAGTCTATTTCTATAAAAATTTTGTGGACAATCTTGTCTTATAACATTTTCAATTGTTTCTGGAATAAAACTTCCTGCATTTTGAAAAATCAATCTATCCGCCGAGCTGTCTTGCGATAAAATTTCAATGACATTTATTTTTTTCAACAACCAATAATCTTGATGAGCTATAGAATTAGTTAAAATCTCTTTTATGGTTTTTTTATCATATGAGTCAAACTCTTCAGGAAACAATGTTTTATCAGGAAGATATTGGAAGCGTAAATTTCTAATTTTTAACAAAACCTTATCAGCATTTAAAATGAACGGCATTCCAAAATGATACCCATCAAGCTCTTTATTTAAATGATTTTTTAAAATCCAAGTTATTTTAGCAACTTTTGGCCTAATAAAATATTCAGATTCTTCTTTTCCAAGCAGAATTAGCGCTGCATTAGTAATTTTGTTTTGTGGGGTAATAATTTTTGCTTTTTTTAAAAAAACAAGATCACTCCAAGATTCAATTTCTTGACTTGAAGAGGTCTGATTTTTTTTGATATATTCAAATCTGGCCTTATTAATCGCCTCTTTATCTAAATCATCAATTGTTGCATCTTCACAAATTTCGGCAGACCAATCATCGCCAGAAATTATTTTTTGTTTATCAAATGATAATATTTCGACAGAGTCTCCTCTTCTTGAATAGGCTTTGTCTTTATAAAATGTTGGTCCATTATTTGCTCTTGGAATTTCAAAAACCAATATTCTTTTTCCTTTATAAATTTCTTCATAAATATTGCTAAAAGCAATGGTTTTTGTGCCATCCAAAATATTATTTTTTAGCTTTTCTAATCCGCCATTTTTTTTATAATCTGTTCCGATAATTTTTTTATCATCAGAAATGCCAAAAATTAAATGCGCGTTGTTATTTCCTCTTAGAGCGGCTTCATTTGAAAGAGCTGAAAAATATTTTCCTAACTTGTCTTGATCAAAATTATTTTGAGCAGTTTTAAATTCTAGAATTTCACTTTCGCTTTCTTTCAATAATTTTTCTATATCAATTTTTTTCATTTTTGGTGTTTTATACAATTATTTACAACTCAAACACCCTCTTTCCACCCACAATTGTCATGGTTGCGCGGCCTTTTACTTTCCAACCTTCAAATGGAGAATTTTTTGATTTTGAATAGAAATTTTGGCAATTAATTGTCCAATCGTGGTTTAAATCGATTAGTGTTAAATCGGCGCGAGCACCTTTTTTTATGACTCCGCCATCAAAATTTATGATTTGTGCGGCGTTGCATGTCATTTTTGCTAATAAATCTTTTAGCGATAAAATTCCGTCATGATAAAGCTTTAAACTAAGTGGCAGCATGGTTTCAACGCCCACTATTCCAAAAGTCGCTTCTTCTAAAGGTTTATTTTTCGATGCTAAATCGTGAGGGGCATGGTCTGTAGCAATTGCGTCAATTAAGCCAGTTCTAAGCCCTTCAATTAAGGCTTCGCGGTCTTTTTCGCTGCGTAAAGGTGGGTTCATTTTTGCATTGGTTCCACTTTGTAAAACTTGCTCGTCAGTCAATAAAAAATGGTGTGGAGACGCTTCTGCCGTGACTTTCAAGCCTTTATCTTTGGCGCGTTTTATTGCGTCTAAAGCTTCACGAGTTGATGCGTGAAGAAGGTGATATCTTCCACCAATTGCCTCTAAAATGGCCAAATCTCGCTCTACAATCACACTTTCTGAAATATTTGGAATACCACGCACGCCAAGTTCTAATGACACTCTGCCTTCGTTAATACAGCCTTTATTTGAAAGATTCAGGTCTTCTGCGTGTTGCGCGATGACAACATCGAGATTTCTTGAATATTCAAAAGCGCGGCGCATAACATTTGCATTCATCACTGGCAATCCGTCGTCGGTAAAGCCAACAGCGCCAGCGTTTCTTAGTGCATGCATGTCGGTTAATTCTTCGCCCTTCATGTTTTTTGTAATGCAAGCATAGGCAAAAACGTTGCAATAAGCGACTTCGCGAGCTTTCAGCCTTAGGTAATCAAGCGTTAAAACTGAATCAATTGTTGGCGCAGTATTTGGCTGACATACGACCGCAGTAACCCCTCCAGCCACGGCAGACATGCTTCCAGATGATAGATCTTCTTTGTGTGTTTGCCCTGGATCGCGAAAATGCACCTGAATATCGATTAACCCCGGCGATAAAACATTGCCTTTACAATCAATAATTTCGCAGTTTGACGGAGTTTCTGACCCTATTGAATTTTGCCCAAAATCACTAATTTTATCACCAATCGTTAAAAGGTCTGCAATCTTGTCATATGATGATTGCGGGTCTATTATTCGTGCATTTTTGTAAATTGTTTTTTTATCTTGCGCAACTTGTTGATTGTAGGGCAGGTCAAATTTTGACATATTTTATTTAATTTATTGTCTTATTAATTTCATTAAAAATTCAACATTTTCAATTGGCGTTTCTTGAAGAATACCGTGGCCAAGATTAAAAATAAAAGGCTTTTCACCAAAAGTTTGGCGAATTTTTAAAACTTCTTTTTCAATTTCGTTTTTTGAACCATAAGCCAATAATTGATTGTCTAAATTTCCTTGAATAATAACATTTAGTTTATTTTGTAAAACCTCTTTAGCCCATAATTTTGGCACGTTTTGATCAATTGCAAGAACATTACTTTTAACTTCACGAGCAAAATTTTCATATAATATTCCAGCACCTCTTGGGAAGCAAATTATTGGAGTATTTGGAAATTTTTCCTTCACTTTTGCAATAATTTTTTTCGTTGGATTTATCACCCATTTTTGAAAATCATTTTCTGGTAAAATTCCTGCCCAAGAATCAAAAATTTTTACTACATCTGCGCCATTATTGATTTGATCTATTAAATAAAGCGCAACACTTTCTGTTAAAATATCGATTAATTGCGAAAAAAATTCTTCATTTTGTAAAGCGGTTTTTTTAACTAAGTCGAAATTTTTAGAACCTCCGCCTTCAATCATATAGCAGGCTAGCGTGAATGGAGCACCAGAAAATCCGATCAAAGTTTTATCATTTGCTAATTGCGATTTTGTTAAACGCAATGTTTCAAAAACTGGTTGCAAATGTTTTGAAATATTTTCAATTTTCAATTTTTGCAAATCGCTTTTTGTAGAAATTTTTTGCAGCTTTGGTCCTTCATTTTTTACAAAATCAACCTTAACACCTAGAGCGTCAGGGATTACCAGAATGTCTGAAAAAATAATTGCTGCGTCAAAATCGAAACGGCGAATTGGCTGAAGAGTAACTTCTGAAGCTAATTTTGGATTATAGCATAAATCTAGAAAATTTTTCACATCTGCACGAATAGCGCGATATTCTGGCAAATATCTTCCCGCTTGACGCATTATCCAAATTGGCGTTTTTGTTAAATTCTTTTTTTCTTCTATTAAATATAATATATTTTTCATTTATTTAGATAATTTATATAGTCTTGTGAATTATTTTATTATTTAATACTAACATTATTATTAACAGCTATTTTTTGCAAGAACCTTTGATTTTATTGCTTTTGTATAAAGTTATTAACAGGGTAATTTTTAAAAATAAAACTATTAACATGTTGGTAATTTGTTAGGAAATATGTTTGTTAATTTGATGAATTTTTTTAAAAACTAAAAACTGTTAGTAACTTAAAAGTTATTAACAATTTATTAACAGGTAAAATGAAAGAGAAAATTTATAAAAAAATAATAGAAAATATAGAATTACAGTTTTTAGAAGTGAAAAATAATTCTTATTTGCACAAGGGTCATTTAGGTGATAATGGAACGATGGAAACTCATTTTGAAATAATTGTTAAGTCGCAAGAATTGACTAATTTAGGGCGTTTGAAGGCACATCAAAAAATAAATAAAATCCTAAAAAGTGAATTTGAAAATGGGATGCATGCGCTTGAAATTAAGGTTTTGTAAGAAAAAGGGTCAAGTCACTTTCCTCACCCTCAAAGCATAAAATTGCCTTTGAGGGCGAGGAAAGTGACTTGACCCTTTTTCTTCTTTTGAGAAGAATTTTAATAGGTGAATATATTATACCATTTCCAAAAATAACCTAATACTTGCGTCATATTTATTAATTTTAAGCCTTGATTTATCCAGATAAATCGGCATTTTTAAACTAAATTTAAAATTAAAAATATGACGCAAGTATTAGGTTATTTTTGGAAATGGCGTTATAATGCCATTTCCCGCCAATAACTTTGCATTTATGCTTCATAATGCTGGTCTAAAATTTCAAAGAAAAACCAGTCGTATCGCCTGATAATACTGGTTTTTCTTTGAAATTTTAGACCAAAAGTAGGTAGAGCCGAAGTTGAAGATTAATAAATTTTAAAATATATAAATATGTCAAGACATACTGGAAAAGCGGCTTCTTCTAGAGAAGAAATAAATATTAGAGATCTTAGATACCTTGCTAATGGGGCTGCGCTTATAGCAACGGATCCTCTTGCATTGTATAGCCAACAAGATATTGCAGATATTTTATTTTTTGAATTAACGAGTTCGGCAGATTCTAAAGATTTGCAACGCAAATTGAATCCTCTTTATACTCAATATAGAATGGCTTCTGAAACTTTTCGTGCTCAAAATCTGCAAAACACCGTCGTTATTCATATCGAAAAATTAGAGTTAAAATCTATTTTATATCGGTTAATTCACGATAATTTAGCAAGAGCTGCGAGGCCAGAATGTGCGCATTATGCAATATTATCTTACAATGAAAGCATCGCTTTAGAGGCTATAAAAAAAAAGTCGCCTGATTTGCCCGATTACGAGATGGCTTGCCATTATAACTATTTTAGATCTTTGGAGATTCTTACTCAAAACTCTAGAGAAATAAGGGTAAAAATTTTTGAAGGATATCGCTCTATTATAGAGAGATATAAAGATTTATTCGCTCAAGGCAAAGAGAAAGAGCTGCCTACTTATGTGCATTTGTGTTTTTTAAAGACTTTGGTTATGGGAGGGGAAACTTTTGAAGATATTTTAGGCAAACTTGCTTCGATGAGAACAAAAGCAGAAAATTTTAGTTATATGATTCCGCTTATTGATGCGCAGGATGCTTGGGTGCGATTATGTCAAGAAGCGAGTCGTTTTAAAGTTGAGGAAGATAATCCGAAATTAAAAGAATTTCTTGATTATATAAAACTAAAATCTTCACAAGAATTTCTCTCTCTTAAAGAAAGTAATGTTGAAAAAAAACTTTTGGTCGCGGGTTCTGAAGATGAGCGAAAATTATTTGACTTGGTTGCCAGATATGAAGAGTTGCAAAATAATTCATTTGTAATTTCCAAGGGCGTCAACACATTAAGCATTGATAAAAGCGCAAAACTTTTAAGGATTATTGCTTCAGATGAGAGTTATCAGCAGCGATATTTGGAATCTTTAGAAAAAAATGATAATGAGGCCCTCTTTGATTTTTATTTTCGTTATGATGACCTCATCTTGCCATTAGAGATAAAAAAATATTCAGAAAATCTTAAGAGTCGCTATCTTGCTTTTACTAAAAAACCTGCACAATATTTTTTAGAAGCGGCCGCATGGAGTGGCAATGCTGAAGCGCAACATGCCACAGCTAAGAAATCTTTAAGATTAGCGGAAACATCTCTAAAAGTAATACCTACAATACAAAATGAGGCGGCGAAACAAAATCTTACCAGATATTTCTATGCTTTAAAAGAAAAATGGTATAAGTTTTTGGCCTTAGTAGCAGATAACGAGAAGGCTGATGCAAAGTTCGAGTATGCAAAATCTATAGAGTTAGGGCGCGTCGATGTTGATGCGATTGGCTGCATTCCTTACCAAAAAGAAGGTCTTGAATATAAATATTACCTAGAAGCCGCCGCCTTAGGGCACGAAGGCGCTAAAGCGAAAATGGCTGAAGTGGATGAAAAAGTAAAAAATATTTGCGCGAATTTAGCAAGAACAACCCCTCAAGATATAGAATATTTGAGAGCGATAGCCGAATATGGTGAATATAAAGAGCATATTCCTGCAATTATTTCCTTTTGTCTTTCATGCGAATATGGGGGGTTGAAAGGTAAAGCGACCGCCGAATCTGTTGCCGATAGAGCTAAAGAAATCATCGCCATTCATCATTATGATCGAGAAGACCGTGATGGATTTGATAGATTGCTAAACGATGATAAATATCGCCTTGAAATATTAGGTATTTTTGATGCTCGCTTTCAAGATTCAGAAGCTGTAGCTTCAAGTTTAGAAAAGGCGCTTGGAGCTATTATCAAGATTAGAGATTTTTATCAAGCTATTCCAAAGGTTAAAAAAGTTAACTTTTTCAAACTTAAGCAATTTATTGAAAAAAGCCTGAATGATCTAGCTGCGAAAGGTGTTGCTAAGGCAGCAATTGCAATGGCAGCTATTGTTAATGATGAAGTTGCGGCGTCAATTGGAGAAGATGACGATGTCGATGGCTTTAAGCGCAAACAAGCCCGCTTTCAGGCTTCTTTTGGCTACTTCTGATGATAGTAAAGAAATTGCAAGGCAGTTTAAACTATTGTTAAAAACTGAAAACATTCTTCCCGACGATTTATCAGTGACAGATATTGATCGCCTTATTCGGCCAAATTTTTTATATTCTGACAAAGAGTCAATCAGTAAGTTACAATTCGAGTTATCGCAAAAAGCTGAAAAAATTGCAGGAGAAAAAATTGGGGAAGAAAAAGCTATGTGGGATAAAAAAGTGATGACTCTTATAAGGTTAAGTGCTAATTCGACTATTTCTTCTCAATCTTCTGAATATACAGAATATGCGAAATATTCGCAAGAGTATATGATTCTTAGCATTATTCATAGTGGATATCTGGCTAATATTGAAGAGCTTGATGAAATAAGAAGATGGCATCCAGAAGGCACTGAAAAATCTTGCGAAATGGCGCAGAGTATTTATAAAATTGGCTTGACGGTGAAAGATGACGCAGAGAAGCAAAAATATATAGAGCAATTTTCATTTCATTTTAATCACGCCAAGCCTGAAGAAAAAGAATTGTTACAACAAAGCTGTCGCAATTGGGTGGAAATTTTAGTTGAGGCTGAAAAGGCAAAGGCTTTGGATGCTAAACTAAAGCTTGAGGCTTTAAGGGCGGAGGCAGAAGCAAAAATAGCGGCGGAAAAAGCGGCAGAAGTTGAGGCGGCAAGAGCAAAAGCAAAAGCAGAGAAAGCAAGAGTTAAAGCGGAAGCGATAGAAAAAGCAAAAGTGGCAGAAGCGAAGGCGAAGGCAAAAGCGGAAGCGGAAAAAAGAGAAAAAGCGGAAGTAGAAAAAAAATTGGCAGAAACAATATTAAAATTGGCGGAAGCAGAGCTGGCAAGAGCAAAGGCGGAAGCAGAGAAAGCAAGAGTGGAAGCGGAAGCGATAGAAAAAGCAAAAGCAGTAGAAGCAGCAGAAGAATTGGCAGCGAAAGCAAGAGTAGAAGAAAAAGCAAGAACGGAAGCTTTAGCAAGAGAAAGAGAGAAAGCGGCAGAAGAAAAATTAGCGGAGGAAAGAGCGACAGAAGCAAAAGTAGCAGAAGAAAGAGAAAGAGAAAAGGCAAGAACGGAAGCGTTAGCAAGAGAAAAAGCAAAATTAGCGGAGGAAAGAGCGGCACAAGCAAAAGCAGAAGCAGCAAAAGCAAAATTAGTAGAAGCGAAATTAGCAGAAGCATTGGCAGCAAAATCAAAGGCAGAAGAAGAGGCGGAGAGAAAAGTAACAGAGGCAAAAGCGGCGGAAGCGTTAGCAATAGAAAAGGCAAAAAGAGCTGAAGCGCAATTGACGAAAGCAAGAGCTGGAAGAAAAGTTCATTTTGCAGAGGATACTAATTTCGAAGCAAAAACTAAAACCAAAGATGCCCGTCATGCAAAGTTAGCGACAGCAGAGAGTGAAGCCATAATAAATCCTACTGCTTCGCAACCAGTTTTACAACAAGGCGCATCAAGTTTAGCGCCATCCGCATCAAGACACGGAATTGGTAAAGACGTCTTGATTGCAGCAATTAGAGGACCGAAACCCGAAGAAAAAAGTCCCATTAGTCAGCCCCGCATAGTAAAAGAAATTTTAGTACGGCCAGATGCGATGAAAGCAGGAGCGGAGGTGGTTAAAAAGGAAGATGGATCTAAAGGAGGCGCTATTTTAGAAGCAGATTCTAAACCTGTACAACATTTAATGACAGCAGAGAGCGAACCACCAAGGGTCAATCCCACTACTTCACAATCAGCTTCGCAACAAGATCTATCAGCAGAAGTTCTGGCGTCTATAGCGCAAGCGGCTGTAAATTCGGAAGCCGCAGATTCAGTTGGAAAAAAGTTGCCAGCGGGCTCTGATACAGGCGCAGAAGAACTTTCATCAATGACAGATGCACGGCGTTTCGCAATATTCTTGGAACGACTTGCAGTATCAGCAAAAGCGCAACCAGCACCAGCAGCGGTCGAAAATTTAGATAAAGAAAGGCCGCAGGCAGAAGAAGCTGAACTTACATTAAAACAGCAGCAAGGTAATGAAATAAGAGCGTTTCTTAATGGACCTCGTACAATGCACAATATAAGAGAATTGCCGAGGTTTTTTATACAGATTGCACTGAATGTAAGAAAAGAATTAAGTAAAACAAAAACAGACTTCTATTTTTTATTAAAAGGTAGCGCGGTTTATGCCAGAATAGACAGCAAAAGAAAACCGAGCGATCTTGATTGTGAATATCATATTAAAGGCATGCATCTATGGGATGATGAAAAAATTAAAAAATTTATCTCAGAAACTTTTGATATAGACGACAAAAATCCAATTATTATTTATCGCGTTAAGCCGAGGGAAAATAATCCTGGCATATTTACTGTTAATGTAAAAGATCGGGTAAGAGAACTTGATCTATCTTTTTATAGCGATAATCAATTGCCGCCAATAGAGCTTGGATGGACAACCAACAGAGAATGTCAGCTTC
>Ga0114971_10000134_pt1 | contig 43745 bp, 52 predicted proteins | sample M_140625_MF_Meta_FD_87320 | JGI IMG/M metagenome (GOLD analysis project Ga0114971, IMG submission 87320) | Freshwater microbial communities from Lake Montjoie, Canada to study carbon cycling - M_140625_MF_MetaG | ecosystem: Environmental > Aquatic > Freshwater > Lake | place: Lake Montjoie... | reverse complement strand
CATTTCTCTACATCTGGATGACTCGAAAGCCATTCTGTTATTTCGGCTACTCTCGTACTTTCAAGTTCGTCCATAGACTTTAAAACGTGATTTGGAGTAGTTGCAATAGGGGCCTTCAAAACTCCGTACTTGATAAACATATCCTGTAGTTGTTCCAAAGTACAATGTAACTTCCAATCAGAAGATACTACAATCTCAGCATCAGTTATTGTCAATATGTCGTTTAAGACTTTAACTGCCTTTGAGTTAAAGTTATCCATCTTTATATGTGCCGGTATCTTTGGATCGTTTACGTATCCAGGATCTCCAGGATTAGAAAGCTTCCATTTCTTAATCTTTTTGTCGCGACCGCCCCACTCTGTGGATAAGCACATTACTCCATCATTATCCAAAAATATTACTTTCATAGTGTAAATATAATAAATTATTTCTTCTTTAACAACTTTTTAAGTGATTTAAAAATACTCTTTTTCATTTTCTTCATTTTCTTCTTCTTACCTCTGATGATGTCGTAACTTGATTCCAATTTCCCGCTCATCACGGTCTTTTCTTTTAATTCCATATTCTTTCTATTTTTGGTCTATTGAATGTAGCACAAAATCATTTGTGTCGCAATTTACTATCGGCTTCCCGTCGTGCCTGACAGGTATCGCCATTATCTCTTTCTTTCCGTTCTCTTTCTCAATGGTGTGAAACATATAAAGCTTCCCGTCCTTTCTGTGTTTGTAAATGGTCATTTCCATAATCCTTATTTTTTAAAAGTAAAAAACCCAGCCTTAAAAAGACTGGGTTTCAATATCGTCAAATACAATATCATAAACTCAGTCGTTGACTGTTTTGTTCAAGTAAAATCATTCTATCGTTAAATTCTCTCATTACTTTATTTCTTTTACAAAGATATATATTAATTTTCAATAAACAAAAAACCCTCTCTAAAAGAAAGGGTTTGGGCCAAAACTTTTTCAAAGTCTTTTCGGCTCCACCACCTTGTTTTATGACTACAAGGAAAACATTTTCCTAAAGTTACGCAACTTTTTCAGACTCAACTGAAGCAGCTCTGTAAGCAGTAACCAACTTTTTAATCTCACCTAATGCTTTTCTTGCGTCAGCGTTAGATTTTTTAGTTGTTTTATTATGGTTAGTATCAAATTGCTCCCATAATGTTTTTAAGTTTTCGTAGATTTCTTGCATCTTGTTATATTTGTTTTTTTAGGGTTAAAGTACCCTTTGACTCTTATAGTCTTCTATTATATAATATTTATATAATAAGTTTAATTTTATCCAAAAAGATCCTCTGCGTCTGACGCATCTGTGAATCCATTTGTATCATCTTCATCATCATCACCAACTATTTTGTTGAATTCGTTCTCTACTTCTTCGATTTCGTCCAATGATTTGAATCTGAAGTAGTCATTTATGATTGGTGCCATTTTTTCTAAAACACCTTGTGTAAAGATTTCTTGCGTGAATAGTTGTTTGGTCGTAACTGACTTGTTTAAGTGATTAACATACCATCTAAGACCACCTGGTGTGAATGTCATTTCGCCTGTAGATTTGTTTACTTCCATTTTACCTTTTGCTATACCGATTTGATCAAAGTACTCTGGTCTACAGAACGCGTCCAATCCTGTGTATGGGTTCATACCATTTGCAAAAGAAATGTCGAATCTTATTTTCTTTGGTTTGGCCATTCTGTTTTTCGCGGTTTTGAACAATACGGAGATTCCTGATTGACCTAAGTCCATATCATCTTCTTCTCCAGTTTTCAATTTTGACTTAGACATAAATCCGATTACTGATGCACTGTATAACAAGCCATTGCCTCCTTTGAGTTTTTCTTGGGGATAAAGATCTAAAGTTAAGTATGTGTGATTACATACAATCATAGGAATATCCAAGTATCCTAAGTCTGTGTTGATTGAACGGAACATAGACCCTAATGCCTTTGCTTTGGTCATATCTTGTTTGATATCGCCTTTTAACAAATCCGCCTTTTCTTTATTGGATGCCATCTGACCTAAAGAGTCCAATACAATCATCAACTTAGGCAATTCGAATCCGGCAAGCTTTTGTTCTTTCAAGTCATCAATCAATTGAGTTAAAAGCATGTTCACATCTTCTACTTTGTTTGATCTGATCAATCTGAATTTTTCTAATGAGTTATCAATACCAAATTTTGGTAAGTCTTCTAAGTCAATTGCTTGCTCTGTGTCGATATAGATTACTGAATATCCGGCTCTCTGTGCGTGTTTTGATACTGAATAAGCAATGAACGATTTACCCGCACCAGATTCTCCGGCAAATGCAGTGATTCTGTTTGATGCGACTCCCCCACCTAACAATCTTCCTGATAGTGCCGCGTCTAATAAATAGACTCCTGTTGTGATAAATGTTTTTTCTTTGATTTCTTTTTCAATTTGGATCGGAATAGATTTAGCGATGTTGTCTAATATAGATCCAACCTTACTGAACTCAAATCTTTTAACTTCTTTTGTTTGTTTTGCCATCTTATTTCAAATTTCTTTTTTATACTTTATATATAAATAAACTATTCTCCCCTTTTAAGATTTTTTTAAAATGACACAGATTTTTTTAAAAGGGGAGAATAGTTTTTATATATATACTATATGACTAAACAAGAATTTCTAGATAGAGCAAGAGAAATGCATGGATATAAATATCAATATCCGAATCTAACTGATAAGATATTATCAAATGATAATATCGATGTTGTATATAATGATGTTATATACAAACAAAAGGTGGTTAAACATATTCTTTTGGGTAGATGTCCAGAAAAAAATACACCTACAAAAACAACCGAACAATTTATAAGAGAGGCTGAAGAAATTTGGGGGAAGGGTAAATATGATTATAGTTTAACAGAGTATAATGGTGCTCTTAAACCAATTAAAGTTATATATGATGGTGTTGTATTTGAACAAACTGCGGTTAGTCATCTTAAATATGTACCCGAACTAAATATGAATCAGGATTGGTTCATAAAGAAATCACACTATAAGTGGGGTAAAGATAGATATGACTACTCATTAGTTGAGTACATTGATTGTAAAACAAAGGTTAAAATAATCTATAATAAAACCGGTGAGATATTTGAGCAGACACCGACTGGTCACTTGGCTGGAGCCCCTGAGAATATAAATAAAAGAAAAACAAATGAACAGTTTATAAAGGAAGCCAACCAGGTTCATGAATTTAAGTTTTCTTATGAAAAGGTAAACTATATAAAAAATCAAATCAAAGTCATAATAACCTGTCCAATACATGGTGATTTTGAACAAATACCTTTAGCACATCTACAAGGTAGTGGATGTGTCAATTGTACCGAATCCAAAGGTGAGAAATCAGTTGCCAAATATTTGGATAAAAATGAAATATCCTATTATAGACAGTATAAGTTTTCCGATTGCAAAAATGTATTTCAACTACCATTTGATTTCTACCTACCCAAATACAGAACCGCTATTGAGTTCGATGGCAAGCAGCACTATGAGCCGATGGAATTTTTTGGGGGCTTAGAAGCATATAATCGATTGAAAGTAAATGACAAGATAAAGTCTGACTATTGTGAGGACAACTATATTGATTTAATAAGGATCAGATATGACCAGATTGATAGGGTGTTTGAGATATTGAAAGAAAGTTTGAGGAATAAGATTTAAGACTTTTTCACTTCGATTACAAAGTAGTCGAGACCTTTTATTCCATCTATTAAAGGCTGGTTAAAAGTGGTTTCTACTACATAGTCTGGATGTTCTTCTTTGAGCTTTTCCATATTTGCTTCAAGTTCATCTAAAAAAGCTGCAAATGCTTTGTTGTATTCTGTAAATTCTGATATGCTTCCTTTGAATCCGTCTGGTGTATGCTCGATATTCAGCTGAGGACAGATAACGAATATGATTACGTTGGTAACATTTTTGGAAGTGGCGTCTCTGTCTTCTATCTGATTCATTGCACCAATATCTGATACTTTATTCCAATATGATATCTCGCCAAGTTCTTCGCCATCTTTCTTTTCTTCGACCATGTCGATAAAACAGAATTTGATATACTCGATATCTAAACCTTCTTCTATGCTTTCATTAAACTTCTTCAGATGTTTCATCTTCTTCTCCTTCTTCGTTTGCTTCTTCCCATTCTTTTTGCATTCTTTCCTTCTCCTTTTCTTCATCAAGGTAGTTAGGTAGGATTATCTCTACAGGTGTTTCACTGTTCCATTTGTGTGCGAACTTCTTTGGAAAGTTTTTGTATGACTCTAAGTATTTCATTATCTCTTTACTAATTTTAGAACCACTTGCTGGTCTCCGCCGCCTATGTTGAACTTCAGTCCGTCTTCCCAAGCTTCGTTTCTTATTTCAATCAACACTCTTCTTCTTTCGTTGTCGGTGTTGTCTAGGTTCATTGTTCCTCGTCCTACCTTGATTAGTGTGTCCGATATACCATATGCATAGTCGTTTTTCTTCGCGAACCTTGCATCTAGAAAGTTTCCTGTTAAAGTAACTCTTTTGTGCCCCATAGAGTTTAGCCACTCTTTTACTCTTGCTAAATACCCGTCGATCTTATCGGACATAGATTCTTCTTGCTTTGCAAACCCACCCATTATGATAAAGGTTACGATAAGACCTTTCCAGTCCATTCCTATGTTGAAGTTGATTTCTTTCTCTTCGCTTAGGTCGTAGAACCTTTCTATCTCGTGCAGCACGTCTTTTAGCTTGTCGAAAGAAGTCATGCACTTGTCCATTCCTATACTGATACCATCAACCTTTCCTAAAGAAAGAGTAACCAATTTGGCCTTTCTGTATTTGCTGGCATCCTTCATATAGGCGGTTTCTTCTTTGACGTGACCATCAACTATGAAAACGTTCTTTATCGTCAGAGAATCCGAATCCTCGTCGGTATAGTCGGTAAACAGCTGTCTGATATCAGCATCTGTATGCTCATCAAACTCTCTTACATCTTGGCTTTCTATGAATCTTCTAAGATATTTCATTCTCTTTTATTATTTGTTAAATCCGAAAAAACTTTTTATTTTAGATCCAAGTGTTGGCTTATCTTCTTCAACTTCTTTTTCTTCTTCTTTTTTAGAATCTGTGTTTTGGTTTCTGTATTGACCATAATCACCAGTTGCCCAACCTGTGGCACGGTAATAGTTTTCCTCTTCCTCTTCTGTCATTTTTTTAGCAGGAACTGCTTTAGGGGCAGGTTTAGCCACTTGAGGATTTTTTGCTCTTTCTGCTTCTATCTTTTGGATCTCGGCTTCGATTTCCTCTTCGGTCGCGCCAGGAAAAGCGTTCGCTCTCCAATCGTGGCTATTTTCGTTAAATCTTTTTAAGTGTTTCATACTATCTAAATTTGTTTGGGTATATTGATCTCCACTCATGTCCCTGTGGTACGTCTGAAGCTCTTACACCAAAAACTTTCTTTTCAGGACCTACGTCTTTTCCGTCCATCAAAAAGTTGTTGTTGCTTGCCCAAACCTCCATAGATCTGTTGATTGGTTGACCGACAGAAAACGGAAATCTGATTCCCGTTTTGTTATCTATATTCGAGATTCTTCTATCTGGAGAAATAGAAACGGTTATCACAAGTCTTGGATTTCTCTGACTAGTGAATACTACTTCATCTCTACCGAACTCTTCGTTGAATCTCTTTAAGTGTTTCATTATTTGAATTTGTTGAACTTTTTAAGACCTTCAAATTTATGCATTTCACCTTCTTGACCTTCTTCATCATCATAACCTAAGTCATCAGAACCGTCAGCTCTCATTGCTCCAAAATCTTCATCGTGTTCTGGATCGTAGTTATCATCCTCTTCATCTTCTTGTGATTCTTGAGCTTGATGAAAATCAGCTAATACTGCTTTAACTTTATCTCTAAGTTCTTCTTGATCACAATCTTCACCACATTCCTCGATAACAGCAAGAACTCTGTCTACAACTTCATCAAGTTCTAAACCTTCTTCTTCTTGTGATTCTTGTCCTCCAAATGCTTGTGCACCTTGAGCGTCTTGAGCATCTCTATCTGCATAGATTTGGTCGTTGTTCATTTGATCCGCTTCTTCGTCTGCTGCAAAGCCATCAAAGTTTTCGAATTTTTTAAGATTTCTCATATTTCTTTTTGTTTTTTTATATAGTATATATTAAACTTCCAAAACAAAAAAAATGTCGCCTTTTGAGCGACATTTATGAAAAATGATATTTTTTAGATAAATCTTTTCTTAGAGATTTTTGGATTGACACCGATAGCGTCTTGATATTTTTCCCAGTTTAGAACAGATTCAGTCTTACTAGATTTTTTATTAGAAATCTTAGTGTGTAATGTGTTTGTTTTAGTGTCTGTTGCCATACTGAATAGTTTAGAAATTTTCTTTAATAACTTATTTGATTCAAAATTAAACATTTTTTCTTGATTCTCAAAATAATGCTTTGTATTTTTCATATTTTTTTTCATTTTATCGATGATAGATTTGAAAAATCTATTTTTTTCTTCTAAATCTGGATCTTCTTCTGGTTGTCTTCCAGTAAGCATTGCAACCATTCTTGATAATTCATTATCGAATGCGGAATATTTTGGATCTTTCAACAATAGACCCAATGTTTCTGCCTTAGCAGATGCTATATTATTGATCATAAGGTCTTCTATCATATCTACAACTTCTTCGTCTGTCAATCCATCTGTATCTATATTGCTATTATCTAAAGATTCTTTTATCTTATCTACGTTTTCTATCAGCTCTTGACGAAATCCAGCATATGTCCATTTTGATATGTCTTTAAGCATTGTCCATGTTTTGTTTTTCTTTACGAAATCTAAAAAATCTTCTTGTGTTGTTCCTTGTGCTTCCATTCTAGACGCAATCTCGGCAGATCTTACAACGTTTTCACATCTACTCATGAAATATAGGTAGAAGAAAAACTTATCGACTGTAGGTATTCCAAATCTAAGATTAGATACACTTTGATATTCTGAAGACTCTTCAAATCCAGTTCCACCTTTTATGAATGCCAAATCATATGAATGCATTAGCTCATGTCCTAGTGAAGAAACTACATCACTTTTATTTTCTCTTATTAGTTTTGAAACTTCTTCTGTCCAAAATTTCTTCGTTATCTTATTAGTCCATGGAAAATCCAATCTTATACCAAGATCTATTTTATTAGAGCTAGTGTGTATCATTTTGAAGTTCTTTCTATCCATTTCTACATCTGGTGCGAAATAAGCCCCAGTCATTTCTGGCACTTCATCAGTTGGTCTTTTCACTTCTTGTATTGCAATATTTACATTAAACTCATTTACTTTATAGTCATTTATTTCACCTTCTAATTGTAGTTTGAATTTTATATTTATTTCTCTTGTTTCATACCTGTATTTGTCAGTATTCCCTTCTTTGATATTGAAATTTACTTCATTTGAATCTAATTTTTCTAAAATAGAAGAAAATAATTTAGATGATAGATTAGTTATGCCGGTCGGAACGCCAACCGCTTCTTTTAGATTGTCAAATCTTTTTAGATATTTCATGCTATTGTTTTATTTATATCTTATATATTATTTTATTATTGTTATATATTTCGTATATTTGTAAAAAATAAAGACATGAATAGGATATTTAGATTTGACGAGTTCAGTAAAATAGAATCCACCGTCTTCAGATTAAAGAGTACAGAAAGAACAGATGAAGAAGTCTGTTACACAGGAACATTGACAATAAACGGTGAAAAGATACTTGGACAGATATTCTGTGAAAAAAACGGAGATTTAGAGTGCTTTCAGTTCTATGATAAGAATGGTAAAGACATCTGCGACATATATGGACAGATTATTGTAGAGTCAATAATAAAAGAAAAAATAAAAAGATTAAATAAAAGATAATATGAACATTTGGTTTACATCAGACACACATCATTCACATACAAATATTGCTGGACCAAAAGTGTCAACATGGAAGAGTGGATATAGAAATTTCAACTCTATTCAAGAGATGAATGATACTTTAATAAAAAACATAAATGATTGTGTTAAAGAGGATGACATACTATATCACTTAGGTGATTGGAGTTTTGGTGGTGTACATAATATTATGTATTTCAGAAGAGCATTGATTTGTAAAAATATTCATCTTATATTGGGTAATCATGATCAACATATTGTTGATAAAGAAATAAAATTCAATAGCGAGTCTTTTAACCCAATTGATTTGTTTACTAGCGTTCAAAATACTTTTACAGGATATATAGGAAAAACATACTTTCATTTATCTCATTACTCACACAGAGTTTGGCCATCATCACACAAAGGTAGTATACATCTTTATGGTCATAGTCACGGTAGTATTCCTGACTATGGTAAATCAATGGATATTGGTGTGGATACTCATAAAGAGTTTAGACCATATCATATAAATGAAATATTACAAATAATGTCAAAAAGAGATATCTCTAAAATTGATCATCACGAAGAAAAATAAAGCTTATGACAGAAAGATGGGATTGTATGGCAGTTGTTTGTATAGAACCAATCGAAGGACTTCGTGTTGGCTCTACATATAAAGTAAAGGGCCAGGGTAATCTGGAAAACACGGCCGCAACCGATAAGAAAGGTTGGGGATTGTGTTTAGAAGATGATTGGGTTGGTTGCTTTGATGAAAACAACAATCCTATTAAAGATTCATGGAAACGAAAATATGAGGATAGAACCAGATTGGTCTACATGACGTTGGAAGAACTGGAAAGACACTTCATAACAGACGATGAAAACTATACCATATACAGAAGAGACGAAAGATTAAAATCATTGGGGATATGAAATATAAAGACAATAACTTTTCGAAGTTGCAGGATCGTCAGAGAGATGGTGATGTTGGATATTACTCAAACAAATCTGATAGACAGGTAAGAAGAGAGCAAGAGCATCGTCTTTCTATATTCTATTCCAAGAATCTTTCTAAAAAAGTAGAAAAGGATTGGTGGTTGTGTCTAAGTTTCGACGACAAGCAACGTGTAGAGACATCATACTATAATCAAGAGCAGATGATGGAAGAGAAAGATCGAATGAATATGTGGTCCAACTTCGAGTTCTTCGATACTTGGAAAGAATGGTTCGAACATATCGCTGATGAATACAAGCCAGATAGGATAAAATATAGAGAATCTAAACTAAAGAAGTTAGGAATATGATTTTTAATTTGATAAATGATGGTCGAAAGTATTATCTTTGTGTGAAAGATGATACCAGAATTCATACCGGGTATTTTTTCAAGCTTCAAAAGTCACACCCGTTGTTTTCGGAAAACATAAAAACCGACAAACAACATTCAATCATAGAAAAGGAACTATTTGATTTGGTTTGGACTCTAAAAGAAGGTGAAGACTATTCATATGATAAAGTAATACTACCATTACTTAGAGAAGCTAAGTTAAAAAATATAGGACTATGAACGCAGATGAAATAAAGTCTTTACTTGAAGAAGTTTTCTTCGAAGACAAATACAAAATTATAGAAAGTGAGTATATAAGATATAACATGTCTTTAAAAAGATTCTATGTTAAATGTTATTCGGATAAACTGAATGGTCATTTCCCAATGATAGTCATAGAGAACTTAATCATAGGCACTACAATAGTAGAAGATGTGTGGGAGATGAACTGGACGTTGCCGAAGCAGAACTATCATATGAACATACCTGGAACCAGCACCAAAAGAAATCCGAACGATGTTGGCGACCCAAAGGCGTTCTTGATGTTGTCAAAGGAAAAACTGAATGATATACTACTAATCAACAACCTAAATGAAAAGTTGATGTCTGATATAAATGAAATGCATAAAAATCCAACAGCTATTGTAAGAGACTTTAAGTTAAAAAACATATTATGAGAGAAGAAATAGAAACGAAAAAATCATTGGCTCAACTAAAGAGTTTCATCGTAAGAGAAATGAAAAGCCAAAGTGCAGATTGGATGGAGACCAAGATTGGTCACAATTATGTAAAAGACGAAGAAGGATTCAAATCGGAATACTTAAAGATTCTTCGTGAGGTTAAAAGTAACAACGACCCCGAGCAAAAGCCATATCGTATTTATCTTTGTGATGGAGGGTCGGGTCATGGTGAAGAATATAGATATGATCTAAAGGATATTGGTTTTTCCAACATAAGGTTCTACTTTCTTTTAAATAAAGTAAAGAGATTCAGTAAAAGACGAGAAGAGATGCAGAAAAAGGAAATGCTTGCCTATCGTTGGGAAACTTTTCTTGGTAAAAACAAAGTGCTGAACAGAGATAGAAAGATTGACGAAATTTTAAAATAAATAAAGATGAAAGATATAAAGAGTTTTTGTAAGATGTTTGATTTGAACATAGCTAACTTTGACGACTTCGAATACTATAAAAATCAATTTGCTCGGATTGATAGGTGGAAGAACCTTGACGAACTTGTTGCCTTATATGAAACTGCTGAGGTAGAGATTGGAGACATGTTCGAATATAGAATGTCGAAGATTGACGAGATTATAGACTTTGTGAAGGGAACCCGTGCTTACAATGATATGGTAGATGATAATCTTATTCCAGACTATCCTACCAACAAAAACTTTGAGTACTTTGAAGGTGTCAACTATCTTTCTGTTGATTTAAGAATGGCGAACTGGCAAGCGATGAAGAAGTATGATCCTTCTTTCATAAATGAATTAGGTGAAAACTATTCGGATCTTTTAAATAAGTTTGAAGTTCCAAAGGTTTTCCACCAATCTAAACATTTCAGACAGTATATTTTTGGAAATCTGAATCCAAAAAGACAAATAAAGATGCAGCGAGTTTTGGTTCAAGATATCTTCAACGCATTAGAGAAGCATGGACTAAAAGTTGAGTGTATAAAACACGACGAGATTATCTACTCATTCAATAAGATTGAAGATGTTAGAGAGATTATCGAAGGCTTGGATGGTGATGATTTTACGGTAAGAGCATTTAGCATAAAAAAAGTTGAAAACTTCAGAATAAATCAGTATCTTTGTAAAGATAGTGGTGAAATACTACATAGTGAGCCAGTTGGTTGTAATGGTCATAAGTTCTTTATGTATTTGAAAAAGTATATCTTTAACGAACCTTACGACATCAGAGACTTGTATTTCAGAATGGATGGAGAACTTGCAATCTGGAACACAGAGAAACTAAAACTAGAATTAGATGACTGACATTTACTTTTATGATACCAACAAAAAACTTATACTGAAAGATGTTATAGATGATAAAGTTGTTGGTTTTGATACTGTGTTTGCAAAAACGAGAGCAACAGAGTATCTCAGAAAGATTGGTATTCCGGCGAGTGTGAAATCGTTTGAAAGAGCGACTATACTAAATAAGTTCAATGGTACTTTCTGTATAAAAGTATATCTAAGTGATCAGGCAACAATAAGAGAAATTATATTAAAAAAAATATTAGACTAATGGATATTTTCAACACAAAAATAGATTTGACCAAAATAACATGTCATTCTGGTGGTGCTACCGGTGCCGATACCGTTTGGGATGAAATAGGTGAAGAGTTTGGTGTAAAGACCAAAGCTTATTCATATAGGACAAAGTCTCACGTATCTCCGAACAAAGTAGAGATTTCTGACCAAGACTATGAAGACGGTGTTGTTCAGATAACTAAAGCCAATAAAACTTTAGGTAGATTTGGTATTCATAAGTATATGAGTCTATTGGCTCGAAACTGGGCACAGGTAAAATATTCAAAACAAGTTTTTGCCATTGGTACTATAATCAAAGCAGGTGAGAAATCTGTTAAAGGATACAAGAACAACTCTAAGAATGATGTAGTTGATGGTGGTACTGGTTATGCTGTAATGATGGCTATAAACCAAGAAAACGATGTTTTTGTTTTTGATCAGATTAAAGATAAATGGTTTAGATGGTCTTATAATTCTCTTAGGTTTGTAGAATTAAAAGAAGTACCTTTGATAACAGAACAGGATTTCGCTGGTATAGGAACTAGAGATATTCAACCGAATGGAGTAAAAGCAATCAGAGATGTTTATGAAAAAACTTTTAATTAAATAATATGAAGATTGGAAAAGTAATAGATAACTCAGGTCGAGAAAGAAATTACATCAAAGGACTAAAAGTCGGTGACAAAATAATTGCAATCGATACCAGAACAGGTAGAGGAGATATAGGTATGTCAGGACAGACATATCGTTATGATGAATTTATTGTTGGTAAAGAATATATTGTTAAAAGTGTTGGTGGTGCATTTGCTCATGATTTAGCATGGGTTATTGATGAAGATGGAAGTTGTACTTGGGTAGAGCCGGAATATTTTAAAACTTCTTTATCAGAGGAAAGAAACGAAAAGTTAGAAGAATTAGGAATTTAAAAATAATAAAAAATGGTAAAGATAGTAGAAATTGTAACGATAACTAATTTGATTCCAGTCTTCAAAGAAGGAGCTGAGGCAAATGCTATTCAAGTAGCTAAGTTTAGTTTTGATAATGGTGGAGAGTGTGGCTTTAATGTGATAGCACAGAAAGGTTTATATGAAATAGGTTCAAAAGCAATCTATATCCAGCCAGACTACTGTCTTTCAGAAAACGACTTATTTATGAGTTTCATTGCTCCTGGTGGAGATCCAAAGAGATCTAGATTAGGTAAGCAAAATCGTATTCGTGCAATCAAGTTTAACTTCTCTTTCGAAGGTTCTAACGACCCTATTTATTCAAATGGTGTCTTACTACCTTTAGAAGAAGTAGAAGCTTTCTTGTTCGAAGGTGATGAAAACTATTGCTTCTATAGTGATATGCCTTCTCCTGAAGCATATAGAGAATTAGACTTAGCAGAAGAGTTGGGTGTCACTAAGTATGAAGAACCAGAAACTGCAGGATCTGGTTTAATCGCTGGTGATTTCCCATCTTTTATGTATAAGACTGATGAACAAAACATCAACAACATAGTTGATCATGTGAAGAAGATAATCACAGAAGGTCAAGAACTTGGAATCACTATTAAACGTGATGGTAGTTCTCACACGACTTACTTCAAATTAGAAGGTGAAGACTACAAATCTGGTGTTTGTTCCAGAGCTCAAGAAAAGAAAATGGATCAAACCTTTGTTACTGAATACTTAGATGAAGATAAAAATCTTTATCATAGATACTTCGATAAAGATACTATGACTAAAGGATGGTTTTGTGATGTATTGTCTCAGTTCAGAGAAGATGATGAAATGGATGGTTTTGAAGCAATCACTAAAGAAGTCAAAGACTCTTGGATTGAACTGGCTACAAACTCTGGACTATTGGAAAATGGTTTAGCTTATTGTAAAGAGCATGGATTGCAGCTTTCTTTCCGTGGAGAGATTATTGGACAAGGATTGAAAGGGTCTGGAAACAAAGTAAACCCTGATGCAAATGATAAGCAGAAATTAGTTCTTTTTGGGATTGACGACTTGTCTGAAGGATTCTCTAAAAGAATTAACTATTCATCTGCACACAATTTGAGAGATGTTTCTAAGATTCTTGGAATTGAATACACAGATGTGATTGTAGTTAAACCTAAAACATATAATGAATTAATTGATATCTGTGAAGATATTTTCAGAACAGAAAAGATTAAAGGTAAAATAATTGAGGGTGTGGTTGTTAGAACTATGTATACCAATGATTTGTCTTGTAAGGTTATGCACGGTGATTATGATAGTAGAAAATAAATATTTTTAAAACTTATATATAGGGAAGGGACAAAAAATCCCTTCTTCAAAATATATGAGTCGATATGTTATCAAGAGAGAATCTAATAAAATTAGTAAGAAGGTCTCAGACCTATATATCCATATTTATATTTTTGTCGGTATTCTTGGTTTGTTGGAAGTTTGCAAACTTAGACATACGTGAGATACAGCTTTCAAACTGGGGTAAATCAGGATGGATTGGTCGTATATGGAATTCTGCAGTCTGTCTTTTCGCGATATCAATATTTGTAAATTCTTTTCTTTATTTAAAGAAACACACAAGAATAAAATATAAAAAGAAGTTCTATTTTCTATTTGGATTTTTGTCAGCATGCCTTTTCACGGTAGGTTTTTTCAACATAGATCATAGACTAATACACAATATATCTGCTGGACTTTATTTTTTCTTATATCCTATGACTATATTTATGTTCGCTTATATGAATCGAAAATATATGCTCTATTCCGATTGGTTACAGAAGGTGGTAATATCAACATCGATGGCAGTTTTTCCTATAATACTTTTGAGTATGTTTCATGGGATGGCGATTGCAGAGATTGCACATACTTTTTTAGTAATTTTATACAACATTAAAATAGCTCGACATGAATGAGATGAATGCTCAAAGAATTTTAAATAATCAATAATTTTTAGTATATTTGTTATATGAGTAATTTTAGAGAATGAAATTAGGACTAGACATACATGGTGTTATCGACTCAAACCCAAAATCTTTTGCGTTTATGAGTCAATCTGTTATTTCCAACAATGGAGAAGTACACATCATCACTGGTGGTTCGTGGACAACAGAACTCGAAAATCAACTTAAAGATTATGGTCTTCAGTGGACCTCTCACTTTTCGGTGTATGATTATCTTATTGACTCTGGAATAGATAGTATTGGAACCATTCAGTTTCCAGACGGAACTATTCAAAAGAAGTTTGACTATCATCTTTGGGACACTATAAAGGCCGGATATTGTAAGTCAAACGAAATCGATCTGCATATTGATGATACTGAAGTTTATTCAAAATATTTTACTACGCCATTCTTACTATACAAGTCTTCAGAAGACTTTGAAAAGATTTCTCACACCGATATTAGAAAACATATGTAGTTTTCATGTATATAACATGCATGAATGTAAATTATGGAATAAAAGAGCCACAGGTGGAAATAGACCTGGACAATCCAATCTTTGTCTACTACATAAACGTGAACGGACTGTCACCACAAAGTGCGAATGAGCTAATCAGCCAGGTCAAAGATACTTGGAGTTATTCGAACGTAGTTACCTGGATCGTTCCTCGTAGAGAAGGTGAGACAAAGATAGAGTGTATCTACGATGGTAGAATAAAGGAAAGAAGTGAAGAGCTTAAAGAACTTATCGAAGAGATAAACGAAAAGGTAGACTTGATGTCTCAGTCTTCAAACTTCGAAGACTTCAAAATAATAGTAAGAGACTGGAGATTAAAAACTCTATTAAAGTAATGTCATTAGGAAAGTACAAAAGTAAATCTGAAATATACTCAGACACCTTTACGGTGGATTGGGAAATGGTCGCGGACAATTGGTATTGTTGGGATGATTACTACCACTATGGTTGGGAGTATGATTCATATTACGATTATGAGTACGAGTCTTGGCAATACAAAGAAAAGGTTTACCGAACGTACGTGTCTAAACGAGTAAGAGTTACGATAGAAGAAAGACTCGTTGGTGAGTTTATAGATATGGATAGCATCTATGAAATGGGAACTATCTATTATAGAGAAAGAATGTTGAACAGACTCTTAGGTTTAGAAAAGTTTGATAAAGAAAAAAAAACAACAATAGGTGACTATTTTCCTTCAAAATAAATAATATTTACTTATCTTTGTTAAAACAAACAGAGATATGATAGACAATATTGCATACGACATGATTGAGAATCTTGAAGCTTCTAAAATGGTAGACTTTTTAAGAATGATGGATGACTATAAAGCTAGTCTTTATATGGATGAAATAAACAAATCTGAATCAGAAGACTTCTCTGACGATTTACCTTTTTAATTCGGTAAATCGTATTTTAGATTTATAGAGGTATCAACTCCATAATTCTTCAAAGCTATATGACCATCACCACAATTATTACAGATTACTTTAATACCCAAATCTCTTTCGGAGCATTTACCTTTACAGGCTACACATTCACCATAGCTTCCATCAGTATAGTGTAACCAATTACAATCCTTCGACGGAAGGTTTGAAAGAGTATTCTGTTGCTTGTTCAAAAAACAAAGTGTGTCTACGAATGGTGCTTTGTCTACGTCTCCGTTTAACTTTACAGTTATTTCTCCATATACATCTTTACCACCATATACAAACTCAACATTGCTTTTGGTATGACTATTCATATATTTCTTGTATAGGAATCTGTTTTCGTTTGCAAACTTTTTGAATTTTATCACATCAGAGTCGTTGTTTGAATATACTCTATCCATGAAGAAATTAGACTCACACGGAGAATTCTTTAGTTTCCAAACCAATGCCCTTCCAGATATCTGGTCAGTTTCTTTGTCTACCAATATCAAAAGTTGAACTTTTGTTTCGTTTTGAGTGTATAACTTGAAAGTTTTCTTTCCTTTTTCTGCCATACAAGAACTACCTAAACTTCCTTTATCACTTAAATATCTTTCGTTATTATAGTATTTAGCTATTTCTTCTCCTTTTACAAGTCTGAACTCCATGTTGCTGCTTGATTCTGATGCTTTGTATGCGTTTACGAAAGCTTCTAATTCACTATCACTTACACTAAACTTTCCTTTCTTACGAAATGTTGTTACACCAGATGATGTATTTAAAACGTTTATGATATATTTAACAAGTTTTCCAATCTTCATTTCGGATCTACCCATAGAATATGGTAGTCCTGGGTCTTCATCTGAATCCCAACTGATAGGTAACTTATTATTCATCGTAAAGCTGACCATATCGATTTTATCTGTAGTGTCGAAGAAGTTCTGAGCTATATCATCGTCTTCTATATACTGTTCGTCTTCTATATACTTTCTTATGAATCTAGCAATCTCTGCAGTTTTTCCGCTGTCTAATGACAATTCGAAAAGCTTTCTCAAAAAATCGGATGATGCATGAAGCTGTCCTTCTAACATAAGTTTTATTTCTTCGTTAAGCTTTTCTAATATAAACTGGTTATACTTTCTCATAATAATAAAATTTAGTATTTTTGTATATATTAAATAATAAAAACACTTATGAGTGATAAAGATTGGACTCCATATTTGAGAGACTTTAAATTAGGTATTATTATCTTTATTGTATATTAGAATAATTTCACTATCTTTGTCGTATGAAATACGCAAGCTTTAGATATATTTTTCCTCCACGTCCAAAGAATCCAATTCCAAATACTGAGTTGAGTTTCTGGGACAATGGCTCTTTAATAGCACAACCTAAACTAAACGGTTCTAACTGTCTTATCTTCACTAATGGAGTTAAGCATATTGCTATGAACAGACACAACGGTCGTCTTACAAACTTTCAGTTGAAAGATGAAGAGATTACTACACTTTACAAAGGAACAGGTGGGTGGACAATCTTGAATGGTGAATATCTTAATAAGAATAAGCAAGATGAAAACAGAAAAGCTTTCAATCATAAGTTTGTCATATTCGACATTCTTGTAAATGATGGCGATTATCTTGTAGGAAAAACTTTCGAAGAAAGAATCACGTTATTGGATAATATGTTTGGACAGAACGAATGTGAGAAAAACTATTTGTATGGTATTTCTGAAAATGTTTATCGTGTTAAGTCATACCAAAATCAGTTCAATATGCTTTATGATACTCTGACACCAATCGATTTGATTGAAGGTCTTGTTTTAAAAAGAAAAACTGCAAGATTGGAAATGGGTACTTCTGAGTTAAACAACGTGAAGAGTCAAATCAAATGTAGAAAGGAAACAAAAAACTATAAATACTAAATGGAAAATATATTAGAAGATTTGATAAAGCATTTAGAGTCTATCAAAAATAGTGCACCTATCAATCACGGAGATTTGAGTGATTTAGGAAACGAGATTGGTATTGTCATAGGACAATACACCAACGATAAAATGGGTTATGATAAAGATGCCTTTATCGCAGGAATACGTCATGGTATTTCTATTTCTGACGGAACTCACGGATTTTAGAATACTGCTTTTTAATATATAAGAAAATACAAATATTTTGCATGGACAAATTTTCTAAATTACGACCAAAGACCGAGACTGAAAAAAAAGATAAAGAACTATTCTCTAAAGGACCTTTAAAGGTAATAGAGTTTGAAGATTGGAGTATCATAAAAACTAAAGACTGCATACTTTGTATTCCTATCTTAATAGAAACTAATCAAGTTATACTAAGACATGAGTATATACCTACATTCAAATATGTAGATGGTCAAGAGTATCATGCTACTATAGTTGCGGGTGGTATAGAACCAGGTGAAGATCCTAAGACAGCTCTTTTAAGAGAGTTAGAAGAAGAAGCTGGTATAGTTTTAAGAGAAGACTATAATGAATTTGAAGAATTAAAACCTTTCTTTTTGACAAAGGGTTCTGCAAATAAAGCTTATCCATTTATACTTCCTTTAAATGAAAGAGATTATCAAGAAGTTATGGCAAAAGGAGATGGATCTAAAGCAGAAAGCATGAGTAAAGCAGTGAAGGTAGATATAAAATATTTAGAATCTGTAAACTTTTCGGATTTGGCAAGTTCTTACATGGCATTGAAAGTTAAAGAGTATTTAAACTTATTGAAATAGTTTTTATATAAAAATAAAAACTATTTTATGGAAAAATTACCATTGAGAAATTTCGGAGTATTTTCCGAATCAGAATACAAAGGAAAAACATTAGAAGAAGCTACAAAATACGCAGAAGATGGTGGATTCGTAGTAAGAATTGCAGAGCAGGAAGGAGATGTCAAAATGCTCGATATGTCTGTTCGTGCAGATAGATTGAACTTTAGAGTAAGAGATGGATTCATCACTGCTGTCTTTGGTGGATAAAATATAAATATAAATCTTGTTATGAACAAATTTGATAAAATAGTTAAAAAAACTAATTTAAAAGATTCTATTGGACTTACTAACTTAGGTAATGTATATTGGAATCTAACTCCTGCCGAACTTGTAGAAGATACCATTATAAATGGTCAGGGTGTTTTAACTGACACTGGTGCACTTGCAATTGAAACAGGAGAATTTACTGGTAGGTCTCCTAAAGATCGTTATATAGTTTTAGATTCGGTTACCGAAAAAACTATATGGTGGGGTGATGTAAATATAAAATTTTCAGAAGAAAAATTTGACGCACTTTACAACAGAATGAAAGCATATCTTACAGACAAAGATATTTACGTAAGAGATGCTTATGTATGTGCAGAAAAAGAACACCGTTTAAATTTAAGAGTTGTTACAGAATTTGCTTGGTCAAATATTTTTGCATATAATATGTTTTTTCGACCTACAGATGTAGAACTTGAAAACTTTAATGCGGAGTGGAACATTATATGTGTGCCTGGGTTTAAAGCAGATCCTGTAATTGATGGTACACGTCAACAAAATTTTGCTATTTTAAACTTCTCTAAAAAAATGATTCTTATTGGTGGTACTGGTTACACTGGTGAAATCAAAAAAGGTATTTTTTCTGTATTAAATTATTTATTACCACAAGAAAAAAATGTATTATCAATGCATTGTTCTGCAAATGTTGGTGAAACTGGTGATACTGCAATATTCTTTGGTTTATCTGGAACAGGTAAAACCACATTATCTTCTGATTCAAATCGTCGTCTAATTGGTGATGATGAACATGGATGGTCAAAAAATACCGTTTTTAACTTTGAAGGTGGATGTTATGCAAAAACAATTGATTTGTCAAAAGAAAAAGAACCTCAAATTTATGGTGCAATTAAATTTGGTGCAATGTTAGAAAACATTGGTTTTATAGATGAATCTTCTACACCAGACTACACTGATAATTCAATTACCGAAAACACACGGGTTTCATATCCTTTAAATTATATTGATAACATAGTTGATACTTCGGTAGGTAATACTCCAAAAAATATTTTCTTTTTAACAGCGGATGCTTATGGTGTATTACCACCAATCTCTAAACTGACAAAAGAACAAGCAATGTATCACTTTATGTCTGGTTACACTTCTAAAGTTGCAGGTACTGAAATGGGTATCAACGAACCTACAACAACATTTTCAGCTTGTTTTGGTAAAGCATTTTTACCATTACACCCTGCAAAATATGCAAAATTATTAGGTGAGAAATTAGATGGTGCTGATATTAATGTTTGGTTAATCAACACTGGTTGGACAGGTGGTCCTTACGGTGTAGGTTCTAGAATGAAACTTTCTTACACTCGTTCAATGATTACTGCGGCAGTAACTGGAAAATTAAAAAATGTATCTTTTGAATTTTTACCAATTTTTGATTTGGCTATCCCAACTTCATGTGAACATGTTCCTTCTGAAATATTAAATCCAAGAGATACTTGGGTAGATAAAAATGCTTACGATGAAACTGCTAATAATTTAGCAAAACAATTTGTTAAAAATTTCGAACAATATGCTTCTGAAACTTCAGTTGATATTTTAACAGCTGCTCCAAAAATAATAAAGAAAGAATATAATTAAAAATAAAAAGCCACTCATTTGAGTGGCTTTTTAATTCCAAACTTCGTGTAGAAAAGACTTTTTGAATTTGGCACGACCTAAATCACAACCAGAAAAGTCTGTAAGAAAAGGAACCCATTCTATATCATCAATCTTATTCTTGTCGAGATATTGATATCCAGAATTCTCTCCATCAGATGCTACTGGATTTCCTTTTATTTTTCCAGTAAAGTAGTGTATTATTCCACATGCTTCTGGACTTCCTGAAGTATCTATCACTCCCCAATACTGAACATCTGTTGGGGTAAGTCCTGTTTCTTCCATTGCCTCTCTGAGTGCTGCATTCTTTGGTGCCTCACTTGAGTCATGATCACCCACCATTCCACCGGTTATGTTCCAAAATCCTGGTTTCCATGGATTTGGGTTTCCGTTAGCATCTGCCATTCCTCTTTTAAGTGCCAAGAGCTGGTTTTTTTCATTGAATAGTGCTATGATTGAAGTCACATATTCCTGAGATTCAAAGATGAATTGATCAAAGTTCTTTATTATATTCATAATCTTTATTTGTTTAAAAATCTTAGTAAATCTGATTTGACATCTTTGTTCCATTCTTTATCATCTACATCACCGTAGTCTGAGAAGTGTGGTTTAAGTTCATATCCAGTTTTTTCAGTTTTGTAGCAATATTCACTGAAGATAGTCTCCAGACTTTCTTGTTCTAAGTCGTCTACCTCAAAATCCTCCATCCAGTCATCGCTGAAACGTATAAGATAGAAAGTCTCTTCTTCTTTGTATGTTCTCCAGTTTCCGTTTTCGTCTTTATTGAACTTGTCCTTGAGCACCACTTCTCTTGTTCCTTTTATATATGTGAAGTTGTCGTCGAGTATTTCGTCAAACTCGTCTTTTATCTGTTGTAGGTTTGCCTCTGCATGTGCGTTGGATGCCCAATATTCGTAGGATTGCTTGATATCTGAAAGTATTTCGGAATCGTTAGAAATCTGCTTCAGAGTATTGTAGAATCTTTCTTTAAGAAGATATTCTGTTATATCTTTAATTTTTCTTTCTTCTTTAGTTGACTCTGGTTCTCCTTCTTTGTCTTCTATCATTACTTTTATAGTATCATACACCATGTCGTCACATTCGTCGCCTATATAACTAACGAAGTCTTCCAATCCACCAGCATCCTTTATCAAACACTTCAAGAAGAGAGTCTTGTTCTCTTTGTCAAGATAGTAGTCAAATAGAGAGTTAAAATCTGGCTGGTAGTCATTACCCCAATAGCTGTCATATATACCCGATCCGTCTATCAGCAGATCCTTATAGTTTGAATCTCTGGAAAGAAGTAGGTCAGATAAATCTTCGAGGTTGTATTCTACGTATAACATACCATCTTTTTCTTCGTATCTACTCCAGTTGTAGTATTTTGCAAGCTGTGTCTGTGTTATCTTTACTGCTTGTTTCTTTTTGACTAAAAATTCTACGTAGCCATCAGCCTCTGTTATGGTAGGTTCTTTACCTTCGACATTGTTCCAAGTCTCTGTAAAGAATAACCCATTTTTGGCTATGATTCCATCAATATTTCCGATTTCACCGTCTTGGTCCAATATCGCGATTTCGGCGTCGGCTTCTTCGGATATTATGCTATAAGCAAACTTCAGATTATCAGAAACGTCATTGCTTGATACTTTTTCACTTGTGATAAGTATGCTTATTGCCGGCGTGTTGTTTCCAGACTCCATCTTCTTTGTGAATCTTTCTACATAATGTGTTCTACTTTCTTTGTAGTTCCATATTCTTTCCTCTCCAACAAATCCGTATCTGACTTCAATCTGATATCCTTCATCTATAGATTCTTGGAAGTAGTCTCTTATATCGTCTTCGTCAAGATTCCAAGGATTAAATTCTTCTTCCGTCTCTTTTGATTCTTTTATGTAAGAAAGAAAATCGTTCCATCTTTTTATCTTCATTCATTATATATTAAAAATTCGAAATCTATTTTTTAATATATATTCTATGAGATATCTAAAACTATACGAAGCGTTTTCATCTAATACGCTTTCAAAGCTTTATAAGCATCTAAAGAAAAAGAATGCTAGTAATAAAAGTCTTAATCAATTTAAAGAAGACATAGGAGTAATTACAAAGTCTTTTGATATTCCTATGGATAAAATATCAGACGAAGATGTTTCTTATATTTCTAGAAGAAAGGCTCTTCCGCTTAGATCGGAAGCAAAGAATGATTCTGGAATATGGGCCATAAAATTTTGGTTTGATAAAGACGGAGAATATATTGGTACTTCAGGAACAGGAAATACAAAGTTCGCTACTTCAAATGTACCAAATACTAGTAGTTATCACAGTAAACCATATTCAAAAGCACAATGGGATAAGATTAGAAAATCGCTGACTTATGGCTTTCCAAAAACTGGGTATTTAATACCTGTACTCCAAGATGAATATAATCAGTTAAAAACTGGTGATGAGGTTATAGTATGTCTTTGTGATCCAGAAGAATATGATGACTATCCAGAGTCTAGAGTAGATAGGTTAGTATGTGGAAAGATATTTGTGGATGGAAACGTATATGTCATACATGATGACGAAAATGCTGATGGATCGAGTCCAGATAATAGTCCATCAGAAGAATATGACGGCATAGAATGGGGTAGTTACTCATGGAGTATTACGAGTATCAATGGCGGTGTAGGTTCTGATCATTTCAACCTTCATAAAGTCATAAAGTCCGATACTCCAATATCTTACTATAGTGAAAAAGTTGATAATGAAGAAGGTAATAATCCTTTTGAATTCAACCTTTCTTTAGAAGAGATAGAAGATAATAAGTTGATTCTTTCTGACTGGTCAGGAAACATTGATGAAAAGAATAAAATAGAAAAAGAGGCAGACTTTGCAGTTATTTTATACGTCGATGGTATTCTAAGTAGAGGATTGAAAAGTAAATCCGCTACTTCCGAAGAAAGAAAAGAAACTAGAAAAGGAGCAATCGCTTTGATGTCCGACGAAGACTTCAAGCAAGCAAACATAGAGAAATATCTCAACCAGTTAGTTGAGAAGATTGGGATCACTACAGAATCAGTAGAGCTTAAGAATCTACAGAAGGTTGCTGCGACTATAATGTCTACTGGAATATCAGACTCATATGCACTTTTTTCAATCATGAGTAAGGATTATAGAGCTATAGATAATTTGGCATATCAACTAAAGAGATTGATATCAAGTGTTTCTCTACAAAATCCAGAAATGATTAAATTTGTCTACAACGAATTTGCAAGTGATTATAGAAGAACTAAAAAACATGCGAGTGTTGCATATAAATCAAAAAAAGCTTCAATGGATATGTTAAAAGAAAGAGAATATCTAAAACCTTTATATGATTCTATACTCAGAATAAGTAATAAGATATCCAAAGGAATAGTATCTAAGGAGATTACTAGAGGAGAAGATTTAAAAAAGATATTATTCAAACTTGAAAGTATTGAATCAATGATGAGAGATGATGATTTTGAGCTTTCTCGTGAGTTCAGAGACTTCTCAGAAAATGTAAGATATGGAGTGAGTGATTCCGACATGGTTATAAGAAGACTGGAAAATATGGATGGAGACTATTCTACTTTAACAAACGACAATAAGACGACTCTTTTAGAAATGGATCTGAAAAAACTTAAAGAAGTAGAATCTTACGTAGATGATATAATGAAATAAAGAAAGCCACTCAAATGAGTGGCTTTCTTTTTTATATTCTATTTAGAAGTTCTGCTTTCTTTTCTGAAAACTCTTCGTCTGTCAATATCCCTGCAGAGTTTAAATCTGCAAGTTTCTTTATCAAACCGATTATATCTTCTGTTGGATTTGAAGACTTTTCTTTTTTCAAATCTTTCGTCTCGACCGGTTTTACACTCTCTGGTAAAAGCTGTAAAACTATAGAAGATATGTGAAACTTCTCAAAATCCATATCAACCTCTTCAAACTTTTGATTTGATTTTTTACCTTTTTCAACACGTCCTGTCTCTATCGAATTGGTCGAATAGTTTGTAGTCGTCCCCATATTTCCTAAATCAGAAATATTGATACCAGTAGTATATGTCGAGTTTATAGACTGTAGATTTGTGGTGTTGGTTGTAAGGTTATTCAAAGTTTCACCATAAACTCCACCAATCGTTGTGTTGTTTAGTCCACCAGTTGTTGTTATTGTTGTTCCACAATAGACATTTGGAGTCGTATACCAATATGGTTGATAATGTGGATAGTGAACAGGATAGTATTTTTCGACTATCACTCTGTTGAATCTGTTTCTCCAGTTGTTTAAACTCACTACATTTTCTTTGTAGAAGAATACTTCAAGCATTCCGTTTTTAGAAATAGCGACCTTTGTACTTTGACTGTCTTCAACTTCGTATGTGTTGAACACAAACTTTTTGTTATCATCTACGAAACAATCAAGATAGAATCTTTCACCGGGTCTGATTACCAGTCCGCTTTGTGATATTGTATTTCCGTTTAGTTTGATGTCTGCGAGTACGCAGTCTGTTAGTGGATTGAAAAGTTCTATTTGAAACTCTTCTTTGTCTTTTAGATAGACTTTACCATTTTTGATTGACTTTCTCCCTTTATCGTTGGAGACTACCCATGCACTTGGCTTTTCAACATGGTTGTTTTTAGCTTTCTTTGCCATTTTTATTCTTTTTATTTTTAACTTATATCTTGATTCATTTCTAAATCTCAAAGGCTACCCGGAATAACCTGACATAAGTTTCTTGAACTTAAAAGTATATATAACAAATATCTACCTTTGTTTGTATTATCGATATAAGTTCCGTATCTTTGTCAAACAAATAAATAAATATAAAGATGGGTAAAGCTACAAAGTTCATATTCAATACTTTTATCAAACTTACTTCGATGACATACCCTTATGGGTATGAAGATGTTTTAGTTAAAGAACTAATCAAATGCAAACTATTCCCTAGCGACATATCAAAAGACATTCACGGAAACTACTTCATCCAAGTTGGTGAGAGTAGAACTATTTTTGCTAGTCACTTAGACACTGTTTCAAAAACACACACAAAAGTAAATCACGTTTTTGAAGGAAACATGATTCAGACTGATGGTACTACTACATTAGGTGCTGATGATAAAGCAGGTGTTACTACTATGCTTTGGATGATTAAACATAACGTTCCTGGATTATACTACTTCTTTATTGGTGAAGAAGTTGGTTGTATCGGTTCTGGAAATGCAGCAAGATCTGTATCTGACTTCAAAGATAAATACGATAGAATTATCTCTTTTGACAGACGCGATGTTGGATCTGTAATCACTCACCAATCTTGGTCAAGATGTTGCTCAGACTCTTTTGGAGATGCTTTAGCTGCAGAGTTAAATAAAAGTGGTTTGTCATATAAGAAAGATGATGGTGGTGTCTATACCGACTCAGCAGAGTTCGTAGATATCATTCCAGAGTGTACTAATATATCTGTTGGTTATTACAAAGAACACACAACAAACGAGTCGCAAGATATTGTTCACTTAGAAAAACTTGCAGAAGCTTGTTTAAGAGTTGATTGGGAAAATCTTCCAACCGAAAGAGACCCAAACTTCACAGAGTACAAAACTACTACTTACGACTACGGAACTACTTATAGATCTTCTAAAAGTGCATGTAGTGCTGGTATCGACTACGGATATGGCAACTCTCGTACAAAAAGAGGTAGCTCTAAAAAGAGTGGTAGAAGAAATGGATATCACGATGATTGGTATGAAAACGACTCTCCTGGTTGGGATGATGATAAAGATGATGAAGGTTGGAGTGATTGGGACGAAATTGAATCCAAAAGCACAAAAACATACTATGATAGAGGTGGAGAACTTATTGAAGCAGGTGATTTAAAAATCTCTATTAAAAACAATGACTATGAATGGATAATGTCTAAGTTTGTTGGATCTAAATTGACTATACAAGATTTAGAGACAATAAGATACCAATATTTGGATGTTTCAACCTACAATGATAAATTGTTTTATGAATATTTAGTGGAGTATGTTAACGAGCAAAATCAATAATATCAGGTGTCTTTACAATTTCATCTGGAGCGTTTTTAATTTTGGAATTAGAAACATTATGACTAACTTTGAAAGAAACTCTAGAGAGTTTTTCGACTATCTTAACGGGTGTGTAGGGAAACTCTCTTTGTAGTAAAGGTGGACAAGATGGTTCGTCAAGATACCAATACTCAACAAGAACAACATCACCGACTTCATAAGTTGGTTTTTTATAAGAATTAAACTCTAATATAAATTTCATTAACTATATATAAAATTTTCACATGCTTAAATTTGACAACGAAATGTACAGATTTCTTGAGTTTGCTTCAAGAGGTTCGGTTATTGCACAGGTACTAATGAACGGAGATTCAAAACTTCTTGTAATGGAGGGAAATTTTATTTCTAAGTTCGAAAAAGAGATTGATATGGTTTCTTTTTTACCAGTCTCTAAGTTTGAGAAAGTAGAAGATGTTTGGCACAAAGGTCGTACTCCTATGAAGATTGGTAGATTTTTGAGAAAGTTCTTAAATGAGTACTCTATCAAAAACTATGAGATTGATGATACTCAGATTGAGAAATTTGTGAATACTTTTAAATCTTATTTTTCAAGAGATACATCTAAGTTGAAGATTGTTGAAGGAAGTGATATACTAAAATACTATCACGAAGATAGCTATCATATGAATGGTGGTAGATATGGAAGTCTTTGGAACTCTTGCATGAGACAGACGGAAAGAAACAAGTTCATGAAGCTTTATGTGGACAATATTGATAAAGTGAAGATGCTTGTGTTCTTTGACGATAATGAAAGGATAAGAGCACGAGCTTTACTTTGGGACGGAGTGAGAGATCACAATGATAAAGATGTTAGATATAAATTCATGGATCGAATCTATTCTTTCTATGACCACGACGTAGACTTTTTCAAAGACTGGGCAAAAGACAACGGATACATAACAAAATGGGAACAATCTGCAAAATCTGAAAGAGATTTTGATTTGGGTGACAGAGTTCATTCAAGAATGTCTTTGTATGTTAAGCTTGAAAATACTGAACAAAATTATTATCCTTATTTAGATACTTTCAAATTCTATAATGTGGATAAGAAGAGGTTCTCTAATGCAGATGGATTCAAATTCGACTATGTTTTGATTCAAAGTAATGGTGCTGTAGAAAGAGAGGAAGAAGAACCAGATGAAGAGCCAGAATACTGGGGAGATGATGATGATGATGATAATTTTTAACAAAAAGGCCACTCAAATGAGTGGCCTTTTTTATTCGTTTTCAGAACGATACTTATCGTATCTGTTTGCAATCTCTATTAAGAATTTATTTCTTACAATATCTGTGTTTTGGAATTCAAAAAGATTCATATCGTTCATCCCATCCACCAATTTTATAAAATCGTTGTATCCTGAATCTTTTTTTCTTACATCATATTGTGAGGTATCTCCCATCATAACCGCTTTAGAATCTTTACCAAGTCTAGTTACCCACAACATCAATTGTTTGATACTCGCGTTTTGGCATTCATCCAATAGCATTATTGAGTTATCATATGTAGATCCTCTCATGTATGCTAATGGTTCAAAGATTATTTCTTCTGTAGAAAATAGAAAATCTGTAGCTTGTCTTCCAATAATCTTACTAAAAGAATTGTAATAAGATTGTCTATAAGGATGTAACTTATCTTCCATCGATCCAGGAAGAAATCCTAAGTTTTCACCAGATTCCTGTATTGGTTTTGTTATGATTATTTTTTCAATTTTTTTATCGGCCAAAAGAGCTAACGCGGTATAACATGTAGTAAACGTCTTACTTGTTCCGGCCGGGCCGTGAACAACGGTAAGTATGTTATTTCGTATTCCTTTGTACAGGTCATTCTGCTTTGGAGTAAGCTGTACATTACATTTTTGGAATTCCTCTTTTGAAAGAGAATTCTTCCTTCTGATGTTCTTACGATATTCGTGCTCTTGCACACCTTCGTCAACCTCGTTCTTGAAATCACGTTTTTCTCTTGCCATATTTTAATATTTTTTTTATTATATATTGAAATATCCTATTTACCCTTTCCTATATTAAATGGGCTACAAAGTTTTTAATATATATGTTAAAAAAAATATCATTTTAAGTGAAAACTAAGGATGAACTAATATACAACCTAATATTTTCGGAAAGTGTCATTTATAGAATAGATATTGCGGATTATTTAGAGGACATATATAGATATGAAGAATTTATATCTGAAATAAAAAAAGTATTGAAAAAATCTAAGGTCATCATAGTAAAAAGTAGTGTTATGGTAGATAGCAAGACTGCAATATGGGAACTAAAAGTAATTAAATAAAATATGTGGATATACAATAGTAATTTTGGAAAATGGTCATCATCAGGCGATAGCCTTTCAAAAACTTCCTTCGATCTTCTAAAACAAGAGTTGTCTGCAACCAGATTCTATTCTAGAATTCTTAGTGGTGCAACATTCATTCCAGTGAATGACTTAAATAATATCTATGATATCTTAGGAGAATGGGAGCCAAGAAATTGGTATGTAAACTCATTTGGTTCTCAATATAGTGAGACGATGTCACCAACAAAGAATGCGATGAGTATTGTTAATAAAAATTCTTATGAATATTACACTAAATTTATTGCGGAATATGGATTGACTTTAAAAACTTTATTTACTGCAGACAGGTTGATAAAAGATTCTATAAGTAACTATTACTATGTTGATTTGGCAACAACTGAGCAGATAAATTTATTTCAGAGTTCAAATGCTATTATCATAGATGGTGTACTTCTTAGAACTGGTCATAAAATATTAGTTAAAAATCAGATGACTATAGAGTCTTTGACGAGTGATATAGATCCAAATAATTATTTTTTAGGGGAGTATTTTCTAATACAGGATTTGGGTGGAACAAAGACATATCAATATAATAATAGTGAAAATGGAATATATGTTTATGATGGAAAAAGACTTGTTAAAGATACGATTCTTGATGACTACTCAAACTGTGTAAGATATAGTGTACATGTAAATATGGGTAAAATAAATGCCGAAAAACAATTTCACTTAAAAAGACTTTTAAATGGATACTATCCTACAACAAGTCAATTAGAACCTATTTCCTTTGTAGAAAAGCATAACTGGATGATTCGAAACAGAGTAGATTATAACAATCTTTTTGAGATAAACTACTATGATGTGATAAAACACGGAACACAGTCTTATCAGATAGAGGGAGTAACTTATAGTATACCACCAAGAACAATTTCTATAGGTGAGTTTGGGATTATTTTAAATACTCAAAATCTTTCAGGAATTCAAGGAACATCAAATATAATAAACAATAAATATAAAGTAAATCTAAGAAGCATATCTCAAACTTCTACACATTATTGGGTTTGTGGAGATGATTCAACTTTATTAAAAGTCAGAAAGCATGACTTTCTAATAGAAAGAGCAATAGTAGATACACTATCAAACTTAACTTCAGTATCATTTTTTAATGATCTTAGAGGTGTTGTTGTAGGAGAATTCAATAGTATATTCATAACTGTCAATGGTGGTCAAAAATGGAATAGATTGAAGATAGCGGATTTTGCAGCATATACTTATACAAAAGTCCTTTTTACTGATGCAAATAGATTTTATGTTGGTGGTAGAAATGGAGTATTCTTAGAGATGTATGAAGACCAATCTGGATGGACTGCTTTGAAAAGAAGAATCTTCAAAGAGATTGATGATGATGATGAGTATTTATTAGTTGAAGGAATAAACGACCTTTATAGAACCAATATCAACACATGGGGATTGAGTTATTCTTTTAGTCCTACACAATCAACTACCACGGAAAAGGATATTATGATGATTGCTACAAATAATGGAAATCTTATTGCATATGATATGAAAGATGCTACTGAGTTTGATTTCTTATATATGGACTTTGGAAAAAACTATGGAGACATAAGAAACATTACAAGACAATCAAATACTAATAACTTTTATTTCACAGCAACCGATGGTTTATATTCTTTTGATATAAATAATTTTAAATATATTGGAGTAGGAAATACATATTCCAACACAATCGCAGGAACTTATGCAACATTGAAATCTTCTTTGTACGCTAATGAGATATTTGACTATGAGGAAAATGAGTTGATAATAGCAGGAAATAACTCTCTTTTAAAATCTACTAATTATGGAACTTTAGATTTCAAATATCTTGATGATAATTTTGAAAACAGGCTTAAGTCTAAGTTACTTTTCATGGATTATGATATTGGTGCTAAGTTAAATTGGTTTACGGATCAAGGTGATTATAGAATGCCAAACTCAATGACTTTTAGTACCGAAATCGCGTTTAAAAAGAATGCGGATGGAACACTATCATCTACGAGAGGTACTGAGTATCTATATGAAATGGGATTCGGTCCTATAATATATGGAGCAACAGCACCAAGTATGATGACACAATCAGAATGTAACTGGCTAACATATTGGATAGACTCTCAAAAAACATTTGAGTACTATAGTAAATATCCTCTTAATGAATATGCTGTTAGTGGTATGACGGGTAGTATGGTTCTTATATCAACTACATTCTCATATACTGCAGGAATATTGATAAATGGTGCCACTTCGGGTGTGGCAGATTCAAAGAAAAATAAAATAAATCTTTATAAAGGAATAATAAGCAACAATATCATAGATATAGAAAAACTTGCACCAAGTTTTAATTACTCTGGTACACAAAGTAGTAGATATGATAAGTTAAATCGACCTGATATAACGGCACCAACCGATTTAGATCCTATAAAATTATATTTATATGATTATTTGATTATATTAAAAGTTCCAACTTTAACATATACTTATAGAGTAGGTGATGTTGTAAGAATAGAAAGTGGAATTGTTGATACCAATTTTATAGTAAACAAAATATGGGTGGATGGTACATCTACATATGTTTATATGTATTCGGAATTCAATCAAACAATGATAACAGATTTAATATTAAATGCTGGAGATACATTGATGGATTCTAAAGTAAATATTGTTAACCTAAATAACTATAAGGATATAGATGAGTTGGTTTACAACTTCAATCTACATCCAATCGGATCTGCATATAAGATGCAGATAACTGGTTCGGCATCTTATATGAATTATGATTTAAAGATTACTCCAAAATTCAACAATCTAACATCGTACTATAATCTTGCTACAAATGTTTATTTGAATACTTATAAATATCAAGCAGCGACTTCTAATAATTATGTAAAGGATATGATATATACAAGCGGGTTCTTGAAGTTTGGATATACAGCAACTTACAACTTACTTGATTATTTAGAAAGTATAAATAAGATAAACAATGGTCTTTCTACATTTTATGCTTCAAAGGAATATTTAGCAATGCCTATCTATAAAGATATTCCTTTAGGATCACTTACTTCTAAAAATATTTATATCGACTCAAATGGAATAACACAATCTTCAACTACTGGAAATAAGATATTATTTGGAGAAGAATTAAAATTAGAATGGCAAAGTATTTTTGAAAATACATTTGTTGATTTATCAATCTATCAACCTGATGCGGGAAATACTTACACAACAGAAAGGCTTCTTGTAATGAACAAATACAAGATAGAAAATATAGATGATTTGGGATTGAACGCTTATGTTATTGAATTCCACAAAAAGATAAACTTTGAATTAAACACACCATTAACCAATGGAACAATAGATATAATATCCAGAAGATCATTACTTAAAATAAGTGAAGATTTACAAGAACTAAACAACATTCATAAAGCAAAGTTGAATACCAAACATATTGTAAATGATACCTTTGGATATAATAACTATCAAAGTGAACTTAATTTTAAAGTACCCACTGATTCTTATGCTAAAATATTTTTATCAGATGTTGATACTATAGATTCATTGACTGCTATTATGTATATAGACTACAAAAATGAGTTGGCGATGAATATAACAAAACTCGATAGAGACTATAACATCCCTATAACAAATACGGTAGACTTCGCCGGACAACTTTTTATAACTTGTTCGGAAAAACATATGTTATCTAAAGATGATGGTGTTGTTTTGGAATTCAATGGTGGTTCTGATTCTTCAAGTGAATTGAATCAAAACTATTTTGGATATAGAGTGGTTACACAGGTTTATGGTGAGTATGACTTTGCAGTTGATTTACCATATGGTAATGAAGTTTTTGTAGGATCTGATACAGGTTATGTTAGATATGTTAAGAAAGACCCTTTCTTAAACTATCAACCTGTTGATTTGATAGACATCGGAGTAAACAAAAAAGGAAACATTGCAATAGAGCTTGGTGTTGAAAATACTATTCTTAAAGATGGTAAATTCGGTCTGACTAATGTTGATTTCTCTAAATATAGATTCAGACTAATTGATGGATTGAATATAGAAACACTTTCAATTACTTATCCTTGGATGCTTGAAGCTGAAGTTTCTGGAGCTGTTATAGGTTTGGATGAGGGTAATTTAGTTTGGTATAAAGGAACTTGGGAAGGTGGTAGATGGTTTGGTGGTACTTGGATATCAGGAATTTGGAAATTAGGTGATTGGTATGCAGGAACTTGGAACTCTAAAATGATTAAAGACAAACAGATTTCTGTGGAGATAGATAAAAAATCTTCGGATGAGTTCCAATCTACCTGGTATACAGGAAGATGGTTTGGTGGAACTTGGAATAATGGTACTTGGATAAACGGAAGATTCTATGATGGTGATTGGAATGCAGGAGTTTGGAACAATGGTACTTGGAATGATGGTACTTGGAATGGAGGAAGATTCATCGGTGGTATCTGGGTAACTGGCGAATGGAATGCAGGTATTTTCAACACTGACAACGAACCTGCTTATTGGATAGACGGAGTTTGGAATGGTGGTGATTTTGAGAATGGTATGTGGTATAACGGATCTTTTGAATCTAAAAATATAGAATCTAGATTTGGTACAAAGGCTTATAATTCAAGAACCGCGACATGGCATGCTGGAAAATGGCTGAGTGGAAGCTTCTTCTCTAAATTAGGTACATTACCGGACGTATCTGTCGTTCACAAGTATTCTATATGGCATACTGGTCAATGGATATCTGGAGATTTCTATGGTGGTATTGTATATAACATAGATTTTAAATCAGGTACATGGCATGGTGGTATCTTAGAAGATATACAGATAATAGGAATGAATGAAAATAACAACTCATTTATATTGAATGGTATATTCAAATTCAATATAGGTGATGAGTTTTATATTATAGATAATGGTAATGGTAATGAACTTTCTGATACTTTTGGAAATAATGATGAACCAAAGAAATATACGGTTCTTTATTTTGTAGAAGATGATATAAATAAGTTCACCGAAGTTTATGTTGCGACGAATATATCTGATTTTAGTGGAAAATTCACATCATATAAAAAGTCAAAAGAAAATATAAATGCAACTTTTAGTACAAATTCTACTGGTGTTCAAAAGCTTACAAATACTATAACCACATCTGGTGTAAAAGAAACTGTAAAAGATGTAAAGGTAAAAGTAAATCTTATTGTTGAAAACAAATTGATTGAAAAATATACCCCAGTTGCACAATACAAAATAGGTGGTCTGAATGATCCATTAGGAACAGACACTTGGGAGATTCCTTCTGGAACTTTACCAGGTACGATATTACCAGAATCGACAACCAATTTTGATTCACCTCTTTACTCTTATCAGATAGACATTCTATCACAAAATTTAATTGGTATTAGAAAATCCGATTCTTTTGGTGTCATAAACCTACAATGGGGATTTAAGCCGATTACATATAGTGGGCCCGGTTACTCAGCAGGTGATAAATTGCAGTATACACTTAACAATAATATGGTAGGTTTGTATGGAGATACTTATGTTGCAAAAGAAAAAGTATTAGATCCTATTTCTTTAAATGAAATAAGTTCTACAACTATAGCAACAGGAACCACATACTCTACAAGTGATGAGATATATGGTTATAGAATAGATATTTCAGAGGATCATCTATTTGGAAACTATACAGTGCAATATGAAGTAGACTTGATTTATAACTATAAGGTAACTGGCCTTTCTCCAGACAAATACTACTACTTTAGAGTTATGGAGATAACATCATCTGGAATTGGTGGGTTAAGAATGACTTTAAAATCACCAAATGGTGAAATAATAGGACTTAAAGAATTCAACGAAGGGAATGATGATACAAATATGATAGATACGGTTTTTTCATATAATCAGGATTTACCTAAATTAGATTCTGGAAAACCAATATATGAAGGAACTTTTAAAATGAATCTTAATACATTAGGTAGTACTTGTCAATTACTTAGTTCGACGGATTTATCCGATTATTCACTAATTAGTGAAAACAACTATACAGTCTTTACCAATCTTGTTGGAGACACACAGTATGTAAATGGTGATTGGATTCTTTCAATAGAAAATACGAGCGGTATAAATATAGGACATTTACAAAGTTGGGAAATACAATTTGGATACTCGGATACTTTAGGTGCACAATTATATGATAAAACATCTGCTATAGATACTGGTCTAAAAATAGTTAGTAATTTCAGCAATGCTAATTGGAAAACAGGAATCTGGACTAACGGGATTTTTGATGAAGGTATTTTTGAGTCTGGTATATGGTACAACGGAGTATTTAATGGTACTTGGGGATAAAAATAATATTAAATTTTAATATATACATTATGGTTAAAAGATATTTACAATTCATAAATGAAGCGAACGAAGAAGTTCAGAAAGTCGATTCCTCTAAATACACTGAGATAAAAGACGAAATAAAATCGATGATTGAGAAAACTATCGAAAATAGTGGTGGTGAATTCGCATCATTCATAGATAAGTTCGTAAAAGAACCAGAAGATGTAAAGATTGAAGGTTTAATAAACGATTCTGATTTATATGACTTTTATCTAAAGTTTAGAAACGATATAGATGAAATATTAAATGATATAAAGTTTTTTGGTAATGCACCTAGTGAAGTCAATGCAATCGGTCTTTATGACTATTTAATAAAAGGAACTCAAAAGGCAATCGAAGAGTCTGTTAAATTACTTACAGAAGAAGGTGGTGAAAAAAAGGCACAATCTGAAGGTGAGGCACCTACTGAAGATGCTGAAGGTGAGACTCCTGTCCAATAAGATTCATATTTATTACTTTGTGATCCAGAGAATCAATAAATTTTAATGCTTTATCCATTCTGTTTAGAGTATTGAAAACTAATGCAACTTTTATTTTAAAGTCAGATTCTAGCTGTTCTATGTAACTTATTTTTTCTTTGTAGGATTTATTATCTTTTATAAGGTTTATAGAGTCTATAACTACATATTCTAAACTATTGTTTATAAGACCACCATTTTCCAATATTCGATATTTCAAATCTATTAAATTTCCAAATTTTATGTAAGTATAGTCAATATTGAATTTTTTTAATTCTTTTATAAGATTATAGTCATTATCCAATGTCAAATACAAAGAGTTATTTTTATTCTTTATTAAATTTAATGCTAAAGTAGATTTTCCGGTTTCTTGTTCTCCTTGTATAATTATCATATCCAGTTTTTAAGAATAGTCCAAAAGTTATATTGATATGTAAAATCATTTACAATCAATAGCAAATATACAAAAAATCGTATCAATATGAAAAGCATCGATAATGTTTTTTCAAAAACCGTGAATCTAAAGGATTTGGAAAAAATATCAACAATTAAAAACATAAATAACATTATTAAAAATATGTAGATATTTGCGGTGAATAATCCTATCAATAGCCAAGTAATTTCAAATATGTTAAGAACTATTTGTGTTTGGTAAATATCCAATTCTTTTTTGTTCCGAAAATCCGAATCTTTTGGAGTTCTTCCTATAACTACGGAATAAACCGAACGCCATTCTTTTATAGAATAGTATTGTTGAAAAAAATGAATAGAAGAAATTGCTCTTATAATGAACAAAACTCCAATTGAATAGAATATATGTGCAAGCATACATTTATATGTATTTACAAAGAAATGTTTTTATTTTTGTCTATGAATTCGGACTCATTTAAATTACCCTTCTTATTATTTAAGAATCTTTTGGTTACACATAAATTTGATATATCAGAGATATAATCAACATCTAAATTGTTTACAAACCCATGAAAACATGAAATCTTATGATCTATTGTTGGATAGCTGGTATTATTTTTATCTAAATAAAAATTATCTTTGATGTATTCACCATCGTAATAATCATAACCATCCCAGTTTTTAAATATTTCCGCTCTTAATAAATCTGTTTTATATCTAACTTTTCTTCTATAAATCTTAAATAAATCCGTATTGTATTTATAGCCGTTAAAAAAAGTCTCACACTGAGATATTTTGTAAATTTTATTATCTATTATATTTTTTTGTATTTCTTTGTTACCAAAAGGTGATATATGTCCAAATTTTTCAAAATTTTTATTTTGAATTTTTTCTTTTATACTTGGAACAAGTAAAGAGTATTTTTCGCCATATTTTCTAACCATACCTTCATTTTTTAATTTGTTATTTTCTGGATTTGAAAGTGTGCATGTATAAAGACCTTTTGTTTTTTTTTCATCAATTATCTCTTTTTGTAAAATTGACATATTTTTTTTAAATTCCTCAGTTTTAGAATATGATTCAACACCATATTTAAGAAATAGTGTATTCTTTGATTTATCTTTAAATTCGTCAGATGACATCCATTTACTCATTTTATTTCTATTAAAATCTGTTTGGCTTATATTTTCAACACCATAATTAGAACGGTTTGTATTTTTTCTCTTTATGTCGGAACATTTTTTACAAGAATAAAATCCACCTCTTTCTATATTTTTATTATACTTACTATATGATAAATTTGATTCCTGTCCACAAACTTCACAAATAGCGATTATTATATTTTTTGACATTTTTGGCATATTAGAAACATCAATTGATAGAATCTTACCTATCTCACACAAATATCCTCTATCCAAATAATATTTTATATTTTTTGATGTTATTTCAATTTTTGATACATTATTTTTTATCATAGGAATATCTTTTTTTTATATATAATTAAAACTATAACTATATATAATATGTCATCATGTCCTCTATATAAACAACTTAAATCAAATGGAACAACTTTTTATGCATTTCCAGGTGCCGCAGAGGATATATCTGCATCATATCAGAATGCAAACTATAAAATGTATTTCTCTAAATATGCTCTGTTGAACTTTCCTTCACAGAACCTAAGCGTAGGAACGCAATCAAAACCGATTTATTTCGATTTTGAAAGTTCTTTTAGAAAATCAGTGAACGCGACGCCACCTGCAGACTTTTCATCACAAATAGTTGAGTCTCTTAGAAACTATGTTGCTAACCAAGAGATAGTGATAAGAGAAAGTCGTTTAAATAATACAAAGTATTATTATGATACAAACGCATTGGAAACTACAAGTGAGAAGTTATTTTTTAAATGGTGTAAAAAATTAAATGTAATTGATTTTGAACCAGCTATTCCACAAGATGAATATTTTGCAAATCTTTCTGAATTTCAAAGTAATAAGTTAAATGCGGATGACTATTTTCCAGAATATCTTTGGAAAGAAAGAGAGGTGATTGAATGGGACACTAGATACTTTTATGAAAGTCCTAGTTCAAATTATACAAACAAGCTTGAGATTGAATTCAATGGGTTGACAAACTTCAGAGTAGGTGATACTATAAGAATATTCAATGTTGGTAACTCTAGTATATATAACAATAATGTACAAGGTTCAATTAATGATAACTTTTATGATTCTGGATCCGAAGAGGGTCAATTTGTAAAAATTTTAGAGATATCAGCACCTGGTGCAACAGCAGGACAAAGAATTGTAGTTGATATTGACTCCACATTATCTAGACAAACTGAATTTACTGGACAGGCAGAGCTTGTTTATCATAGACTTGTTCAATATTTAGGTGAGATAAATGGTGTTAGTAATGTACAGGAAGCAAATAGATCATATACAGAAGTATATGCACATATTCCTGATCATACGGGTATGACTCCTGATATTCTTTTCAGAACAAATTACGATGTAAACTACAAACCAAACTTAATATTCCCTATATTACCTAGTCAATATCAGACAGAGATAATGGGTGCAGAGCTTTTCAACTCACCTATTGTTAGTTCACCACAAAACTATCCAGGATCTTATTTTGGACATTTTGATACACTAGACTTTACTTATGAAACTTCACCAGGTGATATTCTTAGAAGAAGTGGTGATTATTTTGGTGTAAAAGGAGATATAAACAACCCTATAGTGAATGCTGAGACTATTGATGGGATTGGAGTTGATTTTGATTCTAGACACTATGTGAAAATGAACATAGCAAATAGAAAAGTAACTAACTTTGATCAATTTAATGCGTTGGAAGTAAACAATACTCCTCCTACTGATTTTGAGTTCAATGCAATTTTATGGTACTATACCGTAGAAGATCAAAATGGAATATCAAGAACCAATGTCTATGGAATATCATTTTTGGATAATCCAAACAATAACGACAAAGAAGAAGAAATTGGATTAAAGTTTCCAACATATAAAAAATTAGTTTCAAACGGTAAGCAAGATGGTAGTTCCTATGCGTTCAGTTTAAATCTAAACTTCAACATAATAAATGACAACCCACAAGATACATACAACCCAGAGGCAATAAACTCTATGTTTAGTATGAATCTTTTCAATAGTGCAATGCAAAAACTTTCTTCTACAAATGATAGTTTTTTGAATATATTAGCGGATCAGGGTATAATAAAAGATGAGATAAATTCAATTCGTGGATTGATATATACACAGACTGATATCAATGTAATCAACGCCAAAGTAAAGTCATTGGAGGATCTAATAAGACTATATTCGACCCGACAATTGGTAACATCCAATAGTGTGGAAGTAATCGCATCCGGAACAACAATAACACTTAATAACATAGACTCAAACTATACAAAGATAGAACAAGTAAAATCTACAGATTTATATAATGCACAGGGTATAATACCTATGAATATGTCAGTGCCAACAAATAAAGACTTCATGGTACATATCATAAACAATGATGAAGTTCCTCTTACTTTACCAAACAAAGATAAACTAACAATTCTTTTAGGTAGAGATTTAGATTATATGCAGACAGTGGAGTTTTACATATCTGGAACAGAATTTGCATCTCAAAATAAGAAAATGGATATTTACATAAACAGTGACATAACAACAACAACAAGTGTAAATACACAGATACTTCTTGTTGGTGAGATTGACTTACCAGTGTATTACAATACTACAAAACAACTTCCTAATTCTGCAATGCTTTGGAAAGATTTTAAATTCGAAATCGATTTTGAACAACCAATAGTTCTTAGAAGTGGTGGATATTTAGATGTTCCTTTTACAGGAAATTCTTATTTGATAAACAACTCAATTAAGTCTGGTGATACCCTACATATAAATAACCTTTTCATCGGAACTTCTTCGGTATATGATTTTTCAGGACAATACAAAGTAGATTCTTTAGTTGGAATGACAAGTTCTTATGTTACTTTGGACATAAACGCCAGTGATGCATTCTCTACATATACTACAACAAATAGTACGTCACTTCCAATGCAATTACATGGAACAAGTAGTTCACTTCTTTCAAACCATCCTTATTTTAGCTTAAACAAAGGAAAGAAAATTTTGATTACGAGAGTTTCAAAATCATCTACCATTTTATCAGAGAGATATAGAGTGGATGTAAGAGATTTATAATTTTATAGAATTAGATTTTAATATATACTTAAAATTTAATTCAAAACATGGGTAGTTGTGGAAATTCATTATTCGGAAAAAGAAGTCAATACATAAAAATAAATGGTGGTGATTTTATAGCAGTTGAAGGTTCAAACACTGTAGAAAAACTGATTACATCAGATGTAAGAATGCCATATAAACAATTGTTAAAAGGTAGAGTTATACTAAAAGCTGGTCAAATCAATTATTTATTAAATCATTTAGGTGTCGGAGATAACGCAACATTTTTATCAATAAAAGCAACTTATGATCAAAAGTCGGTAATAGAGATGGATAACTACATTTCTTATTCGTATTATGACTATCCGGTACAAAACTTAACATTTGCACAAATGTTGGTTCTTACAGGAAACTCTAGTAACAGAATTCCACAATTATATCTTAATAATCCAAACACAAAATATCCAGTAATATTGGATGTAATGGTTGGTGTTATAGATGATAGTTATTCATTCTTTAATGATGATATAAATCAATCGGGAACATCTTTTACTGGTTTGGAATATACAGACATAAAATCGTTTGTTGTAGGTGAATCTATAGCAGTATATGATAAAAATACTACACCAAGAGCTCTTATCTATATTGGTCTTTCATATATAAACACAATAACATTAAATGGTAATTTTCTTGTAATAGATGATGAGAGTTATGGCTCTGTTTTCCTACATTTCTTAACGGAATATGATGCTAGACAGGCACATTCTTTATTAAACTATGTACTTGAACATCCTAATGTAAATATATCTACCATTATACCAGAAAACGACGATGTTACTCCGGTTATATATTTCAATGCAACTGCTGGTACTGGTGGAGATTATATACTTTATAATGATGGTATAACAATTGGTGCAACATTTAGCACACCATATAACACATTTAGTGATGGATTTACATTCTCTACTTCTATATCTCTTTCTACATATGGAACTGCAGGAATCATTCAAAAATCTAATTTAAAAGATCTATTGATAGACTATGTAAATGATGATAGAGATGGTGTTATTGAACTAATGGATTCAAACCTTATCATAAATAACTCTACAGGTGTTGTCAACTCAATAGGGTTGACAGGATCATATTCACTTAAATTTGATTTTGTAGATTTGGCAAACAACAACCTACAGAATGTAGTAGTGAATTTAAATATAATATAAAAAAAAGTATAAAAGAAATGAGCTATAGCTGGGATAAATTTTTAAAACCTCTTTCTGCAACCGATACTAATATACAGGTACAGGATGACAAAGGTATTGTAACTCACACTATCAATCCATATGCTGTATTGAATGTATTGATAAATAACAATATTATAAAAGTAAGTATAAAGAGTGGAAAAGTGATTACTATACCATTTTCTACTATGAATGAATCGAAAATGGCTCTTCCTAGAATAAAACAACTAATTGATAGTTTAAATAGTAAGACACCATTATTTGTAAATAATGAATTAAAAAACTATGTAAGTAGTGTTACTGATGCGTTCTTTTATCAAGACTCAATACCTAGCGGTACTGGAACAGATTCTATAAAAGTAGGTACTTTCTGGTATGATACCGAATTTGAACTTTTATATGTTTATGTCTATGGATATAACTGGATGGGGGCTGCAGGGATTGGTCCTGTTGGTCCTATTGGAGCTACAGGTCCTATTGGAGCTACAGGTCCAAGTATGTATGAAGAACTTATTAGTAAACCACATGTACATAATCCAAATAATTTAGTTTTATTTCACTATAATTCATCGGTGTACAATGGCGCAAATTTCAATTTCGTAGAAGTAAATACGGTTACTGGTGACGCAACAACATATCATTTTGTGGTTGCAAATAATAGTAATATTAATGTAAACACACAGACCTACTTAGTAAACTCATCTACAACTGGTACTCAATCTACGGTTATAAGTGCAACTATCTCTGGAACTAATATTGCGATTATTGCAAATGGATTAGGTATATTTAGTTATAGAGGACACTCGCAACTTTTTTGATTGCAGATAAAAAATATAGAATAGAAAAGTGATAATAAAATGGCCTAAAGACAAAAAAGTTGGTGACGTTTATGTTAGTCCAACTGGATCAAAATGGAAATGGAATGGAAAGGCATGGATTTCTTTAATAGAATCTACAAGTAATACTACTACCAATATAATTACATACCAATCAACTGGAATCACATATCAATTTTCACATAGCCCAATGGATCCTGTGGATAATATGAGTTACTATATTGGTTCGGTCGGAGATTCACCTGCACAATCTAATAGTTCAACTCTATCTAAAAGAGTTAAATCTTTAATTGATGGAAAAGTTACTCAAGTAAGTATAATGACACAGATATTAAATCAATTGGGAAGTTCTGATTCTCAAACTTTTACTTTAAATAATCACACAAAGGGAACTTCGGTAGTGATTACATCAGAATATAAAAACTTGGCAAATAGTCAATTAGATAATTTTACATTGGAAAATGCATTGGAAGTATCTACAAATGATGAGCTTTATATAGTATGGGTTATAAATCAATTTTCTGTAAGTCCTATTGGTGTTAGACATAACTTTAATATATACGTAGGATAATAAAAATAATAATAATTAAAAGATGCAATTAGGTAGATATGAGATAGAAAGCTATTATGTTGTGATTGATAATCAGACAGAAAGTAGACAAAGAATAGTATATATTGGAAATAATGGTGAAGAATATTTTATCGAAAGATATTATGGAAACATCAGAGATGGTTATATACAATCAAATTCTTCTTTAAGAAATTTGAATTTTACCGACATTAAATCTCATATACCGGGAGAGTCAATTGTGCTTATGGATAAAAACATTCCACCAAAGCCTATGGTCTATATATACCTATCTACTATTAGATCAATAGAAAGAGATGGTGATTTAAAATTGACTATAATCGATTCACAAGTTGATCCAACAACTCTTGAGTTTTTAACTACATTTGATTGTGACCAAGCATATTCTATGCTAATATATGGATTGGAGAATAAACTTGTTGATTTTGGAACTTTAGAAACAGACATAACGCCACCAACTATAGTATTCAAAGAGTATTTCTTTGGTGAAAAAGTTCATATTGATGGAAATCAATCACATGAAGGTCTTTTATCTACAAATGATGGTGATTTATTTAGAGTTTCTATAAACCTAGCTAAATACGAAGGACCTACTCCAATTTCTAAGGATGACATCATATTTGGACTGATACATGATATAACGGATAACAGAGATGGTAAAATGTCTATAATAGCAGATGATGTTTTGATTTATAAGGAT
>Ga0114971_10000131_pt1 | contig 43937 bp, 42 predicted proteins | sample M_140625_MF_Meta_FD_87320 | JGI IMG/M metagenome (GOLD analysis project Ga0114971, IMG submission 87320) | Freshwater microbial communities from Lake Montjoie, Canada to study carbon cycling - M_140625_MF_MetaG | ecosystem: Environmental > Aquatic > Freshwater > Lake | place: Lake Montjoie... | reverse complement strand
TCAAGATTCTGTTGAAATAAAAGTCATTGACATCTCTCTGCGAACTATTTCCGATCTTGTTTAATTTTCCATTGCTGATAGTGGCCCTGGTTTTCCCATGGAGTGGGATGCCAAGGGCGCTATGGAGGACAGGATTTTTACATCAACACGAACAACCGGAATGGGTCTTGGCCTCTATCTGGTTGGTGCCACGGTTGAAAATCACCGTGGCACGATGTCGATTCGCCGGTCCGCAGAGCTCGGAGGCGCTGAGGTTATCCTTCGTTTTCCATTAATTTCATAACAGGTATCCAAAACGATATCTGGATTAAAAAGTTTGAACTTGGCAAAAAAGTCTGATAAATTCTAAAAATTAGCCAATAAAAAACCCCGGCAATGCGGGGAAGGGAGTCATGGCTCGGGGGAGACTTGAACTCCCGACCTTGGGGTTATGAATCCCACGCTCTAACCAGCTGAGCTACCGAGCCGTAAAATGCATTATAGACGATCGACACCCGCTGAGACACCTCAGCCCCGCGGGGGCAGAAATTCCATGGGATTGGAAGCGCCCTGTCCGGCTTGATGGATTTCAAAGTGGAGGTGGGGACCGGTGCTGCGGCCGGTACTCCCCATTTGGCTGATCACCTGACCCTGGCGCACCTCCTCACCTTCGCGGACCATCAGGGCGCTGTTGTGTCCGTATCGGCTCATCGTGCCGTCTGGATGGGTGATTTCAATCAAGTATCCGTAGCCCCCGTCGTTCCAACCGGAGGCGGTGACTCGTCCAGCACGGGCAGCAACAATCGGGGTACCCACGGCATTCGCCACGTCGATCCCTTTGTGCATGCGGCCCCAGCGCCAACCGTACCCCGAGGAGAGCACTCCTTGGGCCGGCCAAATCCAGTCTCCCCCTAACCGGTCGCCGCCAATACGGCCGGGAGTGACAGGCTGCAGGGGGGGCAAGTCAGGCCAACTCAAACCGCCACTCCCCAACGGGCTCAGTCCCAGAAGCATCCGAGTGCGGACCGGGGCGGCTTGGGCCATGCGGATCGTGCTTCCCGCCAAGGGCTGTCCCCTGAAGCCATGGCGTTCAGCGCTTGGAACCGGAGTGGGTTCAGGGTCGTTCGGGGAGGAGGAGGGTCCTGCCTCTAGGGAGGCCAATCGATTCAGTTCGGGCTTCGGGGAGGAAGGCAAGGCCAACCAGTCTCCGAGGACGAACTGATGGTCTTCGTCCACATGGTTCAGCCGGGCTAAGCGGCTTTCATCAATCCGAAGCTCGCTAGACAGTTGTTCGATGCTAATTGGTTGACGAACTTTGACCCAGAGTGCTTTAGGGGAACTCGAAACGCTATCGACGACTCTCAGCTCATCCTGCAGCTTAGCTTCCGTTGCGTCGTTGGAAGTCGCCAAACTTGCCAACGATGACACCAATGGCATCACCACAGGAATGGATAGCAAGGTGGGCAGGATCAATTGGCAAGGCTTCATGCGTTTCACCCCAACGGACAGGACACGGTGGAGAAGCCGACATCCACGAGTCCGGCAGAGAGTAACGCAGTGAACCTTGGGGGGCAAGGCCGGTTCCCTCCTTGGGTCTGGGCTTAGGGGGGGGCTCAGCTCCTGGCCTCGATGAGAACCCTTGCTGGCGCAGGGATTCATACAGCACCACCCCCACCGCCACCGAGAGGTTGAGACTGCGGACGCCCCCCGCTTCCGTGGTGGAGGAAGCGGGCATGGGGATGGTCAGACAGGCATCGGCTTTGTGCCGGAGCTCCGCCGGCAGGCCATCGCTCTCACGTCCGAACAGCAGCCAGTCCTGGGGGTCGTAGTGAATCTCGGCATAGGACTGGCTTGCATGGCGACTTAAGGCCAACAGCCGCCCTCCCCTCCGCTGCCGTTCCGCCAGAAAGGCCTCCAGATCAGGATGGCGGTGCAGCTGCACCAACGGCCAGTAGTCCAGTCCAGCCCGCTTGAGCTGCCGATCAGTGATCTCGAACCCAAGGGGTTCGACCAGATGCAGTTCGCTGCCTGTGGCCGCGCAGGTACGGGCCACATTGCCGGTATTGGGAGGGATCTGCGGTTGAAACAGGACGATCCGAACCATCAGGGGTCAAGGCACAGGCAGGCTGGACGGCAACAGATCGATGGCCCGACCCTGAAGCACCAGCCAGGCACGATCACTGCGAGCCATCAACTGTTGTTGAAGGATCCCAAGGCGATCGCGAAAGCGGCCACCGCTCGCCGTGCTGGGCACCACTCCCCAGCCAGTCTCTTCGCAGACCACCACAAGGGAAGCTGGACAGCTTTCGATCGCTGCCAGCAATTCTGCAATCTGCTCCTGCCAGGTGGAGCCTTCCAGCTCCAGGAGGGAGGCCACCCAAGTGCCTAGGGAATCCACAAGTGCCACGTGATCAGCAGCGAGCTCGCCGAGAGCTTGAGCTAGGTCGCCAGCAACCTCCCGATGACCCCAACTGGCGGGACGCCGACGGCGATGGCGCTCCAGCCGCTCCTGCCAGGACTTGTCGTCGGGGAGCAGTGGGCCGGTGGCCAGGTAGGTGATTGGCCGGCCGCTGATCTGCGCCAAGTGCTCCGCCCATCGGCTTTTACCGCTGCTGGCCGGTCCGCTAACCATCGTGAGTCGACCCAAGGGTTCAACCTCCACCGTTCATGTTGTGCAGGGTGGCCACTGAGGAGGGGGAAACGCGGTTGAGATAGCGGAAGATCCAGTATTTGAAAATCGTGGCCAAAACCACCGGAAAGGTGGCGATGAATAGCATGATGAAATGCTTGCTGGGCGGCAATCCGAAATGTTCTGCCACGCCATCCAACAGCACCTCCCAGCCCTCCGGGCTATGGAAGCCAACGAAAATATCCGTAAACAGAATGATTGCAAAGGCCTTGGCGCTATCGCTTAAGCCATAGACTAATTCGTCAATCAAGCCTCTTAATACCTGAATATCGCGTTGCCCGAAAAAACAAACCATTACAAATCCAACCAAGCCAAAGAGATCCGCGATCACATTCTTGATGGCTTGACCTCCTTCCCCTTCCGTTTCTAGTTGCAGCTCCTTAGCCTTTTCACTTAATTGATCCCGCAGGGCATCTCCCGTTGGCAGAGGAAGCCCCTGCAGTGCCGCGTTGTAATTAATCTGATCTTGGAACTGGCGTAGCTTTTGTGCCGCCTGTTCTTGCAGCCTGGGTTTCGGATAGGACACCACCACGTGATCGGGGCCAAGGGAATCCACCAGGGGTGACACCACATAGACCCTGCTCACCTGTTGAACAAGGACGGGGACCAGAATTAGCAGCAGCAGAATCCTCAGGGCCACCAGCGTGGAATCACGCCGACGGCGAAAGCCCGCCACAACGCTGGCTTCGGCCTCGGGGTCGAGTTGGCGGCGGACCTGATCGACCACGCCAATCAAGCTGCGTGGCAGGATCTCCGGGGCCCGACTGATCGTTGGCAAGGGTTGGCGGCCTGTGTTGTAACGACCAACCACTGTTTCGATTAACTGCAGTTGGCGTAGCTCCTGGCCCGAAAGCTCTTGGCGATAGGGCCTGATGCGCTCCAGGGACTGGCGACAGACCTCCAAGGCAGCACGGAAGCGCCGCAGCACCTGGGCCTGCACCGAACGGGGAATGCTGAGTTCAAGTTCCGGTCGAACGGGACGGTCGTTGTAATGCTCCAGTTCAATGCTTTGAATCAGCAAAGCCGATTCATAACCTCGTTCCAGATCACTGGAGAGGTCGAGGGAACCGGCTCGTCCGAAGGCTCCCATCCAGTTGGTCAGGCCCATGGCAGCGAAAATAGTGGATTGGATTCGGAACTCAGCGGGAGAACACCCACCAGGTGAGCATCGGTACCACGGTGCCCACCACCAGCAGCACCACTACCCAGGTGAAGGCATTGCTGTCCCGCGTTTCTTCCATGGTTGGCACCGTGCTGACTGGGGCGGTGACGGTGTCGATCAAGGGTTCGCCGGGATCGTCGCTGCCCCGGAGCACGGAGGTGAGCCGGCTGAGGGCATCGAGGCTGGCCTGGCGATAGCGATCACCGGCGCGGAGCGGGGCGGCCATGGTGGTGCGGGCCGTACTCCGCAACAGATCTAAGGGCAGTTGCCGCTCCAACTTGGGAGACGCCACGATGGCGGTGGCCTTGGTCTGGCTGTCGATCAGCAATAACAGCAGGGACGGACTATCCGATCCGCCCGCTGGCGACCAGCGACCCAGCAGTTGCTCGCCCAATTGGTCAAGACTGAGGCCATAGTCCAGATGGTTGACAGTGATCAGACGGGCATCGACCCGGTCGGCCGTGAGGATCTCCAGTTGGTTGTCAATTTCGGTGCGACTGGCACGACTGAGCACCTCAGCCTGATCGAGCACGTGAGCTGCCGGCGGCTGGTCCGGCAAGCTCTCCACGGAGAAGGCTTGAGCCGCTGTGACGGGAATCAGCAGCACCATCAGGACCACGGCCCAACCGATCAACAGGCGCGGCAGTCTCCTGGCGACTCCAGGGCAAATCAACCGATTGGGCGGGTGAGCGGGAGGATTCAGGGGGTCCAACAAGGCATTCTGGCGATGGGGTCCATTCTGACCTCAGGGCGCCAAGCTGTCGCGGTTGAGCACCGCAATCACGTCCAGAATTTGTTGGCTGCGCTCGGCGGGAACGCTCAGTTGATTGGCCATGTGCTCAAGAAGCTCCCGTTCCGCCGGCTCCACGACCCGATCGGCGTGGACAAGTTGGGCCGCCATGGCGAGGGCCGTTTCCTGTTGGTCGGGGGTTAAGTGACCCAGGGCCTCCGCGAGAAGGGGATCGGCACCCTTGGTGCGCAGCGTTCGGAGCAGGCCATCAAAGAGCTCTCCCATCACCGATTCCGACTGATCCCGGAAGGGAGTTCGCGGTTCCAACTGGCCGCGCAGGGCTCGCGCCTCCTCACGATCCAGCACACCATCACAGGCAACGGCCACCAGGGCGACAGCGGCGAAGGCTTCGGCAGGGGTCATGGGCAACGGAAGGGGCCTCTCCATTGCAGCCAGGCCAGCCCGTTCCGGCATCCTGGACCCTGTGATTCGCGATGATTTGTTGCCATGGCGGCCCCGCCCCTGCCCCCTACGGCCCGTGCGATGGTGACCATCGGAGCTTTCGCCCTGGGGCTGGTGGTGATCAACCAGGCCAGCGCCCTTGACGTTGAACCGGCCCTGCAGCGGGCTGGTGTTCTGGCTGGACTCCTGGCCGTGCTCTTGATGCTTGTGGGTGTGCTGTGGACGCGGGTCCAGCCGGACAGCCCGGCGCGGGTGGCCTTGGTCGGCACGGAGGGCCTGGAGCTTTCGCCTGGCCTACCCGACTCCCTGGCCCGCGAACTGGCCTGGGGCAGTCGCATGTTGCTCACCGCCACCCCCGCGGCGACGTTACAGCTGATCTGGGGGGAGACCACCCTGCTGCGCCGCGGGCTTCTGGGGGAGGGAGTCCTGACTCCAGGGCCGATCTGCGCGCGTTGTCTCTCCACCGGCAAGGCGATTTCCCTGGTGGATCTGCGGCTTTATCCCGGTCGGGCCGAGTTCACGGGGCTGCTGCCTGATTTGCCGGCCGTCGTGATTCAACCCCTTGCCCTCAAAGGCTTGCTGGTCCTCGGCGGTTGGTCGCCCCGCTGTTTCAGCCGCAGCGATCTGGCGTGGATTGAAGGCTGGGCCCAGCGGCTCAGCGACGATCTGCAGCAGGCCGAGGCCCAGGCTTGCGGGACACCACAAACTGAGTGACCACGCGGCCACCCGGTGCCAGGGCGGTGATCTCCCCCCCCTCCCCGAGCCGGCCACTGAGGCTGGTGGCCCGGGTCTGCAGGGCGTTGGTGCGACGCTGCAACCAAACTCCACCGTCGGCCTGGATCGCCTGGGTCTGCCAGTTCCAGCGACAGCTTCCGGCGAGGAGCCATTCCCCCGGTTGGTGCAATTCGCAGCCCGCTGGAATCGAAACGAGGTGCTGGGCCCAGTCCAGACGGAACGCCTGTCCCTGGATCCTTAATCCCTGGCGCCGGGCGGTGAAGGGCGTGGGGCTCGACAGCTGCTGGCGGGCCAGATCAATCGCCAGGGAGTCGGCTTGTAGGTGGGCCGCCTGGCCTGGATCGTCCAGCACCACGGGACCGGAGAGATTGAACACCTGGCGCTGACTGTTGCCGGCTAACGCCCCGGCCCGCAGGGTTTGCATAGGGGTGCCGGATTTGGCGCCGGGCGGCAGCCGCTCGCCGCGGACGGGGCCCCGGCCCGTGAGGTCGCCGCTGAGGGGCTGCCAGTCGAGTTGCTCCACCTGAAGCCAGAGTTCCGGTCGGGTGCTGGGCAGGTGGCGCAGGGGATCGAACCGCTGCTGCCACCGTTGCACCAGCGGAGCCCCGCGGAGCTCCAGCAGGTTGCGATCCAGCAGGAATCGGGCCCGCCTGGCGCTGAGACGGGTCTGGGAATCAAAGGCCTGGGGATGGCGATCGATCTCCAGCAGCTTCTGGGCAGGCAGCCAGCGCACCTGGCTGGCTTCGATCAACAACGGTTCCTGGCCCATGCGGGTCACGCGGATCCGACCCTCCAGCTGAATCACCTCGCCGTCGTTGAGCACCACGCCACTGCTCGCCTCCAGCCGATAGATCGGTTCTCCCTTGGCATAGACAATCCCGCGCGGTTGCAGGGCCTGGGCCAACCCCCTGCGGATGTCGTAGCGCGCTTCCGGGCTGGTGAGTTCCCAGGTGGGCCGGCCGGCCGCATCCTGCTGGCGCAGGTCGAGACGGCGGAAGACGAAGGGCGGACTGGGGGCCTCGCGGAGCTTGGCGGTGCGATCACAGGCCGTGATCAGGACCAGCAGGGCAACGGCGAGGCCTGCGCCCGGCCCGCAATGGCGGCCGAGGCAGAGGGTCACAGGGGCGAGTCCAGCTCCAGTCGCTGCATCACAGGCTGGGGTTCGGGCAGGGGGGATCCCGGCGTCAGCTTTCCCCACTGACGGGCCTGAGTCCAAGGAAGAAGGTCGTTCGAAAATGTCTTCACTAGCTCTTGTTCGAAGCTTTCAGCGTCACTGACGATTTCAGCGTCACTGACGAGCACGGGTTGATCAAGCTGCACCAACATCCGCGCCGCCAGGGCTGGAACCAGGGGGGTCAGCAGCACCGCCACCAAACGGCTCGCCTCAAGGACGGCATAGAGATCCGCCGCCACATTGGATAGTTCCCCCTCCTGTTTGATCAGTTTCCAGGGGGCCCGCTCATTGAGATACCCATTGGCCTCGATCGCCAGTTGGAGCACGGACTCGGCGGCGGCTCGAAAGTCCAATACGTCCATGGCGGCATCGAACGCGGCGGCCGTGTCCAGGCCGCGCTGGGCCAAAGGATGGTCGGTGTTGCCGGCAGGGCCCGCCGGCGGTACAGCTCCCTCAAACCACTTGCGGGCCATGGAGGAGGTGCGATTCAGCAGGTTGCCGATCGTGTTGGCCAAATCATTGTTCACCAGATCGCTGAAGCGCTGCTGTTGGAAATCACCGTCTTCACCGAAGGGAATATCTCGCAGGAGATACCACCGCACCGCATCCGGGCCGCAGCGTTCAAGTAAGACCTCGGGATCGAGCACATTACCCAGGGACTTGCCCATCTTCTGACCCTCGCGGGTAAGAAAACCATGGCCGAACACCTTGGCGGGCAAGGGTAAATCTGCCGAGAGCAACATCGCCGGCCAAAAAACCGCATGGAACCGCAGAATATCTTTGCCAATCACATGAAGATTGGCGGGCCAGCCCCGCTGCTGCACCAGATTCAAATCGGCTGGGTCATCGGGGTCCAGCAGAGCGGAAAGATAGCCAAGCAAGGCATCGAACCACACATAAAACGTGTGACCCCCATGACCTGGAACGGGAATTCCCCAGGGAAGATCAACCCTCGAAATCGAAAAATCCTTGAGACCCCCAGCCACAAAGTTCATCACCTCCCGTTGTCGCGATGGCGGGGCGATGAAGCCCGGCCTGGCCACCAACTCCTCGATCTCTTGCTGATAACGCGATAATCGGAAAAACAGGTTGAGCTCATCCCGCCATTCCAGGGGGCGACGATGAATCCCACAAACCGGCTCCTCCGCAGTGGCGGGGTCATCCTTGAATTCCTCGCAGGCCACGCAGTACCAGCCCTGCTGCCGACCTTCCACCACGTCGCCCTTGGCCTCCACCCGGGCGAAAAACTGTTCCACCAGCGCCCGATGGCGGGGGTCGGTGGTGCGGATGAAGCGGTCATTCGTGATCTGCCAACGCTGCCAAAGGCTGCGATAGCGCTCACTGACGGCATCGCAATGGGCCTGGGGCGTCAACCCGGCCGCTTCAGCGGTCCGTTGGATCTTGAGGCCATGCTCGTCGCAGCCGGTGATGAAGCGGACCGACTCGCCGCAGAGCCGCCGGTGGCGGGCGATGGCGTCACAGGCGAGCGTGGTGTAGGTACTCCCTAGGTGGGGCTTGTCGTTGACGTAATACAGGGGGGTCGTGAGCGTGTAAGTCATCGATGGACGACGGAGGCCACGACAGGGAGAAGGTCGGGGAGGTGGGGACGAGGTTGCGCTGAAACAGCTTCCATTCGGCTAACGCCGCTGGAAGCTGCCCACCATGACCCCCGGCAGCACAGCCCAGATCTGGATCTTACCGATCGCCCAGGCGACGAAGCAGGATCAGACACCAGGTGTGCTCCGCTTCGATGATCGCCCCCCCGAACCTCTCTGCCGATGTACTCGTCTGGGGCGGAGGCACCGGTGGGATCGCGGCGGCCCTGCAGGCGGCCCGGGGTGGCGCCGCCACCCTGCTGCTCACCCCTGGGGGATGGCTGGGGGGGATGGTGAGTTCTGCGGGGGTCTGCTGTCCCGATGGCAACGAACTGAGCCCCTGGCAAACCGGATTGTGGGGCGCCCTGCTGCGGGAGCTGCAACGAGAGCAACCGGGTGGCCTGGATCACAACTGGGTGAGCTGCTTCGGCTACCGACCGGAGCGGGCGGAAGCGATCCTGCGGCGCTGGCTTGGGGCGGAAGCCAACCTCACCTGGTGGCCCGGCTGTCGGCTTCTGGCGGTGCACCGCCAGGGGGATCGGATCACCGAGGTGCTGCTGCAGCGAGGCGAGGACGCCATCACCCTGCAACCCCAGCTGGTGATTGATGGCAGCGACCGGGGCGACCTGCTGGCCCTCGCGGACGTCCCCTTCCGACTCGGCTGGGAAGCCCGGGAGCAGTGGCAGGAACCCAGCGCACCCCCCCAGGTGGCCCTGGCCAACGATCCCTTCTTTCAATCCCAGCCGGTGCAGTCACCGACCTGGGTCGTGGTGGGGCAACTCACCCAGGACAGACCCCCCAACCAAGAGAGCCCCCGAGGCTCGGACCTGCCGGTCTTGGCGGAACCCTTCAGCGGCGCCAGCGAGGCCTTTGGCCTGGCCCGCACGATCACCTATGGACGGCTCCCCGGAGGCCTGGTGATGCTCAACTGGCCCCTTCACGGCAATGACTGGCATCACGGTCTTGCTCGGGCCTTTGTCGGTGATCCGCAGGACCTGGACCCCAGCCTGGCGGCGGCGATGCGCGACCACAGTGACCAGTTCGCGACGGCCCTGGAGGCGGCCAGTGACGGATGGCTGGTGCGGGGAGCCGCTTTCCCGACCGCCGCTGAGGCCCTGCAGGGGCAGCTGCAGGGGCAGGAGGCCCTGGCGCTGATGCCCTACTGGCGCGAGGGTCGACGGCTCGTGGGACTGGAGGTGGTGGTGGAACAGCAGCTGCTGCCCCAGGGGCCAGGCGCCCAGATCGCGTCCCTGCCCATGAACGCCGCCGGGGCCACCACAGCGATCGCTGTGGGGAACTACGCCAACGATCACCACTATCCCGGCCCCGACTGGTCGCTGGCCCCCAAAAGCTGCCCTTGGGGGGGGCGCTGGAGCGGAACTCCCTTTGCGGTGCCTTATGGCGCCCTGGTCAGTGCAACGGTCGTCAACCTTTTGGCCGCCGATAAGAACGTCAGTGTGAGTCACATGGCCAACGGGGCCACCCGTCTGCAGCCCCTCGTGCTCAACCTCGGTCAGGCTGCTGGCCAGGCGGCGGCCCTCTGCCTGAAAACGGGACGGCTGCCCGCCGAGTTGCCGGTGCGCCAGTTGCAACAGGCCCTGATCGAGGACGCCCAGGCCCCGGCCGGCGTGGTGCCCCTCTGGGATACCCCCTGGCACCACCCGCAGTGGCGACAGCGCCAACGGGCGGTGCTCGATGACCCCTCCCGCCTGGATCAAAACGGCTGCCTGACGGGGGATACGATCGCGCTGGATCCACACCAGGCTCCGGTGGAGCGGGGGGAACAGCTCTGGCGTGGTCAGCTACGGGGCGATGCGGCCACTGGTTACTTCCTTGACGTCGATGGGGCGACCTGGCCCTTGATCACCCTGGAACCGGCCCTTCATCACTGGCTTCAGCAGGGGAGAGAGGGCAGGGCGGTAGCCCTGATCGGCTGTGCCAACCCCTGGGGCCCCTGGCTGCGGGTGTCACGGCTGTCGGCCAGCTGAGGGTTAAAGCCGGCCTTGGACCCAATACAGCAGGGTGGCTGCCGTTTCACGGAGCGCCAGGTGGTTCTGCTCCGACGCTGAGATGGGCAGGGGGACTGCCACGGGGCGGACAGCGATGCCCTGGCGCTGGAAGGCCAGCGCCGCCCGGGGCAACTGCCAGCGGTCGGTGATCAGGGTGATCGCCAAGACAGGGGGCTGCCGTTGACGCAGCCAGCTGGCCGTGCGGGTGGCGTTCTCCCAGGTGGTGCGGGCACAGTCATCGCCAAACACCTCCCCGCTGGGAACCCCGAGGCGCAGCAGCTGATCCGCCGTCGCCCGACTGTCTCCAGAGACATACACCTGCTCCACCAGCCCGTCGCGTTGGAGCCGGGCCGCCAGGGTGGTGGTGGCCTGGGCAATCTGCGGGCCCCGGCCCACCAGAACGGCAACGGAGGTGGGGAGGGCGGTGGCCATCGGCCGCTGGCGATCGAGCCATTGGCTGAGGACGGCGGTGCTGATCGGGGAGTACAGGAAGCCCAACACCACCATCCCCAGAAGGACCAGGCTCGGGCGTCCCCAGCCGCGCAAGCCAACCCACCCCAGCCCCCACCCCAGACCAAGGCCCGTTAGCGGCAACGCCAGCCACGGGGTTGACAGCAGGTGCAGGGCCAGGTCCCTCCAGGTGACCCAGGCGAGGGGATCGGGCGGACAGGAGGTCCAGGTCAAAGGTTGGGCACGGACCGCGGGCCGAGCCTAGGCAGAGCCACCCCGTAGGTCGACGAAATAAGGCAGCTATGCAGATGCTTGCAGGCGCAATTGATCGGCCAGGGAATCCACCTGTTGAACCCGTATCAGCACAGCGTCTCCAGGTTGGCTGCGGGGCGGACATTCCGCTGGGAGCTCCATGGCCAGGTCTTCGAGATAGACCAGAGCCAGGTGGTCTTGGGGACGAAGCCAGCGCAGAAACTGGGCGCGCCATTGGGTTTGGGGATGGTGCTCGAACCACACCTGTTGCCAGTGCCTCTGGTCGTCGCGACTGATCTGAATGCCCTGACGCAGGGGACTCTCTAAGGCCAGCAACAGCGCTGAAACGGCAGGTTGATCCAGGGGGGGGACGTCGTCCTGGAGCGCCTGCAACTGACGCTGCACCAGCAGATCGGCATAGCGACGGATCGGCGACGTGGCCTGCACGTAGGCGGCAAGGCCAAGGCTGAAATGGGGGGCCGCCGTGCAGCCCATGTGGCCCCTGCTGAGGCAGCGCTTGAGGGCGGCATGGCGAACCGGGCCGGGGGGCAGCGCCTGAAGCTCCGCCTCGGGCGGCAGAACAGCGGACTGTTGACTGCGATAGGGCAGGGCCAAGCCATGCTCCAGTCCATGGGCTGCCACGACGGCCCCAGCCAGGATCATGGCCTCAGCCACCATCAGGCGCGATGGGCTCGGCTCTGTAATTTCCAGGCTGGCGATGGGATCCCCTGGCTCGTTCGGCAGCGTGGCGGAGTTCGGGCGGCAGCGGATCCGCCCCTCCGCTTGATCCAGGACGAGGGCGCCCTGCCGGAGGCGCCACTGCCTTCGGCGTTCCATCAAGGCGTGGATGGCCCGCAGCTGCTCCTGGGGGGGCGCCAGCTCGATCAGCTCATCGGCATCGCCATAGGAGAGTTTGTAGGTGGGCTTCACCCAGCTACGGCTGAGGTGATAACTGGCCACTGCACCATCGGCATCGAGGTCCACCGCCAGGCTCCAGGCGGCGCAGAGCTGCCCCTGGCGCAGGCTGAAGGCGCCGTTGGCCAGCTCCAACGGGAACATCGGCAAGCTTCCCTGGGCCAGATAGAGGCTGCTGGCCCGCCGTCGCGCCTCCAGGTCGAGGGGGCTGTCGGGCATCACCAAGCGCCCGGGGTCGGCGATGTGGATCCAGAGGCGCTCCCTCCCATCCGCGAGCCATTCCAAGGCCACACCATCGTCGATATCGAGGGTGTCCTCGTCATCGATGGTCACCGTGTGCAGAGCGGTGAGGTCCTGGCGACGCTCATCACCGGGGCAGGGGCTAGCGGCCAAGGCCAGCAAACGCTCCGTCTCCTGCTGGAGGGCAGGGCTGAAGCCGGACTGCCAGATCGAGGCCTCCAGGGAGGGCAGATGGTGACGGGACCACTGGCCCAGGTCCACCAGCAGGTGGCGAATGGCGGCGGCGTCCGGGGCGCAGTGGCAACCCTGCAGAGCGCGCCGTAACTCCGGCGGCAGGGGCTCCTGGGTGTCACCACAGACCCAGCGCCGCAACAGCTCTAAATCCTGGAGCTGGTCGGCCTCCAGGGACTCCACGGCTAAGGGGCGCCGTTGGCGGAGGGCCCCATGCCATTGCTGGCGGCGCTGCTCGATCAACTGCAGTTGGCGTCGCTCACGACGGAGCCGCTGCACCTCCGCGAGGGAGCGAGGTTCCACCTGGCCCTGCCGCCAACGGAACAGGGTCTGACGCCCCTGTAACCAAAGCCAGCAGGCGGCGAGCCTGGCGGGAACGATCTCTCCACAGACCAACTCAACGAAGGCCGGCAGCTCGGTCGGTATCGGGGTGGCGCCAGGGCTGTCGGGCTGGAGCAACAGCCAGGCGGCCGCAAGGTCCCGCAGGGATGGCAAGGCCGCAGCCACCGTGACCGACTCAAGGCACCAAGGGGCTTGATGGAGGCGTTGCACGTCGCTGGCGCCAGCGGCGGCCAGACGATCCAGGAGACGCAGCGGCACCTGTTGGGCACGGCCCTCGTAGCCCACAACAAGATCGGCCCTGGTGCCGCGAAGTTGCAGCACCAGGGCCAGCTGGGGACCCTTTGCGTCGTTCAGGCCGACCAGATCGCCGACACCGATCGCTCGGGGGGAGGGGGGCAACTCAGCCTTCGGGATTCACGAAGGGAAGCAAGGCAACGATCCGGGCCCGCTTGACGGCATTGGTCAGATCACGCTGCTGCTTGGCGGTGAGGCCCGTGAGACGACGGGGCAGGATTTTGCCGCGTTCAGTGATGAATTTCTTGAGCAGATCGACATCCTTGTAGTCGATCGGGTCACCGGGTTTGATCGGTGAAAGACGCTTCTTGAAAAAAGAACTTGACATGGGAGAACGGGGAACGGAAGGAAAAAAGAACTCTGCTCAGCTGCTGAACCTGATCCTGGCCGCGTCCCAAAGGATGGGGGGCTTCCAAGGAGCTGGATCTCAAACGCTGCAGCACGGTGCGGGGTGCGAAGGCCTCAAGATCAGGCCGACGAATTCACTTGATCTCCTTATGCACCGTGGAGGCGTTGCAGTGGCGGCAGAACTTTTTCAGTTCGAGCCGTTCGGTGGTGTTGCGGCGGTTTTTCTGGGAGGTGTAACGAGACACGCCAGGGGACCGCTTGGCGGGGTTGGACCGGCATTCCGTGCACTCAAGAGTGATCACGATCCGGACGCCCTTGTTTTTGGCCATGGAAGGACGTTGCGCCGCGAGAGCGAAGCGAGGTGACAATCTGACACCTTACCTCCCAACCCTCCCCTGAAGCCGACAACACCTCCAACCCATCCCAAGGCAGGGGTGGACGGCCCAATGACTTCTTAGAATCGAATCCTGATGGTTCCGGATTGATGCGGGTTTCGCTCCAGTGGCTCAGCGAGCTCGTGCAGGTGGAGCCGGCCGACCTGGAACCGCAGCAGCTGGCGGAACGCCTCTCCATGGCCGGCTTTGAAGTGGAAGCGATTGAGGATCTGGCCGCCCGCGCCGCCGGAGTGGTGGTGGGATACGTGGAAGACCGCCAACCCCACCCCAATGCGGACAAATTGAGCGTCTGCCGGGTTGCCGTCGGCCAGGGGGAGCCCCTCCAGATCGTGTGCGGTGCCGCCAATGTGCGCGCCGGAATTCACGTTCCGGTGGCACTGGTGGGCAGCACCCTGCCAGCGGTGGGGTTGACCATCAAACCGGCGGAACTGCGCGGCGTGGCCAGCAGCGGCATGATCTGCTCCCTCCGGGAGCTGGGCCTGGCGGACAACAGCGACGGGATCGCGATTCTCGATGACGTGCTCCCGGCGTTGCCCCCCCCTGGCGCGCCCGTGGGGCCCGTCTTTGGCCTGGACGACCAGGTGCTGGAGTTGGCCATCACCGCCAATCGCCCCGACGGTCTTTCCATGCAGGGCATTGCCCGCGAAGTGGCGGCCCTCTGTGGAGGCTCCACCCGCTTCGCCGCCGTTCCCGCCGCCATGGCCGCCCTGCCCCTGGCGGCTTCAGCCGAGGCCCAACGGGCGATCGAGGCTGGGGGGCTGTTCAGCGTCACCGCCCTGACCCGAGTGACGGTGGCGCCCTCTCCTCCCTGGCTGCGCCAACGGCTGGAGCGGGCCGGGGTGCGGCCGATCAACAACGTGGTGGATATCACCAACCTGGTGATGCTTGAAACGGGCCAACCCCTGCACGCCTTCGATCGGGAGGCCCTGGCTCGCCTGGCCGGGGGGCAGAGCGATCCGGCCCAACTAGGGCTGCGTCAGGCGAGAACGGGAGAATCGCTGGTCACCCTGGACGGCGAGCAGCGTTCCCTGAGCGACGATGCCCTGCTGGTTACCTACGCCGACCAGCCGATCGCCCTGGCTGGGGTGATGGGGGGAGCGGCGGAAGCGGTGCAGAACCACACCACCGCGATCTGGCTGGAGGCGGCCGTGTTCTCGCCCCAGGCGGTGCGGCGCTCGGCCCGCAGCGTGGCCCTCCGCAGCGAAGCCAGCAGCCGCTTCGAGAAGGGACTGCCCCGGGAAGCCACCCTCACTGCCGCGGATCGGGCGGTGCAGTTGTTGCAGGAGCTGGCCGGCGCTGAGGTGGAGGGGCGTTGGCTGCATCAGCGGTCGCCGGAGCCTCGCCAGCCCCTGGCCCTGGATCGCGATGCGCTGCACAACCTGCTGGGACCCGTGGTGGTGGCCGATGAGCCGGAGGACCTCGGCGATGAGCGGATCGAACAGACCCTCACGGCCCTGGGCTGCTCCCTCAGCCCCACAGAGGATGGTTGGCTGGTGCAGGTGCCGGCCGCCCGGGCCATGGATCTGCAGCGACCGGTGGATCTGATCGAAGAGGTGGCCCGGTTGGTGGGTTACGACCAGTTCGCCGCCCATCTCCCCGATCCCCTCGAACCGGGGGGCCTGACCCCCGAGCAACAGGCGGAACGGCGCCTGCGCCGCGCCCTCTGCGCCGCAGGCTTGCAGGAAACCTGTGCCCTGTCGCTGGTGACGGCGGCCCCAGGGCGAATCCCCCTGGCGAATCCGCTGTTGGCCGATTACGGCCACTTACGCGACAACTTGCATCAGGAGCTTCTGCAGAGCGCCCGCCGCAACCTGCAGGCGTCCCAAACCGGCTTCTGGGCCTTTGAAATCGGCCGGGTGTTTCTGGGTCAGGGCGACGCCGTGGAGGAGCAGACCTTGCTGGTGGGGGTGATCGCGGGGGAACGGCGTTCCGAGCGTTGGAGCAGCAATGGCAAGCCCCGTCATCCCGACTACTACGAAGCCCGCGGGGTGCTTCAGGCCGCCCTTGCCCCCTTCCAACTGCCGATTGAGGATCGAGAGCCCAATCAACCAACGCAGGAAGGGCTACTGCATCCAGGTCGAACCGCCGAACTGGCCCTGGAGGGGCGCGCGGTGGGCTGGTTTGGCCAGCTGCATCCCGCCCTGACGGAGGAATTGGATTTGCCCGATTCCACCTATCTGTTCCAGTTGGCCCTGGCTCCGCTCCTGGACGCCACCACGCGCCACAACCGCTGGCAGCCAAGCTTCCGTCCCTTCGCCACCGTGCCGGCCTCCGAACGCGATCTCGCCTTGGTGGTGGGGGTGGAGACCACCGCGAGTGCCCTGCTCAAGGCCATTCGAAAGGCCGGCAAACCATTACTCGAGCAGGCGGATCTGGTGGACCGCTACACGGGCGATCAGGTGGCTGAAGGATGCTGCAGCCAGGCGTTCCGCCTGCGCTATCGCGACCCGAGCCGCACCCTCACCGATGAGGAGGTAGAGATGGCCCACCAGAAGGTCCGGAAGGCCCTGGAAAGCCAGTTTTCGGCCCAGTTGCGCAGCTGAGTGGCACCCCAACGCAACGCTGAAACTCAGCGGAGCACCAAGGTGGCCAGCACCTCCACATGGCTGGTGTTGGGGAACAGGTCGATCGGTTGAACGGCCACGAGCTCATAGGGGGCATCAACGCCGCTCAACTGGGCCAGGTCGCGGGCCAGGGTGGCTGGATCGCAACTGAGATAAAGGAGTCGGGGAACAGGCTGCGCCAAAATTGCCTCCAACACCGGGGCCGCCAAACCTTTGCGGGGTGGATCGAGGAGCAGGGCATCGGCCTCGCCCAGGTGAGCGCCCAGGGCTTCCGCCACATCGGCCTGCAGGAAGCGTGCCTGCTGGCTGAGCCCATTGGCCTCGGCGTTGTGCCTTGCCAGGGCCACGGCGGCGGGGTGGAGTTCAAGCCCCAGCACCGACCAGCCCGCGTCGGCCAAGGGGAGCGAGAACGTTCCGATGCCGCAGTAGGCGTCCACGAGCCGTCCGGCCTGGGTGGGCAAGCCTTGCAGCAAGAGCGGCACCACCCGTTCGGCCTGCAGGGTGTTCACCTGAAAGAAGGTGTCGGCGGCAAGGCGCAAGCTCAAGCCGGCAAAGCGTTCGTCCAGCCAGGCCTGTCCCCGGATCAAGCGGGTGTCCCGCCCCATCAGCAGATTGGAGGGCTCCGGTTGAAGATTGAGGACAACCCCAACCACCTCGGGCCAGCGCTCCATCCAATGGGCCGCCAGCGCGTCCAAGCCGGGCAGATCGGTGTCGGTGGCGATCAGGGTGATCAGCACCTGGCCGGTGTGCACCCCAAGGCGCAGGGCCAGATGGCGCAATCCTCCGCCGGCTTGGCCGTGGCGATCCACCCGCCAACCACTGGCTTCCAGGTCGGATTTCAGGGGCTCCACCAAGGCGTCGAGGCGGGGATCGAGCACCGGACAGCGGTTCATATTCACAATCCGATGGGAGCCGCGGCGGTAATAGCCCGCCCGCAACTGGCCCGTCTCGGTGCGCTCCAGCGGGATGACGGCCCGGTTGCGATAGCCCAGCCCCGTGGGACTAGCCAGCAATGGCTTGAGCGGGAGTTGTTGTTGACCGATCCGTTGCAGGGTCTGCTCAACCAGTTGTTGCTTCCAGACCTGTTGACCGTCGTCGCTGAGGGGTTGAAGACTGCAGCCCCCACAATGGTCTGCGAGGATGCACGGTGGCCGGCGCCGTTGGGGCGATGGGCTCACAACCGCCACCAATCGGGCCCGCAGATGGCGTTGCGCCACGCCGGTGATCCGCGCCCGCACGGTTTCGCCCGGCAGGCCGCCATCCACAAACACCACTTGGCCCTGATGCCTCCCGACCGCCTGGCCATCCCGCGCCAGATCTGAGAGCACCAGTTCCAGCTGTTCGCCCACCGCTGCCATGGCTTGCCTACCGCAGCACCGACCCTATCGAGTAGCCGAGTCGGGACAGTGCAAAGGGGCGTTACACCTTCGACGTTGGAACGGGATCGCGGGAACAAGGTCGATAGGATGCCCCGGTCTGTGGTCGCTGCAATGAGCGTCGTTCGCGATCTGATCCTCCAGGCTGATGATCAGCTGCGCTATCCAACCGGTGGCGAGCTGCGCTCGATGGTGGACTTCCTTAGCACTGGATCCCGGCGCGTGGCCGTGGTGAAAGTGCTCACCGCCAGTGAAAAAAAGATCGTCGATGAAGCGGCCAAACAGCTGTTCAGCCGCAAACCGGATTACGTGGCTCCCGGTGGCAATGCCTACGGCCAGAGGCAACGGGCCCAATGCCTGCGGGATTTCAGCTGGTACCTCCGGTTGGTCACCTATGGGGTGATGGCGGGAAGCACGGAAATGATTCAGCAGATTGGCTTGGTGGGCGCTCGAGAGATGTACAACAGCCTTGGTGTTCCCATGCCGGGCATGGTGGAGGCGATGCGGTCCCTGAAGGAGGCGGCCGTTGCCCTGCTTGGCACCGAAGAAGCCGCGGTCGCAGGGCCCTACTTCGACTATCTGATCCAGGGCATGCAAACCACCACGTGAGCGTGGGTCCCCAGCCAACCAACCCGACCCGCAAGGGTCGTTTTTTTTTGGCTTGGCCAGTGAGCAGGCAGGAATTTCTCAAAAGACCACGACTGGTCCAGTCATGAGACCCTTAACTAGACCCGACCAAGACAAGTGAGATCAAGTTGTGGTGCTTCGACGTCCCGAGCGGGGAGCCGGCACCCCCTTAAATTCGGAAATCTCATACGAGACATATCCCTAGACCTGTTTCTAGTCTCATATGAACCAACTGAGATTTATTGGGTTGCGCCTAACGCCGGATCCTTTTACCTCCTTGTTCCCCGTCACTCCAGTGCATCGGCGCCTGATGCGTTCAAGTTGTCGTCACCCTCTTGGATGGAAGGCCAGCGACGATCGAAACCAAGCCGGTCAAGGCGAGGGGCGCTCATGCCCCCCAACATCGACGACGTTCCAGGCACAACCCGAGCGCATCCCGTAAGTCTAATCCATGGCGCGAAACGAGACAAGGACTGGGTCTTGAATGAGATGGCCGGGAATCACTGGTTCCGGATGGGGCGTCGGTGACCAACCAGGTGGGCCGATCGGGCCACAAACGCTGCGCCAGGGTTGCGTATCTGTGTCTGAAGCAGATACGCAGAGGAATAGAACTGGCTTGGGGACGGCATTTTGGGTCTGTCCAAACCTCTGGACCTCTTGGACAGAGCCGTCGAAATCGCACACCCAACCCCTAGGCCTCGTCCTTCGATGCCGCCCCATCAAAAGCAAGCCGGCCGGCAGTAGACATACTCCCATTCAAGACTCGACAAAGGACTTATTAATAGTCTTATATGAGACAAGCGTGAACTTCTGGGCCCGTTGGGGAGTATGGGTGTTCGGACTGACCGGGGGCCGGGAAGTGGAGCGATCCTCGGCTCGGGCCCTCCCTTCGCCACCCCAGCCCCGAACTGCTCGCAGCGGGAAGGCGCCAGCGGGCACGACTCCAGCAGTCTCTTTAGTCTCGAAACAGTCTATTAATTGGTCTCATGGACGGACCCAGGCGAGATGCTTGAGGCGTTTATTCGGCTGCCTCTGGGGCTGGGTTGGCTTGGGGGCGATAGAGCTCCTTGAGAAGTTGGTAGGCCTCGTTGATCCGCCGCATCGCCTCCAGGGAGCCCCCGGAATCCGGGTGGTGCCGCAGGGCCATTTCGCGATACGCCTCCCGAATCTGGGCAAGACTCACCTTGCGACCAGGGTCCGTCGGCAGGTCCAGCAGTTTCATCGCCCCCTGGAGGGTCATCGTGTGCTCGAGGGTCTGGAAGGACGTTCCTTTGCGGCGGCTGCGGAAGCGATGGACAAAGCGACGAATCAGGGTGGGAATCCGCAACGTCAACGTGTCGGGGCTGAAGGGATCCTCAAGGACTCCAGCCGTCACCATCACCCGCTCAAAGTTTGGGCTGGCCTCCCCCCAATCCGGCACGAGTTCCCGCATCACCACGCAGGCCCCACTCCAGGTGAACCTTCGGCCTTCGCTCGCATCCGACTGGGGCCAGATGTCCTGGCCTAGCCAAAGCATCGCCGCTTCTAGCACCGTGGCGTTGGCGACCTTCCCATACAGCGAAAGCCAGTGGTCGCGAGCTTCTCCTAAGGCCTGCTGCACCAGTTCCGTGGACAGCTTGGGGAGGGCCATCGGCGCCGGGGTCGCCCTGGGCTGGCGCAGGCTGCGACGGATCTGATCGGAATTGCGACGCACAAAGCCAGGGAGATCGATGCCGCCACTGCTCGAGCTTCGTCCGCGCGGTGTGGGTTCCGGATCGGGCTCCAGCTCAAAATCGGAGGCGATCAAGTCGATGGAGCTGCGACTCACGAGAACCAAGGCGGTTTGTTCGTCGAGTTCCTCCCGATCCCCGGGGTCCACCCGCTCCCCCGCATCGGCCCCGACCACGGCCTCGGAGGGCTCTTCATCGCCCTCACCGGGATTGAAGAGGTCGTCGAGTAAGCGCTCCAGCGCTTCCCCACGATTGCGGATCCCCCATTCCTTTTTCAGCGCATCAATTTGAGCTAACCGGCTGAGGGAAAGCTCCAGGGTGATGCGCCGTTTGGTGTCGCCGCCCATCTCAGCCACAACTGCACTCCATCCAGTCGGCCGTCAGGGGGCGCGCCAGCCATTGATGAACTGCTGCTGGGCATCGATAGCCTGACGGTAGCGGTCGACCAGGCTGGGATCGGCGCCCCTTGGAGAGGCCAGGCGCCTCGGCGCACTGGGATACACCGGCAACAACAGACCCCGCGATGGAGGTGGTGGTGGCAAAGGTCGGCCCATCCAAGCCGGAGCCGGACGGGGCGTGGGAAGGGCGGGGGGGGGCTGTTTCACCTGAGGGTCTTTGGGGGCGGTCAGGCGGGCCAGTTCCAGCTGGCGCTCCTGGTGTTGAACCAGAGCCAGTTGGGAGGAGGGCACCACACTCAACAAATGGCCTGGGGTCGCATCGGCGGGATACACCAGGCTGACGCGAATCGGATTGTCGCTGCCGGGGAGGATCTGCAATTCCGTCAGGGCGAGGCTCTGGCCGGAGCGCAGGCCGACATGGACTTCCTGTAGCCCCTGCGCCGTGCGGATCTGAAGTGAACCACGAAAGGCCGTGAATGAGCGACCACCCGTGGGCGAAGGGTGACTCATGACCAGTTGGTAGGGCCCTTGTCCACGCAGGTTCAGATCAATATCAAAGCGGACGCCATAGGTACCCACGTTATCGAGGGAGGAGTCCATCATGCGGGTGGCCAGCGGGTTGACCTGAATCTCCCTGGTATCAAAGTTATTGCGAACGGTGCTTGTCAGGGGCACATGCAGTGGACCCTGGGTTTGCAGATCGTGGCGGAGTGTGGCTTGGTAGTGATCGCCCAGGGCAACCCCCCCGACTCGCGAAAAAATACTGCGATTGTTGATTTCGGCGATTCGATTCAAGTAAACTCGTCCTGGGGCGAGTCGTCCACCATCCAAAGTCGCCAGAATGTCCCCGTCAGAGGCCTGAGGTCCAGCTGCCACAACGGCGATGTGAAAGGGACCATCACTCTGGCCGCGTAGCAAAGCATTGGCAATGCCTAGAGCTGGCAGCTGGGTCTGGAACAGCACAATTCGGCTACGGGCCGGGATCGTGATGGTCCGCTCCAATTTGGGATCAAGCTTGCCCCGCAGTAACTGAACGGCGGTGGCATCGCCAGGACCCGTATTCCAAGGCCTGGGTCCCAACGGTTTGACACCCATCAGATTGTTGGCCAGGTAGGGGGCCTCAAAACTGTTGCGCACAGCACCCGTGCTGAAGTGCAGTTGCACGGGACGAAGGCCTGGATTGATCAGGACCGCCGCCAGGGTGAGCTCACGGCGCCGGCCGCTTGAGTCGTTAGCTCCTGGACCCGATGACTTGTATTTGTGGTGAATATGAATCCCGAAATTGCCATTAAATGTAAATTCGGCATTGCGCAACCATTGGCCATTTTCAGCCATGGCACCACCGGGCGCAGTGTTGATGAGGATGCCCTGTCCTTCGACTTCTTCAGGCTGATTGGAATGAAGAACGGGCACATTATTGAATGTTCCGTGTAACGGAATTGCCCGTTGGCCGGCCATCAGCGCAACGTAGGCCGCCCCGGCCTGGCCTGGAACCAGCACCACGAGGCCCATCAGCACGGCGGCGCCGATGGCTCCAGGAGGACGAACCGGTCTCAAATCGGGGGCGGCGTCGACATGGGAGGTGAAATGAAATCTGGCAGAAGGACTGGAGGGATGGGGGCCGGCTGGCCAGGGAGCATGGAGATCGAGGCCGATGGCCTCGTTGGCAGGGGGATGAGCTGACACCTTGACGGTGCTTGGTGCGCTGGCACCGCCACCTGAACAGGTCAGGTTGGAGGGACAGACGCTCACCCCTGGGAACCCATTTCAGCTAGAACCTTCACCTTCGCTCCATTTTCCCATGCTCCCTCCGATCGGCTGCTGCCCCACCAGGGAGGACGGACTGAATTTTCGACGCCGTCACCAGGAACGCAAGCTGCACATGCTGACGTTCTGGCGCGATGGCCTGGAACGTCAGCTTGCCGCCTTGAATGCGTCGATCAGCACCCTGGAAGGGCAGATGCGTCGGGACCGGCAGCCGACAGAGGGCTCAGATCGCGCTCCCCAAGCAGCTCGCGCAGCCGATCCAAACCCCGACACAGCAACCGCTTGACGGTCATGGGACTGATCCCCATGGCCCCTGCCAGCCGTCGATAGCTCCAGCCCGCCAGGACCACCTGCCGCACCACCCGTTCCTCCTTAGGCTCCAAACGGGCCAGTAGGGCGTCCATTGCAGCGGAGGACTCCATGGCGTGTGGAGTCTCCTGCTCCTCAGGAGCCGCCAGCCGTTCCTCAAGGTCCGGGAGCAACGGCATGGGCCTGTTGAGCTGGCGGGACTGGAGCAGGAGGTGCCATTGATCGTCGTTGACACCATGGTGCTGACGCCAAGCCGTGGCGGCTCGATGGTCCTGCGTCGGACAACGGCGCAGACGTTCCTGCAATTCCGCCTGGCGTCGCGGCAAGCGAACACTGGGGGCACAGTCCCGCAGATAATGGAGGATCGCTCCCCGGATATGGGGCCTGGCAAAGGCACCGAAGGGGATCTGACGATCAGCCGCAAAGAGTTCGGCCGCCCGGATCAGACCCAAGAGACCAACCTGAATCAGGTCGTCGCTGGGTTGCTGGCTGCAACGGGCGTAGTGCAAGGCAATGGGACGAACAAGCTCGCGGTAGGCCTCGACCCGTTGATTGCGCTCAAGGGTGAGGGGAGAGAGGGTTGGGCCCCAGCCGCGGCGGCCAGCAACCTGGGGACGGAGGGAAGGGGCTTCGGGGGACAGCGTGGTGATCATGGCGAAAGGGGGTGTTAGAGCCCTGTTCCCAGAAAGCCCCTTTCCGCCACGTTCCGCAACCGTGAAACCACTGAACTTTCGCCTTTGACCCCCAAATCACGGGGCCGGAGCCGCCACCGCCGCCAACAGAGCCAGCGGCCCGTGCCGATGCAGCCAGGCCTCGTCGGAGTTGGCGGTGCTCAACAGGTATCCCGCAAAACCAAGACCATTCAGACTGAAACCAGCGCAGTGTTCCTTCACCCGCCGGATCGTCATGAACCAGTGGTCGTCGAAGAGCAGGTTGTAGGGGTGGAGCGGAACTGGATCCTGATCACAAGTGCCCAGGCGCAACTGACGGCAGTGCTGGGCATAGAGCGGGGCCAGATCCTCGCCCCCTAGGGCATCGTGGCGCGGACTGAGGGCATAGGCCCAGGGCCAGGAGGGGGCGTCTCCGGCCACTTGGGCCTGCAGGGATTCGGCCAACGGACAACTGGGTTCCCGAGGCAGGCGCGGCAGCAGTTGCAGATGCCGGTGGGGCTGGCTGGCCCCTGCCGCCCCACAGCTGTTGAAGAACCAGAGGCCACCAGTGTCGGCGGCCACCTGGGCCACCATGCGGAAATCCGTGTCGGTCAACCAGCCGTTCTGCGGTTGCCAGCGCTGGGTGATTAACAGCAGGTGAGCCTCCTGAACGGGAAATTTATTCAGGATCAAGACATGGCTGTCCCCGAGGCGATCCACCTCCAGCGGCGAATCCCACGGAAGGAAGGGATTGGGCCGTGGTCCCACCACCTGGAGGGGGCGGTGCGGCCAGCTCATCAGACGCCGCAGACAAAACGGCTCGCCGCCAGGCAACGGTTGAACCTGGGTCTGCAGGGGCACCAGGGCACCGCTGATGTGGGCCGCTGCCGACACCGTGCGGGCCCGTTGCCAGTAGTGCTCAGCCCGCACCCGCCTGCAGGCGCGCCAATGAGGCCCCCTGGTAGTAACGGCCAAGGATTTCGTTGTAGCGCAGGCCCTGCTGGGCAAGCTCCTGGGCTCCCGTTTGACTCATGCTGGCCCCCAGACTTCCATGGGCTTCCTCCACAATCTGCTGGGTCGCGGCATAGAGGCTCTCCACGATGCCGCCTTGATAGCTGAGGATCACCCCGGCCGTACTGCTGGTGGCTTCACGGGTGCGGCCATTCACACTGGTGAGACCGGTGTAGTTCTGCCAGCGGGTGGTGTCCCCCAGGTGCCACTGCGCATCGGCAGGACGGGCCATGTGGGCCATGGCGTAGGAGCGGGCGGCCACGGCCTGAGCCCGTAGGGCTTCGATGTTCCAGTCGCTGGGCATTTCACCCCCCACCACCGAACTGATGTAGCGCTCGAGGCTGAGATGGTTGACGACCTGGACCCCATTGGCGGCCCGCAACACCCGGAAGCGACCGTCATAGGGCTGGCCATCTGCCGTGAGGTGGGAGCCGGGAGCGGTCTGAAGCCACGCCTCAGGCCTGGAGGCCAGGGCCGCGCCGAGGTCGGCGGTCTGGCCGGGCCCACCCTGCTGGAGCACCTTGCCATCGCGGTCCAGCAGGGTCCAGGCGCCACTGGCGCTGAGGGTTGGATTGGCGGAGATCTTGAGCAGGGCAACCCGGATTTCCATATCGACCACAGCCCCCGCCTCCGGTTCCGCCAGGCCGTCCCCTGAGCCCTTCTGGGCCGCCCGTCGGACGGTGGGGGCGCTGGTGGGTTGCGGCGAGGGGGACACGTTGGCAGCCGCCTGGGGGGTGGTCACCTGGGTGGGGGCCGGCGCCGCGATCAGGGCTTCGAGCACATCGTGGTCTGGATGGATCCCGGCTGGCCGCAGCAGGGACTGGGCCCCGAAGCCCGCCCCCACCGCCAATAGGCCCAGAGGTGCCGTGACGAGCAGGGGGGAGTGACGCAGGGAGCGGGTCAGGCCTGCGGTCGCAGTGCCTGCCAGGCCGACCAGCCGCTGACGCTGGCGGTTCCAGCGTCCCCGGATCCGTCGGCCGAAAACGGCAAGCCGGCGCGGGACGCCACCGGGAGGTGGGGTTGGGGCTGTATCCGCAAGCTGCCGTCCCAAAGCAGGACTCCTGAACCGATCAGCCGGATCATGCCGCAGGACCCGGCCTCCGCGACCATCCCCCCAGGACGGTCAGAGCATTGCCAGCCCAGAACTCGCTCCCGTCCCAGCTGCTGCTGCCACCAGGGAGCCACCAAGGCGTGGGCGGAACCCGTCACCGGATCTTCGTCAATGCCCAGTCCTGGAGCGAAAAAACGCAGCTGGTAATCCACCGGCTCCCCGTTCAGCAGAGGGGGCGAAATCGCGCCACCAGCGGTGGGTTGCATCACCACTAACCCCTGGCGCAGCTCCCCCCGGAGGTCGCTGGCGATCGGCGCCAGGCGGGCCAGCGGCGCGGAGGCCGGCAGCAGCACCACGCTGTAGCCGAGGGCCGACTCCCAGAACCGTTCACAACCCACCCCCAGCCTGGCGCTGATCAGGCTCTCGAGCGCCTTGGGGACAGGGCCTGGCCGAAGCCCTCCCCCGGGCAGCTGAATTGCCGCCCATGGGCTCTCGAGGCCCCCCGCGCCCGCCAGGGCCCCAGCCGGATCAGCCGGATCCGTTGGCAGCAATTGCACCGGCAACGGTCCGCTGCGGGTGTGCAGGCTCAGGCCAGAGCCGGGCGCAAGCTGGCTCCAGTGCCCGAGGGCCAGCACACTGGCCAGGGTGGCGTGGCCGCAGAGGGGCACCTCACAGGTGGGGGTAAACCAGCGCAGGATCCAATCGTCGCCGAGCCGCAGCAGGAAGGCCGTTTCGGATTGGCGCAGGCTGCCGGCCAAGGCCTGCATCCAAGACTCCGGTGCGGGTTCCTGCAACCACACCACCGCGGCGCCATTGCCGGCCCCGTTCTTCTCGGTGAAGGCTTCGATCAGCAGGGCCGACGGCGCCCCAGGGCTGGCCGGGCTCATGGCTCCGCCTCGGCCCTGGGGTCCCGATCCATCAGCGCCCTCACCACCCCACGGGCCTCCACGCCCCCGGGCAGGAGGCCGACGATTTGTTCGCAGATCGGCAGGCGCCACCCCTCGCGTACGGCCAGGGCCAGGCTGGCCCTGGCCGTGCGCGGGCCCTCCACCGTGGCTCCAATCCGCGCCAGAGCACTGGATTCATCGCAGCCTTCCGCCAGCAGCAGCCCGAAGCGGTAGTTGCGACTGAGGGGACTGTTGGCCGTCGCCAGCAGGTCTCCGAGGCCGGCGAGGCCATAGAGGGTGGCGGGTTGCCCCCCCAGGGCCCGCAGCACCGTACCGATTTCCGCCAGCCCACGGCAGAGAAGCGACGCCTTGGCATTGGCTCCGAGCCCCAGCCCATCGCTGATGCCCGCAGCAACGGCCATCACATTTTTGAGCGCACCGGCCGCTTCGGTCCCAATCGGATCAGCGTTGGTGTAGAGCCGCAGGTTGGGGGTACCCAGGGCGGCCTGAAGTCGCTGCCGAAGCTCGCCATCCTCACTGGCGACCACGCTGGCCGCCGGCAGGCCCCGATCCAACTCGTCGGCGAGGTTGGGCCCACTCAGCACCGCCAGGGGCTGGGGGCCGAGGTGTTGACCCCAGAGCTGGGAGGCGGTGCACAGACCGAGCAGGTCCAGGCCCTTGCTGCAGCTCAATAAGGGCAGTCCATCGGGCCAATGGGGGCCAAGGTCGCTCGCCAGGGGCTTCACCCCGGCCATGGACACGGCGGCGACCACCAGCTCACTCGAGTCGAGCAGGGGTAGGGGGGAACTGCCATCGCGTCGGGACCAGCCGCTGACCTGATGGCCCTGGGATTCCCAGAGGCGCCTCAGGGTGGATCCCCAGGCCCCTTGGCCAAGGATGGTGATACGCAGTGCCATGGACCCGTTCTGGCGCTGCCATCATGCGCCATCCGCCCCCAGGCGCCATGGTGCCCTCCCCCCCGATCCCGCCGTCCTCCGCGTCCTCCCCCTGGCGCGACTGGCAGGGCAGTGCCTTGGTGGTTGGCCTGGGGGGCATCGGTCGTGCGCTGAGGCAGGCCTTGCCGATCCGCGCACCGCAGTTACGAATCTGGTCCGCAGGGCGGCAAGCGGAAGATCACGGGGATTACCTCCAGCTCGACCTTGCCGATGACGCCAGCCTGGCCCGGCTGGCCGCCAGAGCTCAGGAGCAGCTAGCCCCACTCCGGTTGGTGATCTGCACCGCCGGTTTGCTCCATGACAGCCAGATCCAGCCGGAGAAGCGACTCAGCCAGGTGCAACGGGGGGCCCTGGAGCGGAGTTTTGCCGTGAATGCCTTTGGCCCGTTGCTGCTGGCCCAGGCCCTCGAGGCGGCATTGCCACGGGATCAGACGGTGCATTTCGCCAGCTTGTCGGCCCGGGTCGGGAGCATCGGTGATAACCGACTTGGGGGGTGGTATGCCTACCGAGCGGCCAAGGCCGCCCAGAACCAACTGCTGCGGACCCTCGCCCTGGAATGGCAACGGCGACTGCCGCGGGTCTGCGTGACCCTGCTGCACCCCGGCACAACGACCACCGCCCTGTCCGCGCCCTTCAGCCAAGGCCTTGCAGCAGCGCAGCTGTTCAGCCCGGAACGGGCTGCAGAGCAGCTGTTAGACGTGTTGGAAAAGCGCCAGCCGGAGCAGAGCGGCGCCTTTCTGGCCTGGGACGGCCAAACCATCCCTTGGTAACGCCTCAGACGGCCACCTGCCGCAGCAGGTCGAGGGGGATCACCTCCAGGCAGGTGCGTTCACAGGCCTCCAACCGGACCGGCGGAGCCATGCCGTCCTCGTAGGCCTCCAGCCAGCGGGCGGCGCAGACGCACCAGTGGTCCCCGGGGCGCAGTCCCGGGAAGCCATAGGCCGGAGCAGGAGCGGTGAGGTCGTTGCCCTGGGCTCGGGTGTAACTGAGAAAGGCTTCGTTGACGACACAACAGACCGTGTGGAGGCCGAGGTCGGCGGGATCGGTGCGGCAGAAACCATCACGGAACCAACCGGTCACCGGCTGGCATCCGCACTCCTGCAAGGGTTCTCCCAGGACGTTGAGGGCTGGGGCGGGGGGGGCGACCACGGCCTGACGGGGCGAGGCGAAGGGATGAGTCTGCCGGAGGACTGGCACAAAGTTCTGCCAGGGAGTTGACGAATTCCGGGGGGGAGGCGTTAAGAGTCATGCAGCACCACCCCAATAACCTTCAGCCACACCCCCCCTTCATGAGCTGGGATTTCAACGAAGACGCGGCCTTCATGGCCCTTTGCGATGCGTTCAAGGAAAGCGGTGAGCCCACCGCCATGGAATTTCTTGCCCATGGCGAAGGCGCGTTCCACTTCCAGGAGCTCACCCAGAATGCCGCAGGTGAGGGCATTGATCTGAGCGACTCCGACGACCTCGAGCAGTTCCAGCAGGAGGTCATCGAGGCCCTTGAGGACCTTTGCAGCTGAACCCAGCTCAGCCGTAGAAGAATGCGATCTCCTTGGGCTTGAGTCCCTCCCAACCGGCGGCCTTCAGTCGGGCATCCAGGGTGGCCTGGTCGAAGTGCTTGGAACCGGTTTTGACCACCCGATTGCGCATCGACTTTTTCACCCCGCTGCGCGCCCGCTGGCTTTCCAGCTCCATGACCGTGCGGTAAAGCGTCAGCATTTCATCGGGAATCGGAGTTCCATCAAGATCGAGGCCGGCGGCAATGGCGGCATCGACTCCATCGGGTCCGGAGATGGCCATGGGAACGAAAGCTGAAACCCCTAGAGCCTGCCATGGACCCCAGGGGCTGGTCTCAAGCGCTGAAGTAACGGGCCTTTGGGTGCAGGGCCACCAAGGCCGTGGTGCTCTGTTCAGGTTCAAGCTGATCGCTTTCATCCATCGTCAAGCCGATGCGCTCACTGCCCAGCCACAACAACTGCTGGCGTGAATCCGCCACATTCGGGCAGGCTGGATAGCCAAAGGAATAGCGACTGCCGCGATATCGCTGGGCCAGCACCTCCTTGAGCTGGGACGGTTCATCCGCCCCAAATCCCATCTCACGTCGAATGCGGGCATGGGTCCATTCGGCGAGGGCCTCGGCCAATTGGACTGCCAAGCCATGGAAGTAGAGATAGTCGCTGTACTGATCAGCCCCAAACAATTGCTGGGCAAAGGCCGTGGCCCGTTCCCCCATGGTGACAGCCTGCATCGGCAAGGTATCGGTCGGGCGCAGGCTGCCGTCAGGAGCGTGATGCAGGTCGCGATAGAAATCAGCGATGCAATAGCGGTTGCCGCTGCGTTGCCGAGGCAAGGCGAAACGACCAAGTTCGCCGCCGGCTAGGGCCGGATCCGCCCCCGGGGCCAAGGTCGAGGGATCAAACACCACCACGGCGTTACCCAGCCGACCGCAGGGGAAGTAGCCGTAGGCGACCCGAGGGGTCAGCAGGCCCTCCTCCAGGCAGCGCCCCATCCAGTGCTGCAACACAGGCTCCGCCTTTTCGGCCAGCATCGCCTCGTACTCCTCCCGACTTTGCTGCTGGGTTTTGCGGAGTTGCCACTGGCCGGCGAAGAGAGCATTGCGATCCAGATAGGCGAAGACCTCGCGCAGGTCAATGGCGTCCTCCCGCAGCACCTGGGCTCCCCAGAAGGGAGGCAGAATCGCCAGCTCCTCGGGCACGATGTCGGAGCGTTCATCGCTCGCGATGGGGGTGGAGTCGATCGAAGACAGGGGCGACGCTTTGGCGGCGGAGTTCGCCTCGGAGTTCGCCTCGGAGGGTGCTGGGGAAGGGGCTTCGGCGGCGGCGGGCTCAGCCCCATCGCCCAGGCCCAGGCCAGGCGGTGGGCCATCCAGGAAGCCGCCGAGGTCCTCCCAGCGCCCGTTGGCCTTGGCGGCCATCAAGGCATCCATGAAGCGAAGGTCGGCAAAGGCATCGCGGCCATAGATCACCTGCCCGTGGTAAGCCGCCCGGCAGTCGCCATGGACAAAACGGGGCGTGAGCGCGGCGCCACCCAGGATCACAGGGACGGCGATTCCCACCGCATTGAAGGCCTCCAGGTTGTCCTTCATGAACGCCGTGGATTTCACCAGCAATCCACTCATGGCGATGCAGTCCGCCTGATGGCGCTGCTGGGCCTCGACGATCTGATCCACGGTCTGCTTGATGCCGAGATTGATCACCTCATAGCCATTATTGGTAAGAATAATGTCCACAAGATTTTTGCCGATGTCATGAACATCCCCCTTGACGGTGGCAATGAGGAACTTGCCCTTACTACTGGATTGACCCTCGATTTTTTCCATGAAGGGCTCCAGATGGGCCACCGCCGATTTCATGGTTTCGGCACTTTGGAGCACAAAGGGAAGCTGCATTTGGCCGGAGCCGAAGAGTTCTCCCACCACCTTCATGCCATCCAGCAAGAAGGTGTTGATGATTTGTAGAGGGGGATAGGACTGCAACGCCTCCGAAAGGGACGACTCCAGACCAATCCGTTCACCATCAATGATGTGTTGTGTCAGCCGTTGTTCCACCGGCAGATCGGCCAAGGATGGACCCGAGGAGCGGGCTTCTTTGGCCGAAACGCCCTCGAAGAGCGTCGTGAGTTCCGTGAGAGGATCGTAAACACAGATCCCGTTCTCAAAGCGACGACGGTCGTAGATCAAATCCCGGCAGACTTGCTGATGTTCGGGGCTGATCTTCGCGAGCGGAAGAATTTTTGCGGGACTAACAATGGCCGCATCCATCCCGGCTTCACAGCAGTCATGAAGAAATACGGAATTGAGAACAATTCGAGCGGCCGGAGACAAGCCGAAGCTGACATTGCTTACCCCCAAGAGGACATGAACCCCGGGGAGGTTGGCTCGGATCATCCGGATTGACTCCACCGTGGCCGCCGCATTGTTGCGATCCTCCTCAATGCCCGTGGAGATCGGCAGGGCTAGGGGGTCATAGAAGATTTCGTGGGCGGGGATCCCGAACTCCAGGCCATCCCGATAGGCCCGCTGGGCAATCGCAAATTTGCGCTCAGCACTACGCGCCATCCCCTCTTCGTCGATCGTGCCCACCACCACGCCAGCGCCATAGGTCCGGGCAATTTCCAGTACCTTGAAGAAGCGCTCATCTCCATCTTCGTAGTTCGTGGAGTTGAGAATGCACTTGCCACCTGCCACCTTGAGGCCGGCCTCCATTTTCTGCCACTCGGTGGAATCGAGCATCAGAGGCAGGTTCACATTTGTGACCAGGCGACTCACAAGGGCATGCATATCTTCTTCTCCGTTGCGCCCCACATAATCGACATTGACGTCGAGCACATGGGCGTTCTCCTTCACCTGGCTGCGTGCCACAGCCACTAGACCGTCCCAGTCCTCGGCATTGAGCAACTCCCGCACCTTCTTGGATCCACTGGCATTCAACCGTTCGCCGATGATCAGGAAGGAGTTATCTTGGTGATAGGGGGTGACGCCATAGATCGAGGCGGCGGAGGGTTCATAGCGCAGGAGGGGCCGCTCGCGGCGCTGATCCGGAAGTCGAACTGTGCGATTCCCTGGCTTCAGCTCAGCTGCCAGCTGAGCCAGGGCCCCGATATGGGCGGGGGTGGTGCCGCAACAGCCACCGATCACCTGCACACCAAGGTCTTCAACGAAGTGAAGCAGCTGCAATTTCATTTCCAGCGGAGTCAGCCGGTAGTGCGCAACGCCGCCGATGTTTTCGGGAAGACCGGCATTGGGAATGCAGCTCACCACAAAGGGGCTGTGCTCACTGAGGAAGCGCACGTGCTCCTTCATTTGTTCCGGGCCCGTGGCGCAGTTCAGCCCGAGCACATCAATCGGAAAAGGCTCCAGGATCGCCACCACGGCGGCAATATCCGAACCCACCAGCATCGTCCCGGTGGTTTCCATCGTCACCGACACCATCAGGGCCCGGCGTTGACCCGTGGCCGCAAAGGCCTCCTCGATGCCTTGAAGGGCAGCCTTGATCTGGAGAACGTCCTGACAGGTTTCAACGATGAACAGGTCCACGTCACCGGCCAGCAGCCCTTCAGCTTGCTCCCGATAGGACGCCTTCATCGTGTCGAAGTCGATGTGGCCGAGGGTGGGCAACTTGGTGGTCGGTCCCATCGAGCCCGCCACAAATCGGGGTTTTTCGCTGGTGCTGAAGGCATCAGCCACCTCCCGGGCCAGTTCGGCAGCTCGCCGGTTGATCGCGAACGCCTGATCCTCCAGTTCGTATTCCGCGAGCACGATCGAGGCGGCCCCGAAGGTATCGGTCTCGATCACATCGCAGCCCACCTCCAGAAACTGGCGATGCACGGCCTGGACGGCGTCAGGTCGCGTAAACACCAGATTCTCATTACAGCCCTCCAGGGCCACCCCGCCGAAATCCTCGGCGCTGAGATCCATCTGCTGGAGAGACGTGCCTGTGGCTCCGTCGAACACCAACACCGGCCGTGTTGGACCATGGAGATAAGCGAGGAAATCAATCCTCTGGCTGGACAGTCGCTCCGGAGTTGGGCGGTCTGGAGTGGTGGCAACCATCAATCGTCAATCCGGATCCGGGTCACCCAATGTTCATAGTCGGAATCACGCCCTTCCGTGATCGCCGTTAGGCGGTCTCTCAGCCGTTCCATCACCGGTCGTGCGGCGGGGAGGGTAACCGACTCGATCCGCCGGACCGGGGTTACCCGTGCCGCGGTGCCACTGAGGAAGACTTCGTCGGCCACGCTGAGCTCCGTCTTGTCCACAGCCCGCTCCAGGGTGGGGATATCCATGGCCCTTGCCAACTCCAGGATGCTGTCGCGGGTGATGCCCTCCAGGATGTCCTGATCCACCCCTGGGGTGATAAGCACGCCATCACGAACAATGAACAGATTCATGCCACTGGCCTCACTGACCTTGCCGCGACTGTTGAGCAGGATCGCCTCATCAAAACCACTTTGAACCGCTTCGGTCTTGGCGAGGGAGCTGGTGATGTAGGCCCCACTGATCTTGCCCCTTAACGGCAGAGATCGGTCTTCCTGGCGGCACCAGCTGCTGATTCGACAACTCACACCGTCTGGCGAAAGATAGTCACCCATCTCGATCCCATAAATTAAAAAATCGGTCTGGATATTATGAAGCCGTGGCGCAATACCTAGATCGCTAGTGTAAACAAACGGCCGTAGATAAATGGGGCAGGTCGGTTTATTGGCTCGTAGGAAATGGCCGATGGCCTCATGAATTGTGCTCTCCTGCAGCTCGGCCAGCAGCAGGCGGGCACTTTGGCTCAGGCGCCGGGCATGGCGATCAGCCCGAAACAGCAGGATCTCGCCCCCATCCGCCGGATTCGGCAGGGCTCGCATGCCCCCGAAGGCCCCCGTGCCGTAGTGGAGGGCATGGGTGGCCACGGAGAGGGTGGCTTCAGCGAAGGGGACACATTTCCCGCCGAACCAGGCATAGGGGAGGAACTGATGCATGAGCGGCGGAGACGATGGCCCGATCTTCTCACTGCGCACAGCAGGATGAGTCGATGCACAGACTGGCAGCGATCCCCGGCGCGTTTGAAGAAGACGGCGCCTTGGCCTATGTGGAGCAACCGGCGGCGCCGGTCCTGCTCCTGAGTAGTGCCGACACCGATCTGGTGGCGATCGCCAGCCTGCTGGAGCGCGAACCGCACCTGCTTGGAGCCGCCTTGCGGGCCCTCAACCTGGCGGCCCTGGCCCATCCCGCCGTGATCGATCACTATCTCCAGCACTCCGTGGCTCGAGCGCATCTGGTGGTGGTGCGTCTGCTGGGGGGCCGGGGCCACTGGAGTTACGGCTTGGATCGGCTCGGCCAGTGGGCCGCCGGCGCACCGGGGCGTCACCTGCTGGTGCTGGCGGGCACCCCCGAGGAGGATCGGGCCCTCGCCGGCCTGGGCACGGTGTCCCCCCCCCTGGCCGTCGCCCTGGCCTCATGCCTACGGGAAGGGGGAGCGGCCAACCTGCGCCTGCTGCTGGCCAGCCTCAACAGCCTGCTCCAGGGTCAGGAGCCGGAGCCGCCGGAGCCGCACACCGCCCCGGATCCCCACCAGCACGACTGGCGCAATGATCCAGGTGCCCGGGTGGGGGTGATCCTCTACCGCTCCCTGCGCCAGGCAGGGGATCTGGCCCTGGTGGAGGCCTGCCTTGGAACCCTGCGCCAGCACGGCCTCTGCCCTCGGGCGCTGTGGGTCAGCAGCCTGCGGGAGGCGGCGGTCCAACGGGGGGTCGGGGATCTGCTGGCCAGGGAGGACGTGCAGGCGGTGATCTGTGGCACCGGCTTCGCCTCGGTGCAGTTCGAGGACGCCGGACTGGGGTCGCCCCTCTGGGAACGGCTGGGGGTCCCGGTGTTGCAACTGTTGATGAGTGGACGGCCGCGGGCCGCCTGGCAGGTCAGCAGCATCGGCCTGGGTCCAACGGATCTTTGCCTACAGGTGGCTCTGCCGGAGCTGGATGGGCGGATCATCACCCGGGTGGGGTCCTTCAAGGAAAGCGATCGCGCCAGCGCTCAGCTGGCAACGGCGCTCCCCCGCCAGCAACCGGATCGGGAGCGGCTGGCCTGGATTGCCGAGCTCACCGCCCGCTGGGTGGCCCTCCGGCAAACCGCCGCAGGGGAGCGTCGGGTGGCGCTGGTGCTGGCCAACTACCCCACCCGCAACAGCCGCCTGGCCAATGGGGTGGGCCTGGATACCCCCGCCAGCGTGGCCCTGATGCTCGGCTGGCTGGCGGAGGCGGGGTATGCGGTGGGCGCGGTGGACGCGCTGCCCCGGGATGGGCAGGCCCTGATCCAGCGCCTGCTGGCCGGCCGCAGCAACGACGCCGAGTCAGCCCACCTGCCCCCCCTGGACTCTCTGCCCCTCAGCACCTACCAGCGCTGGTATGACGGCCTGCCGCTGGCCGGCCGGCAGAGGCTGGAGGCCGTGTGGGGGGCACCGCCCCAGGATGGGGGCCTGGAACCGATGGGGCCACCACCGGCGGAGCCAGGTTTTCCGATCCGGGGCCTGCGCTTCGGCCGGGTCGTGGTGCTGATCCAGCCGGAGCGCGGCTACGCCCGGGATCCAAGCCTGAGTTATCACAGTCCCGACCTGCCGCCGACCCACGCCTACCTGGCCCAATACCTGTGGTTGCGGGAGAGCTTCGCCAGCCAGGTGGTGGTGCATGTGGGCAAACACGGCAACCTCGAATGGCTGCCCGGCAAGGGGGTGGGGCTGTCGGATCAGTGCTTTCCGGACTGGGCCCTCGGGCCCCTGCCCCACCTCTATCCCTTCATCGTCAACGACCCCGGAGAGGGCAGCCAGGCCAAGCGCCGGGCCCAGGCGGTGATCCTCGATCACCTCACCCCCCCCCTGGGCCGGGCCGGCCTCCATGGCGACCTGCTGCGGTTGGAGGCCCAACTCGATGAGTATTGGGAAGCGCGCCAACTGGGGGGGCAACGGGCCGAGCTGCTGCGCGATCAACTGGAGCAACAGTTGCGGAGCCTGGCCCTAACGCCCACGGCCCAGGGGTCCGATCTGGAGAGCCGGCTGGAGGCCGTGGATGGCTATCTGTGTGAATTGAAGGAAGCCCAGATCCGGCTGGGTCTCCACACCTTCGGCACCCTGCCCCCCCCCGGCAAACTGGCCGAATTGCTGCTTTGCCTGGCCCGTGCTCCCCAGGCCGGCCAGCCGGGGCTCACCCAGGCCTTAGCGATGGATCTGGGCCTGGATCTGGATCCCTGGGGCGATGGGGAGGAGGCCCCGCTGTCGCCTGAGGACCAGGGGCGCCTGGTGGCCCTGCCCCCCGAAAGCCCAGCGCTGCGCCGGGTGGGGGATGGGGTGGCCCTGTTGGAGGAGCGGGCCCTGACCTTGGTCAGGGCGGCCTTAGCGGAGGCCGGCATCGCGCTGTCCCCGGGGCCGACGACACCCGAACCCGCTGCGGCGCCCACCGGTCCGGCCACCCTGGCCGCCCTGGAGCACCTGCGCCAGCGCCTGTTGCCTCCCCTGCTGGCCTGCGGCGCGGCGGAACGGAGCGCCCTGCTCACGGGGCTGGCCGGCGGGAGAATCGCCGCCGGCCCTTCCGGAGCCCCGACCCGCGGCAGACCCGATCTGTTGCCCACGGGGCGGAATTTCTACAGCGTGGATCTCCGCGGCCTGCCCACGGAAGCCGCCTGGGATCTGGGCCGCCGCAGCGCCGAGTTGCTCTTGGATCTGCACCGTCAGGACGAAGGCGAGGACCTGCAACGACTGGCCCTGTCCGTCTGGGGGACCGCCACAATGCGCAACGGCGGCGAGGACATTGCCCAGGCCCTGGCCCTGCTGGGCGTCCGGCCGGTGTGGGATGGACCGAGCCGCCGTCTGATGGATTTAGAGGTGATCCCCCTCAGCCTGCTGGGTCGCCCCAGGGTGGACGTGACCCTGCGAATCTCCGGGCTGTTCCGCGACGCCTTCCCCCAGCTGGTGGGCTGGTTCGAGCGGGCCACCAAGATGGTGGCGGCCCTGGAGGAATCCGAGGTTGACAATCCGCTGGCGGCGGCGGCCCGCAGCGAGGGCCAGGCGGCGCGCATCTACGGATCCGCTCCAGGCGCCTACGGGGCGGGACTCCAGGGGTTGATCGACAGCGGCAGCTGGGAACTCCGCGCCGACCTGGGGGAGGCCTTTCTCCAGTGGAGTTCCTGGCGGTATGGAGCGACGGACCCGGCGGGGGGGCACGGAGGCATCGAGGCCAGCGCCGATCGGGCCGGGCTGGAACGACGGCTCAGCCAGGTCCAGGTGGTGCTGCACAACCAGGACAATCGCGAGCATGACCTGCTCGATTCCGACGACTATTACCAGTTCCAGGGCGGCCTCAGCGCGGCGGTGGAACGGGTGGGCGGCAAGGCCCCGGCCCTGTGGTTCGGCGATCACTCCCGCAGCCAGCGGCCGCGGATGCATCGCCTGGAACGGGAGTTCGACAAGGTAATCCGATCCCGGCTGTTAAACCCCCGCTGGATCGAAGCCATGCGGGGCCACGGCTACAAGGGTGGCTTTGAGATGGCCGCCAGCCTCGATTATCTCTTTGCCTATGACGCCTGTACCGGCAAGGTGCCGGATTGGAGTTACGCAGCCCTGCAACGGCAATGGCTGGGGGACCCCCAGGTGCTGGAGTTTTTACGTCGCACCAATCCCTGGGCCCTGCGGGACATGGCCGAACGATTGCTGGAAGCCCATCACCGGGGTCTCTGGGATGGGGCGGACCCCGAGGCCCTGGCGGAGTTGAAGGACCTGGTCCTCAGCAGCGAGGCCCTGGTGGAAGGGGGCGCAGGGTCGGAGGCGGGGGGCTGACGGAGACGCCACAGACCCCCGCGCCGCCCTCAGCCGTTCAGGTCCTTGGCCATCGCCTTGAACGGATCGATGGCGCCGGGCTTGGCGGGCTGATTGGTGATGGTGGGCTGGGAGTCTGTGCCGGTGCCTGGGGACTTGCGGGCGGGACCGGCGGTGCCGGCCGCATTGACCGCCACGGCGGCGCCCTTCATCCGCTGATCGAGCTGGGACTGGGACAGGGGCTGGGCAAAGGTTTTTTTGACGGCCTTGGGGATTCCCCCCGTGAGATCCACCTCGGTGCCCTGATCAGGGTTGATCCCGGCCAAGCCTGGTGTCATTTTTTCGAGTTTGGACTCCATCGAGGCCACTTCGGCCACCATTTCCTTATCACCAGGGCTGTCCGCATTGCCGGGAAAGGTGCGACGAATCGTGTTCGAACGCCGCATGAACGTCACATCACCGAGGGTGCTGGAGGCATCGGCATCGAGAAAGAAGGTTTCCGTGTCCTTCTTGGCCTTGGCGGGCTCCTGGCCGGCGATCTTTACCCCTGAGGGGCGGTTGCCGAGCAGACGATCGAACAGACCCATCGGTGGAAGAGAGGCATGTGTGTTCAGACCCTAGCGACCATGAAGGACCAAACCATGGGTATCGGTGCCGCAACTCATCAAAAGGCCACGATCCGCAAGGTCGGCGGCGATCGCCGCGCACACCCCTGGGGTCGGCTGCCAGCGGGGTTGCATCCCGTAGTCGTACCAGGCCTCAGCGCCATCGAACCCCAGGGCAGCGGCCGCCGCAATTAACCCCTCGGCCGGTAGGCGATAGCGGGCTGGATGGGCCAGCAGGGCCAGGCCCCCGGCGGCCTGGATCGCCGCCACTACCGCTTCGGAGCGCAGGGCCGGTCCCACCACAGCGGCTCCCTGGAGATAGGGCTCCAGGGACGGGTGGTCGGCATGGAATCCCAGCCCCAACACATGGACCAGACATCCCTCCAACAGGCAACTGATCTCGACCCCACGCCATAGGGTGGGCACCTGGCGGCCAGCGGCCCGGGCAGATCCCAAGACCTCGGCCGCCGGGTCGTAGGCCGTGAGCCGATGGTGATCGGTGATGGCCAGGTGCTCAAGGCCAAGCTCTAGGGCCTGGTCGGCCAATTGGGCAGGTTGCAGGCTGCCATCGCTGCAGGTGGTGTGGCAGTGGAAATTGAACCGACCAGGGCAGCTGTCGGGGCTGACCCGCCGCAGCACCGCCGTCAGGGGATGGGCTTCAGCGTCAGGCCGCAGCACCTGCCTGCTCCTTCTCAGCGAGCCGCTCGGCCCGTAATCGTCGCCAACGGGCATAGAACTGAATCGACGCCGCCATGACCACCACGAGGGCCACGAGGAACCAGGTGGCGGCTCCCGTTGGAAACTGGGCCTTGAACACCACCAGCATCACGATCACCACCAACAGCAGGGTGGGCAGCTCGTTCAGGGCCCGCAGTTGCTTGGGGCTCCAGCGGCACTCCCCTCGCTGCAGCTGACCCATCAGCCGATAACAGAAGGCGTGATAAGCCAGCAGAGCCAACACAAAAGCCAGCTTGGCGTGCATCCAACCCTGGTGCAACCAGGCGGGGTTGACCGTCAACAGCCCGACGGCCATCGTCACCGCCACCACCAGGCCCGGCGTGGTGATGATGTTGGCCAGGCGCCGCTCCATCAGGGCGTACTGATCTTGAAACGCTTGCCTTAAAACCGGGTCGAGCTCCTCGGCCTCGCGGTGGTAGATGAAGAGCCGCACGAGATAAAAGAGGCCCGCAAACCACACCACCACCCCCACGATGTGGAGGGTCTTGAACCAGAGGTAGGCCTCCGGTGGCCAGCTGAACTGGGGCCCACGGCCCGGGATCGGGGCCAGGTCCAGAAGTGGGGCCAGAAGCATGAAAGCTGGAGCTGGTCGTTCACCAGCCTAGGAGCGGGCCCTCAGCGGCCTTGGCAACGGCCCTCGATCAGGCCTCGCCGGCCAGGCGGCAGGCCCGACGGGCCAGGGCGCTGGCATGACCCCGCTCCACCGGTCCCAGGGCCGGGCTGAGCCGGCCATCCCGGCAATCCACCACCAGCCGTTCCCGGTGGCCCTGTTGATCGTCGACCCGCACCCGCAACTGCCAGGGATGCTCGACGCTGCGGGTGATCTGATCGGCGCAGACTGGACCCAGGCAGAGGCCAGGGGCCGCTTGAACCACTCCAGGTCCCCACAGCAGGGCGAGGAGAAGCACCAGGGCCAGCCAGGGCCTGAAGGGGCTGAAGGGGCTGAAGGGGCTGATCATCCCGCTCCCCCAGCCAACTCCAGGGAGGGGTCCTGGTCCGCGCTGACGGCCGTGTCCTGGTCCTGGGGATGGAAGTACTCCCACACCTGACGGGCCAGGGCGGGTCCGACGCCGGTCACCTGGGCAATCTGATCGGGGCTGGCCAACTGAATCGCCTCCACGGAACGGAAGTGGGCGAGCAGGTCCTTGACCCGTTTCGGCCCCAGGCCGGGGATGTCGCTGAGCCGTGAGCGTTTCATCCGCTCCCCCCGCTGCTGACGGTGATAACTGAGGGCGAAGCGGTGGGCCTCGTCCCGCAGACGCCGCAACAGGGCCACCCCCAGTTGGTCGGGTTCACTCTCCAAGGGCTTGCTGTTGCCGGGCAGGAACACCTCCTCCCGTTGTTTCGCCAGGGAACACACCACCAGATCCTCATGGAGGTTCAGCTCGCGCAGGGCCTCCATCACCGCCGACAACTGTCCCTTCCCCCCATCAATCATCACCAGATCGGGCCAATCGTTGAGCCCGTTGGTGTGCAGGGCACTGCCCGCGGCGCGGCGCAGCTCCCCCAGATCCCCCCCTGCGGCCTTGGCCTGCGACCAGCGGCGGAAGCGACGGCGCATGATCTCCGCCATCGCCATGAAGTCGTCGGAGTGGCCTGCCCGGATGCTGCTGCTCTGGATCCGGTACTTGCGGTAGTGCTGCTTGGCGGGCAGGGCATCGATGAACACCACCTGGGAGGCCACCGCATCACTGCCCTGGATGTGGCTGATGTCGTAGCCCTCGATCCGTCGGGGCGGCTGGTCGAGGTCGAGCAGCTGGGCCAGGTCCTCGGTGGCCAGCAGGTTCTGCTCACTGGCCCGCTGGGCCCGTTGCAGCTCGTAGGCGGCGTTGCGTTCCACCAGCTCGATCAGATCCGCCTTCTGCTGCCGTTGGGGCACCGCCAACCGCACCCGGCGGCCCCGGCGCTCCCCCAGCCAGGCCTCGATCAACTCCTGCTGGGGGAGACCCTCTTGCAGCAGCACTTCCGGGGGAATCTCCACCGATTCGACCTGGCTGTAATGCTCCTCGACCACCCGTTGCAGGATCCGGCCGACCTCGACAGGGTTGCCATCCATCCCCACCGCGTCGGCGGTGAAGCCCAGCCGACCCACCAATTTGCCGGCACGCATCTGAAACAGCTGGACGGCCGCAATCCGGCCATCGGCGGCCAGGGCCAGCACATCGCGACTGACGGAGCTGTCCCCCAGACTCATCTTCTGGTCGGCCGTCAGGGTATCGAGGCCCTGGAGCTGGTCACGCACCCGGGCGGCCGACTCGAAATCCAGCCGTTCGGCATAGCGGTCCATCTGCTCCCGCAGCAAGGCCAGCAGGTCTTCATTGCGGCCCTGAAACACCATCGCCACCTGGCGCAGGGTGTGGTGGTAGTCCTCCGAGCTGATCTTCTCTTGGCAGACCCCAGGACAACGCGCGATGGCGTAGTTCAGGCAGGTGCGATCGTTATAGAGCGGCTGGGGACGCTGGCGCAGCGGAAACACCCGCTTGACCACCGCCAGGGTGCGGCGCAGCAAGCCCACGTCCACATAGGGACCGTAGAAACGATCCAGGGGACTGCGCTGACGACGACGACGGGTGATAAAGATCCGTGGGTAGGTTTCGCTCCAAGTGATGCAAAGATAGGGATATTTTTTGTCATCTTTCAGCAACACGTTGAAGTGGGGCTGATGGCTCTTGATCAGATTGGATTCCAGAGCCAGTGCTTCGGCTTCGTTGTCGGTGACGATGAACTCGATCTCGCACACCTGACGCACCATCAGGCTGATGCGCGGGCTATGACCTTGGGAACTCTGGAAATAACTGCGGACCCGATTGCGCAGCACCTTGGCCTTGCCAATATAAAGAATACGATCCTCGGCATCTCGCATCAAATAACAGCCGGGCTCCACAGGCACGTCCCGCAGCCGCCGTTTCAGCCGTTCCGGTTGCTGGAGCAGGGGGCGCGCTGCGTCCCCTGGTGCATCGGGAAGACTCACCCGCCGTACTGCCAGCCGGTGCTGGCCAGGTCCAGGGCCGCCCCATCCCGATGGAGCACCGCCTGCTTCACCTCACCCACGAACACGGTGTGGTCGCCGGCCGCCACCTGGCCCACCAGCTCGCATTCCAGGGCGCCGAGGGCGGACTCCAGGATCGGCAACCCCAGACTGCCCAGTTGGAAGGGGGCGGCATCAAAGCGACCGCCGATCGCCTTCTGGGGCTTGAAAAACACGGCCGCCAGGTCCTTCTGATCGGCGGAAAGCACGTTGAGGGAAAAGCGGCCAGTGCGCTGAATGATGCCGTTACTACTGGAGTCGGCCCGCACCGCCATCACCACGAGCGGCGGCTCAAAGGACCCCTGGGTCACCCAGCTGGCGGTGAACCCATTCACGTCCTCGCCCTCCGCCACTCCACAGATGAACACGCCGTGGGGGATCTTGCGGAGCAGGGTCTTCTTGGCGGCGACATCGAGCTCGGACATGGCGGCGCGGCGGGAGCAGATCAGAGGAGACTCTAGAAAGGCAGAGCCGCAGCGCCGCTTTGCCCATGCGCGCCCTGTACCCGGGCAGCTTCGACCCCCTCACCCTGGGTCATCTGGATCTGATCGAACGCAGCGCCCGCCTGTTTGATGGCCTGGTGGTGGCCGTGCTTCAGAACCCCGGCAAACAACCCTGTTTTCCGTTGGAGCAGCGACTGGAGCAGATCCGGAAGGCCACAGCCCATCTGGAGGGGGTGGAGGTGGGCAGCTTCGATGGTCTCACCGTGAACTACGCCCGGCTGTGCGGCGCCCAGGTGATCCTGCGCGGCCTGCGGGCGATGAGCGACTTCGAATTCGAGCTGCAGATCGCCCACACCAATAAAAGTCTGGATCCCCAGATGGAGACCCTCTTCCTGGCCACGGCAGCCCACCACAGCTTTCTCAGCAGCTCGGTGGTGAAGGAAGTGGCCCGATTCGGGGGGGATGTGACGCCGATGGTGCCGGCGGGAGTGGCGGTGGACCTCGCGAGGCTCTTTAATCGGTCATCGCACCACGGTTGACATGGCAGAGGTCCGCATCACCGTTCTTGACCAGCTGGATCAGCTGGAAGACATCGTTCTGGAAGGCAGCCGCATTCCATTCAGTGGTGGGCGGCTGGTGAATGAGCAGGACGCCATCGAAATGATGGACGCCCTCCGGGAAGCCCTGCCGGAGCAGATTTCCCAGGCCGACGAACTGATCCGCCAACGGGAGGACTTCATTGGCAAAGCCCGCCAGCAGGCCGAAGAAATCGTTAACCAGGCCCGGCGAGAGCGCGAGCAACTGATCAATACCGCTGCCATCCGCCAGGAGGCCGAGCGGCAGGTGAATGAGTTGCGCGAGCAGGCCCGCCAACAGTGCGAGCAGATGATCCTTCAGGCGCGCCAGCAGGTGGCCCAAGCCGAGCAGGAGCACCAGACGCGTCTGGCCCAGATGGAACAGCAATTCGCTAGCCGCCGCCAGCAGCTGGAGCAAGAATCCCAGGGTCGCCGTCAACATCTGGAGCAGGAAGCCAACGAGCGCAACCGGCTCTTGGTGGAACAGCACGAGCGCAGCCGCCAGCAGGCGATGCAAGAGCTGGAAGCGATTCGTCAAGAGGGCCTGCGGGTCCAGCGGGAGAGTCAGGCCGAAGCCGAGCGGCTCCACAGCGACGCGCTCCAGTTCCGCCAGCAGACCCAGCAGCAGGTGGATGCCCTGATCGGCCGCAGCCGTCAGGAGGCCGGTGCGATCGAAGAAGGGGCCAACCGCTACGCCGAGCAGGTGCTCGGGGAGCTGGAGGTGCGCCTCAAGGAGCTAAGCCAGGTGGTTCTGGGGGGGCGGCGGGAATTGGTGCGGCTCCAGAGCAAGGACCCTGGTTTGGTGCGTCCTAGCGAGGTGGCCGCCGTGCTGCCCGAGGCGGAGGGCGTCAGCCGCGCCCGTCGGACCGCCAACCGGCTGCGCAAGGCCGCCAGTCGTGGACTGGCCAGCTGATCAGTTTGTCCAGCCCAGCCC
>Ga0114971_10000128_pt1 | contig 44223 bp, 39 predicted proteins | sample M_140625_MF_Meta_FD_87320 | JGI IMG/M metagenome (GOLD analysis project Ga0114971, IMG submission 87320) | Freshwater microbial communities from Lake Montjoie, Canada to study carbon cycling - M_140625_MF_MetaG | ecosystem: Environmental > Aquatic > Freshwater > Lake | place: Lake Montjoie... | reverse complement strand
GTTTACGTATCCACTCATCAACAATGCACGAAACGTTGTTGTTATTGCAACGGGTGCGAAAAAGCTCCCTTGGATAGATGCCTTGTTAGCTGGCAACAATGACATTTCGACCTTCCCCTTATCTGGGGTCAACCCACACGGGAAGCTTTGGATTGTTTTAGATCGTGCAGCATGGCCAGAAATATAGGGCGCAAGGTCAACACCGGGCCCACAGGTGTTGCAAGAACTGTGTTTCGCGCCTTGGTGCGTCCGGGGCAAGCGGATGCTCTACGCGAACATATGGCTCCATTTGCATGGAAAGCTGTCGTATCTCCCGTGATTGCAAAGGCCACTAAAGCACTTCACGTTACCAATGGAACCCTTACCGTTGCCGTTAAAAGTTCTGCATGGGCAGCAGAGCTCAGTATGCAAAAGGCTGAGCTTCTCGCAAAGGTCAATCGCTACTTGAGTGGGTCAGCAAAAAAGTCGGTTATGGACATCCGATTCGTCAATCAACCGTGGGCAGAACCGCCTCCAGAACCGGACTTCAATCATCCGTGGATGGATGCAGCAAAGATTCCAAAACGGTCCAAAGAGTTGAGTGTCGTAGAGCGTATTGCGATATTGGCGGATATCGCAACCGAGCGCGACAAAGCACGTTTACGCTCAGGGTGGCTTCCTTGTCGTACCTGCGGTGATTTGATTGCGCCGTGTGGACCTGATGACCCCAGGCGATGTGCCCGTTGCCGTAATGACTTCTAGTTAAGTGCGCCCACTGTTTGCTGTAACGATTGGGATGCTTATCGCATCGTTTGCGGTAGCAACAATATCTAACCGCGGCTTGGCACTGATCGTAATGACGGTTGGTGTCTTGCTGTTAGTCGCGATGCCGCCTGCAGGTGCATACAAGCGTCTCGCGATAATCATCGCAGCAGTACTCAGTTCCGCTGCGATTACGCTGCATCCACTGACAAATGCTGTCATTCCTAACGCTCTACCGGCAGAAATAACTGGAGATGTATGCTCACCTATCCGGCGAGGGCAAACATCAATCAGGTTCATCGTTTGTAATGCGACTGGAAAGTATGCAATTCGAACGAACACAGAGCAAGCACTCAGTTATTTGGACCATGTTCGTGTAACATCCGACTTTTCGGTTCCCGAGCCACCTCGAAATATCGGTGAGTTTGACTATCAACAGTGGTGCAAATTTCATCATATTCGAGCCGTGTCAGCTGCAAGATCCAATGTAGTCCTCCTCGAATCCAGGACAAACACCGTTGGTCGGTTCATTTCAATGGTTCGAACCTGGATTGATAATCGATGTCATTCTGGCCTTCCCGCGGAAACGGCTCCTCTTGCGAGTGGGATTCTGTTATCGATCACGGATGACCTTCCTTTTGAGCTTCAGGAATCCTTTGGACGAACAGGGACCGTTCATGTTTTGTCAACCAGTGGGATGCATATCTCAGTTTTGGTTGCAACCGTTGGAACCATTTTGGTTTGGTCTGGGCGAATGGGCTCAACAGGTGTAGGTTTTGGGCTTTCTATTTTAGTTGGTTATGCGAGTGGAGGCGGACCGGCTCCCCTGAGGGCAGTGACATCGTTGATGGCAAGATTGTTGGCACGCCTTTTTGCCCGTTCTCCAGAACCGTGGCATTTGTTGTGTCTTTGCGGGTGTGTCGCGATGCTTCGTGATCCGCTTGTCGTGATGGATGCAGGCGCGCAGCTGTCATTTCTTGCTGTGTGCGGGCTAATCGTCGCAGCGCCATTCGCCGATGTCATTACGCAGCGCATTCGGCAGTCGCCATCTGTTGCCTTGAAAATCGCACTTACACTGTTGCAGGGGGTTATAGTTTCGTTCATTGTGACGTTGATAACTGGACCAGCAGTGGCATTTCATATGCAACATTTGAGTGTAATCTCGCCAATCGCAAACATCCCAGTTGGATTTCTGAGTGAATGGGCGCTGCTGATTGGTGCTGCAGCAGTTACCATTGGAGACATTCCGATCGCTGGCACGTTCATCTGGATACTTCTAAATGGCGTTCTGCAATCTTTGATTTTCATAGCAAAAATCCTGGCAGATGTGCCTTATTCAGATATCGCAACAGGCGTAGCGAATCCCTATTTAGTCTCTCTGACGACTGTAGGATTAGTTGTTGCTTTTGGACATCTGGGACGAAAACTATGTATAGGTGTTCTCGCCTCCGAACCAAAATTTTATATTCCTTGGTCGCCATCAAAACCGCTTGCATGATGGTTTTACTCTGCCAGATGCCTGTTTGAATCTACTCAAACCCGCAATGCAGATATTTGTTATCACTACAAATATTTCTTCTTATGATGTTAGGAAAGTGTAGGAATCGGCGGCTATTGGACGTTAAGCATGTATGTTTCGCACAACACTCTTTTGTTTCATCATCGTTACGGTTACTGCTGGCGCTGGTTGTAAACGCAGTGAATTGACGGTGACTTGCATCGATGTCGGGCAGGGCGATGCAGTTTTGATTTCCTTTCCAAATGGCAAGCATTGGCTTGTTGATGCCGGCGGTAACCCTGCAGGTGACACCGAAGCTGGTATCGATCCTGGGCATCGGAACGTGCTCCCTGTCTTACGGGCAAAGGCTATTCAATCCCTCGATGTGGTCGTCATGACACATCCTGATGAAGACCACGTACAAGGAATGCTCGCCGTGGCACGTCATGTACCTGTTGGTCGTGTTTATTGGAATGGTTTTGAAGGGAGTCGAACCGAACAAAGGGTTCGTGCAACATTTGGACAAAAGGGGACTAGTGTTGAAGCTGTCTCAGCAGGGAGTAGAACGAATGTCGGTGATGTGGCAGTCGCTGTGTTGAGCCCCCCACCGTCTCCGATTCTTGGGACCCGAAGTCCTGAAAATGAGAACAGTGTCATTCTGCTAATCACGTACAGAGGTAAATCAATTTTGCTAACAGGTGATGTCGAAGAAGCTGGCGAAGGAGTGCTGCTACGGTCGGCACAATCGGAAGTTAAGGACATTTCCCTTCTAAAAGTAGCACACCACGGCTCTGATTCATCGAGTACACCAGACTTTGTCAGGCGGACACATCCTGGAGTCGCCTTTATCTCGTGTGGAAAACGTAATCGCTATGGGCATCCATCTTTAGATGTCATCCGGCGCTTTGAAGGTGCAGGGACACAGATCTACCGTACGGATCAATGTGGGATGCTTGAGTGGAAATCAGATGGCTACAGTGAGGCGGTGGCGACAATGTTGCCGTGTAACGAAAACGCCCTGCGGGGAGCGCAGGGCGTCGAAGACTGACTAACAAAACAGTACTTAGATGACTGTGCGGCCATCATCCGGTCCGGATTGCAACAAACGTTTCGCAAACGTAACTAGCTCAATCGGGTTGAACGGCTTTGTAAGATACATGTCAGCACCACGGGTATAGCCTTCAAGAACATCACGGTCCTGCGCTTTTGCCGTCAGCATAATGACGGGGAGGTCTTCGAGTGCTGGGTCACGACGGATGTTCGAAAGTAACTCAAAGCCATCCATCTCAGGCATCATTACGTCGGAAACCAACAAATCTGGTCGATTTGCCCGAATCTTCTCAAGAGCTTGTGCTCCATTATTCGCAGTCTCCACCTGAAAACCTTGTCGCTCCAAGTTGACTTGGATCAGACGGACAATATTCGGTTCGTCATCCGTGACGAGGATACGAGGCATGGGCTGTAGTTACCTTCCTTTTCGCGAAGCAGACGGCGTTTCCACCGCTGCAGTGTTGCTATTCTACTCGCTGCTGGTAACCGATGTCAATTGTGCTGATTGACGCACTGCACGGATATCGTTATTATATGACTAGTCAATGTCACCATCTAATCCCCCCTTATCGTTGGATGACCGCCAGCAGCGAATCCTCGAGGCTGTTGTTCATGATTATGTCGAAACTGCAGAGCCAGTCGGGTCGGCTGCGTTGCTTGAACGGCATCCCCTGGGCATTCGATCCGCTACACTACGGTCTGAAATGGCGCTTCTTGCTGAGCGTGGCTTTTTGGTTCAACCTCATACCAGCTCAGGACGAGTTCCATCAAATGTAGGCTATCGGTACTACGTCAATCAACTCATGCGTGACGTTACTGTTCCAAACACCGCTATCGATTGTGTAGACAACCGGATCCGCGGAAACGATCATCATGTGGAAGCCGTTCTGGATGCATGCTGTCAGGCACTCGCGGATATAACCGGACTCCCATCGCTGGCTACACCTCCTGCCACAGGCGTTGTAAGCATTCACCGCATTTTTCTGTCTCCTGTTACATCGACCCAGACGCTGTTGGTTATCTTGTATTCCAATGGTCGCTCAGAGAATCGAATACTTGCAGGCTTTTCCCTAACGGCAAAGGAATCGTGGATACTTGCCGATGCGCTAAACGAGGCAGCTGCAGGTGTTTCTCTTACAAATCTTGGCGACCACGGACTGCCAAGTATTCCACGCGAGTTGATTTCGTTCAGTGCTATATGGAGTGTCATCTCGTCTGATGTTCGAACGGCGGCTCGCGATATGAGTTCCGGTGTGCAGGTCGTTGTCCACCGAAGCGAAGCGGCGCTACAGCATCCTGAGTTTCGGGATGTCGAGCGCTTTGGACACTTCCTTACGCTAATGCAGGAACGCGCAGCCCTTCTCGAACTTTTGGCTGGTCCAGCCCTATCCGAATCAAGCGTCCGCATCGGCGCTGAACTGGGCTCGAGCAATCTTGGGAGCTACTCGATGGTAACGGCTACATATTCCGTGGGTAACAGTCAGCAAGGAACAATTGGTGTCATTGGCCCAACCCGGATGCGATACCCAGAAGTGATTGCATCCGTGAAGCATGTCGCAAAGACCGTAGGTAAGGTTCTTCAGCGTCTGACCTTTTCCTGATGTTCAGGGTATTCTGGATAGGTCAATAAATATCCCATTTGAGAGGTATCACACAATGTCCGAGCCTGACGAAGCAGCAAATACTGAGAGCACGACTACCGCTGCTGAGAGCCAATTCAACGATGTAACCATTGCGGATTTAGAACAACAGGTTGCCGATGCCAACGATGCACGTTTGCGAGCGCTCGCCGAATTTCAAAACTATCGCCGTAGAACAGACGAAGAACGCGAAAGCTTGAAGGGATTCTTGCTAACTGGAGTTATGGAAAGCCTCCTGCCGATCGTTGACAACTTCGGCCGAGCCGTTGAGTCCATGAATGCCTCGTCGGATATCGACAAGCTCCGCGATGGAATTACAGGCATTCACCGTCAGTTGGCAACCTTGTTGGAGAAAAATGGCGTTGAACAAATCGAAGCAGCTGGTGCCTCCTTTGACCCTAATCTCCACAATGCCGTGATGCGGGTCGAAGACTCTGGCGCACCAGCCGATACGGTTGTTGAAGTTCTCCAGCCCGGTTACAAGATTGGCGGACGTGTCCTTCGCCCTGCTCTGGTCAAGGTCTCAGGCTGACATCCACCCCGCCCACAAGACAAAAATCCGCCGCGTTGCCTAAGGCATTTCGGCGGATTTTTCTTGCATACCTGCCACTTGCTTTAGCTTTTCAGCTGATGGTGCTTGAGGCACCCTTGTTTTCTTCTACGATTGCAGGATTACCAGACTCGGCTCGGCAGCTCCGTGCTTGGGGATTAACGATGCAGCTCTCACTGTGCATTGAGAGCCCGGTGATCATGCTGCTTGCATCGAGTCTCGCGTTCGTGCACTCTGCCGAGACATATGCAGTAACCCGGAAACTTACCATCATTTTGTGTTGCTACTGTACGGCTCTGACATTTCTGGCTGGATGGACACCCCTGCTTGACATCGTGGCAAACGGGTGGCTTGGGTTTCCAATGGAGACTGTTGAGGCATCGCGTAACCCGCTTCGCATCATGTTGTTCTGGTCAGCTGCCATCGGCTGGAGACGCTTTCTGCAAGGCATCCTCATTCATCAAGGACAAGCACAGCGCCTCGTTCACGGAACATTGCTCCGCTTGACAGTCATCTTTTTGACCACTGTAACGATGGCGCGAACAGTAAACGTCGGCGGAGCCGCAATTGCTGCAACAGCCATTATGGTTGGAGTGCTAATCGAGAGTGTTTATGTGACGGTAGTCTCTAAGCCTGCGGTGAAGTTGGTTACCAATGTTACCTGCGGAAACGATGCATCGACACTGATGCGTAAACTCATCCGGTTTCATACACCTCTCGCTGCCACCTCGCTACTTGGCCTAATCGTACAACCAGTCGTCAGTCAGTTTCTTGCAGGAAAACCAGACAGCTACGTCAGCCTTGCGGTATGGCCGGTGCTTTTTGGTATTGTCCTTGAGCTTCGCGGTTGGGGAATCAGTGTTCAGGAGCTTGCGGTTGGGAGACTGAAACAAAAACGATCAACGGAGCGCGGAATTTGGCTGTTTGCAATCTTCGTCGGAGTGCTCACATCTGCAGTCGTGATTTTGATTTGCCTTGTACCCGCATTGATGCAGTGTATTGAGAAAATCCTCAACCTTGATGGACGCAACCGTGAGATTCGTGTGGCACTGGAGCAAGCGCTTCCGTGGTGCATTGGACTACCCTTGAGTACATCACTCCTATCAGCGCACCGGGGTATTCTTGCCTACAAAAAACAGAGCCTTCTGGTTTCTGCCGGGATGGTGGTAGGCATCGTTACCTTGATCGGTTGTTTGTGGATTGCACGAGCGAGTCAATTTGCAGCTCTCCCGACGGCGTGTGTCATTCTCGTCATATCAGAGCTGGTCTCACTTGGTGTGCAGCTCTTGCCGCTTAAGGCCAGACACCGACCGTAATCAACAAAGAGACACCGGTGATGTTCGACACGCTAAGCATTAGCAACTGTCTGCGACATTCACAAGTAAGTAAAACAGCATCGCATTTACAGTCGATAGATGAGCTCATCGAGAAGACCCACACGCATCAGTGAGTCAATATCAGACATGAAGACATACACTTGTCCGTTTTGATCCCAGTTGGCATTGAGGCGTCCATCGGAGATCAGCTCGCGGAGGCGCTGTTCAATGTCCTTCAGTAGTTCACGATCACGCGCGCCAGATTGCCTGGTCGATGCTCCAGGTCGCTCCTTAAGGCGGTCGTATACACGGACCGATGCCAACTTAATGCGCATACTCATGGCTAATCGGTCCTGCTGTCCCGCATCCACTTAGCATGAAAGTCCAGAAAGATGCGGTTTCTGCCGCCACGATGTGCGGTCAGCCCCTTCATATCACTGGCAACGGATGGAATCGTTTTTGGGAAATAGGGGTCTACCAACAGCTCAATGGATGCATCGGAGTCTGGATACCCCGCCAGCACTAGGTCGGACAAGGCACCGACCAGCGGTTTGCCCCACAGATTGTCCAGAGGCACGGGTTGATCAGGCCTGTCAAAACGCCACATCCAATACGTTGTTACACCAAAGGGTGTCGTTTCAAGCACTTGTTTACGATTTACAAACTTCCCGATTCCCGATGGGCAAGTGAACAGTGATGTTGACTTGATGTACGGATTGAGGACAATCGCGGCCCAACCGCAACGCGGGTCAGACGGTGGCCAGGATGGTGCCCAAGGTCGCTGCGCAGGAACAATCTTGAGATCACGCCGATCTGGAAAGGATTCATCGTAATCATTTACGTACATCCCGACCGCTAGACCAATCTGCCGCATATTCGATAGACACGCAGTTGAACGTGCACTTTCACGTGCCGATGCAAAAACAGGAAAAAGGATGGCAGCTAGGATTGCAATTATTGCGATGACAACAAGCAGCTCGATAAGCGTAAAGGCTCTCATGCGATGTCCTTCCAGATGCCCGAATCAGCTTCAAATGTTGCTATGTAAACATCACCCGATGTCGTAACAACCCCGCGATACATGCCGGAGCAGTTGATGGTAGCGACGCCGGTTCCGTCTGATTGCAGCGCAATGATGCCGCCGCTTCCGCCGAGCGTCATGAGTTCATCGCAGACAACAGCCTCGGAAGCATCATGTAACGATTGAGAGCCCCAACGGATCCTAGATGCGATCGATGCTGCGCAGGTTGTACGGATGAAGTATTCGCCGTGGCCGGTTGCACTTACAGCACAGGATCGATTATCCGCGTAAGTACCAGCCCCGATGATTGGAGAATCACCAACTCGGCCGTAGTGTTTATTCGTCATTCCACCCGTACTTGTTGCCGCTGCAACATCGCCATTGTCATCGACTGCAACCGCCCCTACCGTACCAAACTTGTTATCTTCCGAAAGCGAAATAGTTCCTGATGTTCTCTGTTGGTCCAGCTGGTGTTGCCTTAAAGGCGTGATGAAGTACGATGGGGGCTCAGTAGGTAACTCATTTTCTTCCACATACTGATCAGCACCAGCCCCGGCTAGCATCACGAAAGGACTATGATCCATGACATGGCGAGCAACCAGAATTGGATTGCGCGCGGTGGTGAGCTGGGTCACAGAACCCGCCGCTAAGTCACTGCCGCGCATGACAGCTGCATCCATTTCAACAGAGCCCGTGTGCGTCAGGACGCTCCCATGCCCAGCGTTGAACAAAGGTGAATTCTCAAGGTGGCTAACTGCGGTTGTTACGATGTCAACAGACGAATGTCTAGCCTTCCACTCTGCGTAACCACGCGAGAGTGCCTCGATCAGGACATCATGAAAGGCATTTTCACGCTCTCCAAGTTGTTCTCGTGTGATGATTCCTGCGCCACCATGGATGATAAGGACAGCGTTTGTAAAGTTTTCAGTCGCCACGACTAACCAATCACCATGCCTGAGACTTTTACATGAGCACGGAAGGCATCAATGACGCGGTTGGTAAAAGGCCCCGGCTTTCCAGCTCCAATCGTACGGTCATCCAACATGACCGCAGGGATTACTTCAGCCGCAGTGCCCGTGAGAAAACATTCATCAGCGGTATAAATGTCATATACCGACAGCGTTTCTTCACGGACCGTGAAACCGAGCTCTGTTGCAAGGTCCATCGCCGCCTGGCGGGTAATGCCCTTAAGACAACCGCTGCTTGGTGGTGGGGTGACGATAACGCCATCCCGAATGACAAAGACATTGTCCCCAGTTGCTTCTGCAACATACCCTTGCTGGTTCAGCATGATGCCTTCACCCGCTCCGACGCGGTTGGCTTCCATTTTGGCCATGATGTTGTTGATGTACTTACCCGTGCATTTGATGCGCGGGTCGATGGCATCCGGGCTTGGTACCCTCGTTGCACAAGTGATCATGGTCAGGCCATTGACGTACATGGACTCTGGATACATGGAGAGCTGCTTTGTTGCAATGACCAGACGGGGTGTTGTATCGATATGTGTTGGATCGAGACCAAGTCCGGTCCCACGCGTTACATTGACGCGGATGTAGCCATTTTGATGATCGTTTCGCTTACACGTCTCAACAATCGCATCATTGACATAGTCTTCAGTGAGATTGCCGAGATTGTAGCCAAGAGCGCGAGCGGAAAACAATAAGCGCTTCGTGTGTTCAATCAGGCGGAAAATTCTGCCGTTGTAAACACGAACACCCTCGAAGACACCATCACCATAAAGGTGACCATGGTCGAAAATGGGTACGGTGGCTAGCTCCGCAGGGACGAAGTCGCCATTGATGTAAACGAAGTCGGACATGCATCAAGTATACACAGCAGCACCTGTGTTCTCTATCTACATAGAAGCTTGCGATGTCAAACTTGTATACTGAAGCTCGTGTCAAATGTAAATCGCATCCTAATTGTCAAACTTAGCGCTTTTGGCGATGTCGTGCAGACACTACCGTTGCTTCATGGGCTTCGAAATTCATTTCCATCTGCCACCATCGGGTGGGCAGTTCAGCGCACCTTTGCGTCCCTGCTGCAAGGCCATCCCCTAATAGATAACCTGCACATATTGGAATCCAAAAAACTTGGCCCATGTCTGAAACTTGGCAAAGAGCTTCGTAATGAAAAATACGACATCGTGCTCGATGCACAGGGCTTGTTTGTCTCCGCTTTGGTCGGGCGGTTGTCCAATGCTCCTACGCGCATTGGATACAATTGGCGCCGTGAGGCAAACAACATTTTCATGACGGACACAAGCGTAATCGCAAACGACCGCGCGCACATGGTTGAGAAAATATTGCGCTTGGGTGATGCCGTAGGTGCCTTTCGATTTCCATTTGTGAGTGATGATTATCTTGCTTCTAAACCAACGTCCATTGATGATGCTGGTGAACACAGGCGTGTCGCTGCCCTCGTCGTCGGGGCATCTGTCGCAACTAAAACGTTGTCACCAGAGCATTGGGCGCGTATTGCGAATCAACTCTTTGATGATGGATTTATACCTGTCCTTATAGGTGGGACCCTGGAACAATCTGTTTCTCAAAAAATACAAGCGTTGACAGCGGTGCCAGTAATCAACCTTGTCGCAAAGACATCCTTTTCAGAGCTTGCAGGCGTTCTAGCAAAGTCTGCTGTAGTTGTTTCAAGTGACACAGGAGCGCTGCACCTTGCGGTTGCTGTTGGTACTCCAACTGTCGGACTTTTTGGCGTGACGGATCCAGTCGGCACAGGAAACCGCTGGGGAAACGCAGCGTACGTAACACTGGATGTTGGTGGCTCGGCAGAGAATCGTAACTTCCGAGATATTCCAGCAGATGCCAAAGCTGTTAATGAAATTCCGACGTCGGACATCATCGAGGCTGTACATAAAGTAGCAAGGCGGATGCCGTAATGTTAGGACGAAGTCTTGTTGTCGCCAAGCATCGATTTCTGGGTGACACAATGGTTACCTTGCCGCTGTTCCAGCACCTTGCAGTGATTTCACGTGCCGCTGGCCATACGCTTCCAACGCTCGTAACGGGTAGAGGTCCCGCTGTCCTCCTCGAAAATCATCCCGATGCTGGCTCGCTTCTGACCATCTCACGGGATGCCAGTAAGCGTTCGAGTACTGCAAGCCGTCTGTTATGGAAGGAATACCTCCGGATGGCAGCTGAGGTTCGGGCAAACGGGGCACCCGATGCGTGCTATCTCGCGGACCGCTCGTTCAGGTCGGCTATTTTTGCCCGCTTGACCGGTGCAAAAGTGATTGTTGGATTTCCAACGGAAGGGCGTGGCTTTCTTCTCCATAAACGTATTCCGTACAGTCAAACAGCAACTGAGGTTGACACAATTCTAGCATTGGCTGGAACGGACCAAGCGATATCGGGGCAAACGCCCCGTCTCTACCTCGGTCCAAGTGATATGTCTGTGCTTCCCCAAAACGACACATCCACCCGTCGGGTAGCGGTGCAACCAGGTGCATCCCACGATTACAAACAATATCCAATCTCAGCCTGGAAGGCCTTGATTCACAACATTCGATCAATTGGTGCCGAGATTTACCTTGTGGGCGGGCCGGAAGAACAGAATGCCGTCGACAGTCTTCAAGAGTTGCTGGGAGATACGCCAGCGATTTCACTTGTTGGCAAGACGTCACTGCGATCCCTTATGGCGACCTTGCAAGCATTCAACCTGGTGATTTCTGCAGATACAGGGGTTAGTCATGTTGCGGCCGCCGTTGGAACACCTACATTGACGCTCTTTGGACCGACCCCCATCCATAAATGGGGACGCAATTACGCTCCGCATCGTGCGCTTCAGGCACCCGATGCCGATATGTCCAAGCTGTCTCCCGACACGGTCGCTGCAGTCGTACAGGAACAGCTTTTATGAACATCGTTGTGCTCCGCTATGGAGGGCTTGGCGATATTCTGCTAGCCACACCACTTTTACGAATCATCAAAAAAAAGTATCCCGCTGCTTCAATTACATTCGTGACAGAAGCTGGAAACACAAGTATTCTCGCAAAATCAACGCTTGTCGTATCAACACATGGCCTTGATAAGGAAACCCGGTCATCTGTCTACGGAAGCTATGCCGCCGGATCTTCTATACGACAACAAACGGGAAGCATCGACCTATACGTAAACCTCCAGCCATCTTTGAAGTCCATTGCCCTTGGAATTGGATTGATGCCGAAGGTAACGTGGACGTTCAAGAAAGATCGACGAATTCAGACGGCGACCGGCAAAGTTCGACATGCAATCGATGATTTTCTCAATGTCATTCCAGATGGAATTCCTAGTGACGCCAACAGGACGATGGAGTTTGTTATCCCGGCAGATGCTAAATCGAAAGCGGAGAAGAAGGCAACAGAGCTAGGCATCAATCTTTCAGCTGCCATTGTTATCAACCCCGCCGGAACGCGGGATATCAATCGCTGGCCTCCTGATAAATTAGCTGAGTTCATTGATTGGATTGGCGTAAACCTTGGAGGCTACACACCTATACTCGTAGGTGGTCCCGGTGATGCATGGTTGGAAGATTCCATCGTCCGCCACCTCGGACGTCCAGTAAAGTCCCTCATCGGCAAGTTGTCATTACAGGAACTTGGAGCCGTTCTGCAACAAGCTGCGGTAACGGTTACGGGTGACACCGGTCCGCTTCATATTGCGGCAGCCGTAGGAGCTCGTATTGTTTGTCTCAGTGGCGCTGCCGATCCCGACCGGACCGGACCATCCAATAATCCGTTTGATCTCATTGTCATTAATCGCTCACTCCCTTGTGTCCCCTGCCAGGACAGGACCTGTAAACGCGGCGATATCGCGTGTATGACGCAAATGACCGTAGCAAGTGTGGTGGATGCCGTAGAAAGGCGAATAAAGGCCGGATGAACATCCCTATAATTCTGAATTGGAATGACCTCTCGGATCAGATTCGAAGCTGGCAAGCTGCTGGTGACCGTGTTGTGTTCACGAATGGCGTATTTGACATTCTGCATGTTGGACATACACGCTATCTTCGTGAGGCGAGATGTCTTGGAGACAGGCTTGTTGTCGGTATCAACTCTGATGACTCCGTTCGGCGGCTCAAGGGACCGATGCGGCCCATTAATGCTGATCTGGACCGTGCAGAAGTAATAGCATCCCTTCACTTTGTGGATGGCGTTACCATTTTCAATGACGACACTCCCATTCCCCTACTCCGTATCCTTCGACCTGATATTCATGCCAAAGGTGGAGATTATAAGACTCCGGATGCACTTCCTGAAACGGAAGTAGTGCGTGCGTATGGCGGGGATGTCGTAATTCTTCAGCTAGTCGATGGCAAATCCACCACAAATATCGTGAAGAAAATGCAGGAGCACAATCCATGAATGTTGTTGTAATGATCCCCGCAAGGCTTGCGGCAACCCGTCTGCCAAACAAGCCATTGGTCGACATCGCCGGTAAACCAATGCTCCAGTGGGTTTACGAGAAATCATTGGCGAGCCGTGCCGATGCTGTGTTTATAGTGACTCCCGATGATGAGATTGCAGCGGTTGCCGAGGGGTTCAACGCACCGGTTATTATGACAAGTCATGCGCACCAAACGGGCACAGATCGACTGGCTGAAGCCGTCGCATCGCTTCCTGAATCGGTTGACATCATCGTAAATGTTCAAGGCGATGAACCTCGTATCACGTCGGATGCCATAAACAGCGTGATTACCCCATTGCTTGAAGATTTGGAGCTTGCGATGTCAACGCTTGCATGCAAGCTACCTAACGACCGATTTGATGATCCGAACACGGTAAAGGTTGTCGTGAAACTCAATGGTGATGCGTTGTACTTTTCCCGTGCAGGTATTCCATTTCCACGGGCGATGGGCATCGTCACGCCGCTGCAGCACGTTGGGCTCTATGCGTATCGCAGGTCGTTTCTTTCCACATTTCCTACGTTGGAAAGAAGTCCACTAGAGCAAACTGAGTCACTTGAACAGCTGCGGGCGCTTGAACATGGCTACAGAATTCGTGTTGTGCACACATCCCATGTGCCAGAATCTGTAGACACAGCCGAAGACCTTCAGCGCGTGCGAGCATTGTTTTCAGAGGAGTAAGAGATGTCTAGATTGATGACACGACAGGTTGAAGTTACAAGTGATGTTCATATTGGTGATGGTCTTCCATTTACATTGATGGCTGGTCCGTGTGTGATTGAAGATCTTGAGCTTTGCCGCATGATCTGCCGCGAGGTGCAACGGATTACATGCGAACTTGGAATTCCGTACATTTTCAAAGCATCCTTTGATAAGGCAAATCGGACATCCGTTCAGTCGTTTCGTGGAGATGGCATGCAGGCGGGTCTCGACGTTCTTGCGGCGATCAAAGCTGAGTTTGGTGTTCCCGTCGTCACGGATGTCCATCAGGCAGACCAGTGTGCAGCCGTGGGAGAAGTCGCTGATGTTATTCAAATTCCCGCATTTCTATGCCGACAAACAGACCTTTTGATCGCAGCTGGTGAGACTGGGCGCGTCGTCAATATCAAAAAAGGTCAATTCATGGCACCAGAAGATATTGCGCAGGCAGTTCGAAAGGTTGAGTCGACGGGAAACAACCGCATTCTTGTTACGGAGCGTGGAGTTAGTTTTGGGTATCACAATCTCGTAGTCGATTTCCGCTCGCTTCCGATTATGGCTGCTGCATCAGGTGTTCCAGTGGTCTTCGATGCGACACATGCAGTTCAACAGCCTGCAGCTCAGGGACATGCAACAGGTGGAACGCGTGAATATGTCCCTCACTTGGCAAAAGCTGCGGTGGCGGTTGGGATTGATGCTTTGTTTTTAGAGGTGCATCCTGATCCTAAAAACGCGATGTCCGATGCTGCAACGGTCTTGAATCTGGCTGACTTGTCCGAACTGCTAGCTACGTTGAAGCGGATCGAGGATGCGGTTAGCTGATCAGGGCAGAGCAATGGCGCCAAGTCCCTGTGGGACTTGGCTGCCTGTAACGAAGCGTAAGTCAAACTTAACTCCGCGAAGGCGGGCATCTGCGAGTACGGCAAAGGCCACGGCCTCGCGCGCATCCCCGGAAACGCCGAGCGCATCCAACGGCTTTGTTCCGATGCCGGATATTCTCTCGAACCTTGAAAGTAAGTCGAGATTATGGGCTCCCCCGCCGGCAACATACACACAGGTTGGCACACTCGGGAGCAAATGTATCGACGTCGAAATCGTCGTCGCCGTCCATTCTGAAATCGTCGCCATAAGGTCAGCCGTTCGGATGCTTGTCCATTCCGCGATCAGCCTGTCAACAAAAGGCTTTCCAAACTGTTCGCGGCCATAGCTGACTGGCGGCGCAGTCGGAATGTGCCATGTTTGTAATGCATCTAGGATGTTAGGCAGGACATTACCAGCTGCAGCTACTTGTCCACCATCGTCAAATCGAATTCCAGTCCTCGCGAACATCACCTGATCCAAAACCATATTCCCAGGCCCAGTATCAAATCCGATCGGCGGCGATCCGGATACGAGATAGGTCACGTTTCCAATACCCCCGATGTTCTGAATTGCTATCGGGCCATGATTGAGCCGTTGATGAAACATTAGGCTGTCCGCCGCCGGAACGAGAGGCGCACCCTGACCACCGGCAAGCATATCAGCACGGCGAAAGTCAAAAACCACGGGACATCCAAATGCTTGTACACATGCATAGGGACTGCCAATTTGTAGTGTTGATGCCGAGTATCCATTCACTGGCAAAGGAACGTGCGCAATCGTCTGCCCATGAAATCCGATTGCATCCAAGGTTATTCTCAGTGATGCACACAATTCAAGCAAAGCATTACAAAATCGTTCGCCAACCATTCGGTCTACAAGAGCTATCTCTTGCGCTGTAACACACTCGGTCGACACACGGAGAATGGCATCGCGGTCCGCAGCTGACCACGGAGCCTCCGTGTATCCAAGTAATTTGACATCGATGTTTCCACCGCAAGGAGCTATTCGGGTAATCGCAACATCGATTGCATCCACAGATGTCCCTGACATTAGGCCAGCGATAATACGTTCTCGATCATCATCATAATTCAAACGCATCGTCCCACCAACGCCTCAATATGGTGCCGAAGGACATCATAGGAATGATGGGCTCGGCAGTAATCCTGATGAGCTTCGCTCATTTTCTTTGAATCGATCTTGCCGGATGTTAGCAAGCCAATTGTCTCAGCCAGATGCTCGCTATCGTTGAGCCGCACAAGTAATCCCGTCTCACCATCGAGCAATACCTCTCGCAGATGCGGCGTGTCACTAGCTATTAGCAGCTGTCCAGCGAAGCCAGCTCGGATGGCAATCGAGAGGCCAGATGCATATCGAGAAGATTCAAGAATAGCTAAATGATATCGGTGGCTTAAAAAGGCATTGTTGAGGTCGTTCTGCTCAGCATTGATTTGCCAATCTAGTGCCGCTGACAAGTGTGTTTTCTGCCTAGCAAATCGGTTTACCTTGATATTGCTAGCTTCTGCTGCACGTGCAAGCGTGATGTCATCGCGGTTGCTGGCACCAACCGCTAGCCAGCGTTGCGAACGTTCAACACTTACCCCATCTGATTGCTTCCACACCGTCGGGGTCACTGCAGACACACTCACCCCAAATGTCTCGTTTACCGTTTTAATATCATCCTTACTGAAGGCTGTAACAATGTTGGCGCTGGACAAGGCTTTCGACAGAACGGCATTACTGGGCTTATGCGTAGACTTGGGAATAATACCGAGTGCGATAAATCTCGCTTGACGCCCGCTGAGACGAATGCCTAGCCACGTCGAGAGAGCTGATGCCGCTTCCCAGCTCACCACGCAGTCACTCGATTTCACGTGCCGAGCGACCCGCAAGCTGCATCGGACAATGTTTATAGAAGTTCTGTTCGCGTGGAGCTCGGGAACAGAACAAACATCAATAATCCGTCCACGTTCGTGATTGTCAAAAACCCACTTGTCCGGTTCAGACCATGGAAGAACGAGAAGTGTTTTGGGGTGATGTCTTACCATTGATGATTCCATCACGCTGCCATATGCCGTAACGCTGTGTCCCGGTTATACTCCATGTTAATGACCACTGAAAACATTGTCGTTCAAGGCGGCGTAGTTATCTATAACCCAACGGCGGGTCGCGGGCAAGGGGCTATTCTTGTTGAACAAGCCAAAATGCACCTTGGCGATTCTTTTGAGTGGGTTCCAACACTTCGGGTAGGACATGCCACCGAACTTGCTAAATCATATGCAGGGAAAGTACCCACCATTGTTGCGTGTGGCGGAGATGGAACCGTTGGTGATGTTGCCCGCGGAATCTACGGAACCGACACCAACCTTGGCGTCATTCCCGTAGGCACTGGAAACGATTTTGCACGCAATCTTGGTTTACCGCTGAATGTGGAAGAAGCCTGCCTAGCTATCATGGGTGGGACAATTCGCTACGTAGATGTCGGCGAGATAAATGGAAGCATCTTCATTAATAATGCTGGAGTTGGCTTTGACTCGCACGTGATGAAAACAATGAACTCAGGAATCCGTTTCCTGCGTGGTCGACCAGCATTTATGTTGGCGATTTTGAAGTCAATCTTTGTCTACAAGCCCTTTCATCTAACGGTTCAAACCGAGGATGTCAACCTGGACATCCCTAAGGCACTCTTGGTCAGTGTTCTCAATGGTCAGGTCTACGCCGCTGGGCTGCCTGCCGCACCTGGTGCTGAAGTAGATGATGGTCGTATGGACGTCTTGATTCTTGACAATGTGCATCCAATCAAACGGCTTGGATTGTTGATGATGCTCCAACGAGGAAGCCATGTCCAACATCCTGGTATCAGGCTTTTCCAAGCTCGCTCCATCAAGATCAATGCTGTGCCCCCACAGCAAATCAATATCGATGGTGAAGTCCGAGGGTCCACTCCGATCATTATTGATGTCAAGGCACGAACGCTTCGGGTACTTATACGCTGATGGCTACTTACAGTAGAGTCACTCAAACTGAGTTTGTCCTTTCTTGCCATGTAAGATTCGTCGTACCTTTCGTTGTGCAACGTCGATTTGCTAGCGTCTCGGGAGTGACGCATATCGAAAGTCCTAGCCGATGAATGTAGACGATGCAACGCAGCAGGCGCGCCAGCGTCTAGATGATGCACGTAAGAAAGCATTGGAAGCGGCTGAAGATGCCCGTGTTAGGGTACGTGATGCACAAGATGTAGCTGTGTCGACGGCCCGTGAGGCCGCTCGGGATGCACAGGAACGGGCACGCGCCGTCGCCGATGCGATGCCTGCTGGTCTAGCAGTACGGCTCTTGTCATCAATGGTCGGTATTCCATTACTGCTCGGGCTTGTATTCTTCGAAATCTCTCCAGCTGCACCTGGTCTGCTCTTTGTGGTAGCACTCGGGAGCGTTTCTGTTCTCGGAGCAGGTGAGTTTTTCCGGGCGATGCGGATGCGACACTTCAGACCATCGTCGATCCTTGCATACATCGCCGTTTTTGTCAGCCACTTCGCCGCCTGGAGTGTTAGTCGCTCCATACTTGAGCAGCTGCTTCCCGCACTGCTGGTCGTATTGGTCATCGGTACGCTTATCCATCAAGTGATACGGCGAGAAACAGAACCACTTGTCAATACAGGTGTGACCTTGCTCGGTGTCTTTTACGCCGGATGGCTGATGTCCTACTTGATTCAACTTCGGTCGTTTCCAGGGTTTATTGCACCATCACCGTTTCCGTCCACACCATTTGGTGCCTGGGTCGTGCTCTACGTGATGGCAATGACGTGGACGACAGACGCTGGTGCTTACTTTGTTGGCCGTCGATTTGGTAAACATAAGTTGGCACCATCCCTCTCGCCAAACAAGACCGTCGAGGGATCCATCGGTGGCATCGTGTTTGCCGTCCTAATGGGACTTGTCTGGGGAAGATGGATCAATATTCCAGTCATCCACTGCATTGTTCTAGGTATTCTTTGCGGAGTTCTTGGTCAAATTGGGGACCTCTGTGAATCCGCCATGAAGCGGGATGTTGGTATCAAAGACTTTGGTGGAATTATGCCGGGGCATGGCGGAGTGTTGGACCGATTTGATTCGCTACTCTTTACGGCACCGGTTTGTTATTACTATTTGGTTGCTTTAGTTGTTGGAGGTAAGTAAATGCTTTTGTTTTTACCCGTTTTACCGGCATTGTATGCACCGGTCGTTCAGTCATCGTTTGATGATGCGTATCTCGCAATCACATCGGGGGGAGTCCAAAACGCAGCGCAGGCACTGCGTGCATTAGGAACGGTAGCCGCCGACACAACGGTAATAATGCGTACCAACGGTAGCCGTGTCATTTGGTACGTCCGTGCATCCCCCACTGACTCGGTTGCATTACGTTTTGCACATGCGGAACTGAAGCCGAACAACCCAGTAGTCATCGGACAGTCTGGTTGGATCGCCTTTGCTGAGCAATTTAACTCTGGGACTGGTTTCCGTTGGTCAGTCACAAACGATGACAGCCAAGTTGGTTCAGGTGACTTTGAGTACCATTTCCTGCCAGATAAGTGTAAACCACAACCCGGTGTTCCTAAAGGTGAGCTGATTCAGCTTCCAAAAATCCCCAGCACAGTTTATGCAGGGACCGACCGGGATATCTGGGTCTATGTTCCAAATGGGTATTCAAAGAGCAAACCAGCCTGCCTGATGGTTTTTCAAGATGGTCAGTGGGCGAAGAACTATATGCAACCAGTCTTTGACAATATGATTGCTTCTAAGGAGATCCCTCAGATAATCGGGGTGTTCATTACACCAGGGACATATGCCGATGGTCGCTCAAACCGCTCAGTTGAGTACGACACGCTCTCTCCAAAATATTCTGAATTCTTGATGAAGGATGTCCTTCCAGTTGTTTCCACACAGTGGCCATACCGGGATGGAGCTGAAAACCGCGCGATTGCGGGACTTTCAAGTGGTGCGATCTGTGCTTTCACAGTGGCATGGGAACGACCAGATCAGTTTCATAAAGTCCTCTCATGGATCGGAAGCTATGTCAACCTTCAGGGAGGCTCCACGGGCATTGGTGGTGGGCACAACTACCCTACGCTCATTCGAAAGTCCAAGGGTAATGCCAAGAACATCCGAGTCTTTCTCCAAGAAGGAACGAATGACCTTGATAACCCATTCGGTAACTGGCCATTAGCAAATATGCAAATGGAAAAAGCATTTTCCTACAGCGGGTATGACTACAAATTCACCATGGGCCAGGGATTCCACTCAGATAGCCATGGGCGGTCCATTTTGCCAGAATCGCTGCGGTGGCTGTGGCGTGGGGTGAAGATTGACTAATTCTCCGCTCTGGTGGATGGCTGGAAAGCGTAGAGTTTTCAAGTCCTCGACCAACGTGCCTGCCGATATTCAATCCGTCTGGGAATTTCATAGCAAACCGGCTGCCCTTGAAGCCTTGTCACCGGCAGACATGAAAGTGACTGTGAGTGACAAGAATTTTACTGTATCCGAAGGTGTCTCCCTGATGATTTGGATGTCACCAAAGGGTGCGTTTATACGGTTTCCATGGGTTTCATTGTTTACAAGTGTTACAGCACCATACACGTTTACAGACATTCAAACGATTGGTCCCTTCGCACACTGGCGGCATACTCATTCATTTGTTGTATCAGGTGACACGACAGTCATTGAAGATCAGATCGAATACGCTGTCCCAGGCTGGTTTATCGGCGATTGGCTGATTGGAGCACTGGTTGCACGACAGCTGGATGAGACATTTCGATATCGTCGTGAACGCTTAATGTCGCATTCTTGGTGATTTCATATGTACGGAAAAAACGATAGTCCTAGGCTAGTTGCTGTCCGGCATTTGATATGTTACGTAATATTTACTAGTAACGCTTATCGGATGGCCCTTGCCCCGGAGTCGCAAGCTGGTTTAGGAGCTTGAATATTTCGCCAGCCAGCACTTGGGCTGCCGGATTGTCATGAAAGAGATCAGGATGGATTGCAAGTGCAAGTGTTCTACGCGCTTTGAGCATCGCGGCCCGCGGCAAACGTGCCGCTGCGACATTTAGGTCCTCTGAACCTGCAGCGGGAGCCATTCCCCGGCCTTTTTGCGATGCTGCACGTAAACCGGCCTGAAATCCTTCCGCGAAAACACCATCACGGTCTGAAACAGCCGTTTCGGCTTTCTGTTCGGCTGACTTTGCCGCCTGGAGCTTTTCTGTTCCATCTAACATAAGTTCATCGATACGTCGGACGGCCCGATTGAGCTCAATCTGCAACCGACGATTTTCCTTAACCGCCGTAGAGCGTTCTTCACGGACGCTGTCAAGCACACGACGAAGGAGATTCAGCTCGCGTGACGACACGGGACGACTGCTTGGCTGGTCTCCGTGGGTACCTATACGTTCGCGAAGCCCTTCGATTCGATAAAGGGATGCCCTTGAAATGCCACTATGGTCTGCGACATCCTGGATCGTAAAAGGAATACCAGTTTGTCTAAGAGCTCGCACCGATGCATCTACCTTTTCGGTTAATTCAGTAATCGAACGTGGTTTAGGGCCTCGACGGCGAAGTGAAACTGGCGTTAGCATCAGTTCTAGAATACCAGTTTGAGCGTTGCCAGTCCGGTCTTGGGCTAATAGAATGCGATATGCCTGAAAAAGTAAAGTGGTACACATCCTGGAAGGATGCAGTTGCGGATGCAAAGCGAACCCACCGGCCCATTCTGATCGACTTTTATGCAGACTGGTGTACCTACTGTAAAAAAATGGACAAGGAAACGATTCCGAATCCAAGCGTGCAGGCAGCACTGTCCAAAGTTGTTTGTGTGCGCCTTAACACCGAACGTGAGGGTCGCGCGCTTGCATCGAAAACGGGTGTTGGGACATTACCCACTTTCCTTCTTACCAATGCAAATGGAGAGCCTGAGGGACGTATTGAAGGATTCACAGATGCCGCTCAGTTCAACGCGACAATTGGGAGCCTTATCTCCGATTTTGGGACGGCTGATAAGCGTGTCGGTTTGGCTATCTCAGCCGGGAAAATCACTCCGACCACAACAAACCTCCTCAAAGATCTCTTGATGAAACGACAGCTAGGGGCTGCATCCAAGCTCATCACCGGTATCGATAAGGGAAAGAACCCTGTGTTTCCTGTGGAAGCATACTTCACATTGGGTCAGCTGTTCCTACAACAACAATCTGGCGTAAATGCACGTCGTTTTCTAGACCGTGGCCTCCAGTTGAAGATAAGCGGGCAACAACGTGGTGCTGGATTATTCATCAAGGCGCTGACCCATTATCAGGAAAAGAATTTCAAGGCAGCCATTGCTGGACTTCAGATGGTGATTGATAATCCAGGTTCCGAGCCAAGTATCGTCACAAATGCTCGCTCAGGCATTGCCGATATCCGTTCGAAAATCAAATAGGCATTCCTCCGATTTTGGATAATGACAGTGTTACAATTCGCTGTCATGATCTCCATTAATCCAACTAACGTATATCCATTTCTGTCTGGTCTTCTTATCGAGCAGCAAACCACGCGCGTCGATGCTGCTCATAAGGTACTGACAAGCGGGACAGGGCCTGGAAATGATTTCATCGGCTGGTTGAATCCAGCGGATGTTGCTCCTGAATCACTGATTAATGAAATTATTTCTACTGCGGAGAATCTTCATACCCTAGCTGACAAAATGGTGGTCGTTGGTATCGGTGGTTCCTATCTCGGGACACGCGCGGTTGTCGATGCTCTATCTACGAATCCGAAGTCGATTACCTATGCAGGTCAGAACGTTTCTGCGGCGTATCATGCGAATCTGCTCGGCGAACTGGACAACCAAGACTATGTGGTCAATGTCGTCAGCAAGTCTGGCACGACTACGGAGCCTGCAGTCGCCTTTCGCGTGATTCTCAATCACTTGAATGCAAAGTATCCAACTGGCGTTTCGGAACGCGTTGTTGCTACGACTGACAAAAACAAAGGTGCTTTGCGTCAACTGGCTACCCAAAATGGCTATAAGACATTTCCAATCGAAGATGCGATTGGTGGACGTTACAGCGTACTTTCTCCCGTTGGCCTCCTTCCTATTGCGTTTGCAGGAGTGGACATTCAAGCACTGGTTCGCGGGGCATCGGATATGTATTCCCTGTGCGCAGAGGGAGACATCGCAAGCAATCCTGTCCTCTGGTACGTAGCGACCCGCAATCTACTAATGCAAAAGGGCATTAATATCGAAGTTCTCGCGTCCTTTGAACCACGTCTGCACTATCTACAGGAATGGTGGAAGCAGCTGTTTGGGGAGAGTGAAGGTAAGAACGGTATCGGTCTCTTCCCTGCAAGTGTGGAATACACGACTGACCTTCATAGCATGGGACAGTACATGCAGGATGGTCGACGGATTGTGATGGAGACCTTCCTACGCATCGAGTCTGGTGAGCCTACGGTATTGGTACCGGATGGTAATCCCATCGATGAACTTGCCTATCTTGTTGGACGTGGCCTAACAGAAGTTAATGAAGCCGCATGGAAAGCAACATCAACTGCACACGCAAATGGTGGTGTTCCAAATTTGACCCTGAATATTCCTGCGCTGGATGCCTATCATCTAGGTGGATTAATTTACTTTTTTGAACGTGCATGTGGAATTTCAGGCTACTTGATGGGTGTGAACCCATTTGATCAGCCTGGAGTGGAAGATTATAAACGTGGGATGTTCAGCTTGTTGGGCAAGCCTGGAGCATCACAAAGTGATAATAATCGACCCGAATCCACGCACATTCAGTTTGGATAACCTGTGAACCTGTCGCTACAAATTCTGTCGGGAATTGCATACTTTTTCGCTGCTGGAGTGGCCGCTTACCTCTACCATCGTCAGGAAGAGCAATCAAAGCGCAGTCAACTCGGCAAGGTCTATCTGACGATTACGTTGGTGCTCTGCGTACTTGCATTTATGCACCTGATGAACCTTGGCGGCGATGTTGCTGATAATGTCCGAATGGTTGCAAAGCAGGGCGGTTGGTACGGTGATCGACGTCCGATGCAAGCAAAACTGATTCTGTTTGTGACTGGAATCAGCACGGTTGGTCTTGTTGGTTTGTTGATCAAGTTCAAACAAGTGATCAAGCCCGTTCTGCCGATTGTACTTGCGCTGGCAGGATGTCTGACATTTACCTTAATCAAAACAATCAGTCTGCATCAGGTCGATGGCGTCCTGGCAATCCATGTCGGGCCCGCGCGGCTTGGCGCCTGGATTCACTTCCTGCTCTATGTATCAGTCGTGCTTTCCCTCTTGACGAAGCTCAAAGCGGGACAAACCGGGCAGACGTTTCGCCTTGCCCGCTAGTTTGTAGGCGCTTCGGCAGTCCTTATTACTTTGCCGGATTGACTTTCCAAATCCGTAATTGCTTGGTCAACGATTGAGCTAAGTGCAGTGATATGCGAGCCGCTTCGTGTCTTATATATTGTCGTTCCGATGACCAGCGTTACAAACAAGTAGAGGAAACGATCACTGCCGGTCGCGTAGCTACAGACGGTGTCATGAAACTGATCGTGTAGCTGCGCTTTGAAAAACCGTTCAACTGTGATTTCCCGGCGTGTTTCAACCACATTGAGGACACCAAAAATATAGGTGCCCAGATCAATGTCAGATGCTTTCGTATAGACCAAAACCGAGCCTTGCCCACAGATCGGAAGCATGTCTTCTGCCTCAATCGGTGTTTGCCCAAGCCTTTGCCCGCTCATCCGGGATGCGGCATGCATCGGCATAATCGTCGAATGCGTTCCTGACTGATGTTGATTTTTACCATCATCAAAAGCATCAATCAGACTTGAATCGACATCAACCGACACGGTTGGGTCCGTCACACGAAGAACTGCTGCTAACGATGGATGCCAAACCGTAATGGCCGCGCCATCACCAATCATCGATTGCCGCGGGTCTGCCCTCTCGCAGACAGCCGCGACAACAACTCCCGTAGCATCCTTTGTTGGAAGGAAACTTCCATCCACCACGACAATATCTACCGTGTTCAGAGCATCCGGAATAACATTTGGCTCTGCAAAGCTAATCAACGTCGAGGTCACTGCAATCAGTTGTATGTCGATGGCTGCATTGTCATGCAGCAGCTGTTCTTTGACCCACTCAGCAGTCCATCGGCCATGTGTACTATCTGCATAGCCCAGTCTAATGGCATCAATCATTGAGCGGACGCCTGTTCCACTTAGCCTTCAACATCGCCTGACGGCTTGTATGTTGTACCTCAACACCCACAATATACGATGCGGATATCTGTGAGGTTGGTTCAAGCGGATGTCCGGTGAAGATGTTGATAGTTGCTTGCTTACCCTTCGTAACAGACCCCAGGTGATCGAACACACCAAGGATTTTGGCTGGCGCGGAGGTGATTGACTCCAATGCTTGACTTACTGTTAGCCCATATGCAGTCGCCATTCCAGCCGCTAGCGGCAGCCAGCGTGTGTTGTCACTCAACCCACTGGAAGTCAATGCAAACGGAATACCTGCTGCTGCAAACTTGGCTGGGTAGGCATATTGGTCATCGAAGGCATGATCCTCACTCCGTGGAAGGTTTACCGTCCAGGGAAGAAGCACACCGGCACCGCTTGCCTTTATCTGGCTAAGAACCCGATCCGCTCCACGGCAACCAACAAGGATTGGATTAATATTATGATTGGTGGCAAACGCCAACGCATCAAGAATCTCGCGCTCACTATCGACATTGATCAACAACGGTATTCGACGCTCCAACACCGGTTGGAATGCATCAAAACGCAGGTCACGCGGAATGGCTGGGTTGACGAGTCGTGATGCATAATAGCGATGCGCTTCGGCGATAAACCCATCCAGTCCTGCAATCTTCACGCCTAAGTCTGGTTGTGGAACAGCTTCAGCCGCGGTTGTCTCATTACCAGATGTAAGGTCGTGGTTGTGCCCATGACTCTCAAATGCTGCACCGCGTGCACCAAACTGGAGCGTTACACCGGATTGCGGTTTTACTGCGAACTGCTCCCATGTCCAGCCATCTAGGTTGACAAGGCTTGATGATCCTGACAGGCTTCCGCCTACAGGAACGATGTTTGCCAATAGGACCCCACCTTCGCGGGCAACGGCGATGGTTTCTGCATCGACGTTGATAGTCCGCCCAACGTAGAGTTCAGGCGAATAGGTTGCGAATTCAGCGTAATCTTGCGTTTCTCGTCGCGATCCAATTTCATTTACGCCTACGGTGGAGATGGCATCGAAGAATCCAGGCGAGATGTGCTTGCCTGTTACATCGACAGTGCGGTATCCCGCCGGTACGGACACCGCTTCGGCCTTGCCAACAGCTTCAATCAACCCTACCTCGTTAACCAAAACGACGGCATTGCTGATGGTTTGTCCTGTGCCATCATGGACTGTTCCACCAACCAGTGCAATACGCTGCGAGCGTGCCTTCGTTGACAGCTGAGCAGGTTGCTTAATTAGACTTGGGCAGACTTTCACCACATCGGTAAGCGGCGGTTTTGGCGACACATTGAACTGTTTTCGAAGCGCTTCTTCTTCCTTGGCTAGAAGTGCACGTTCCTCTAGATCAGCATTACGATCAAAGAGAAGCTTGCCATCGACCCACGTCTTCATAGCGACAGCACCCACAGCAAGCGGATCTTTTGACCAAAGGACAATATCGGCATCCTTGCCAATCTTGATCGACCCAGTTTGCTCGTCAATTCTGAGCTGTTTAGCTGGATTGATGGTGACTAGGTTCAACGCATCCGATGGAGACAGGCCCCCATCTCTAACTGATTTCGCCGCTTCAAGGTTCATCCGGCGCGCAAGCTCGCTGGAATCCGAGTTTAACGATGAAACCACTCCGCGTTGATGCATCATCGCAGCATTGGAAGGAATGGCGTCAAAGGCCTCGAGCTTGTAACCCCACCAGTCGGAGAATGTGGAGCCTCCAGCGCCATGCGCAGCCATTTCATTCGCAACTTTGTAACCTTCGAGGACGTGTTGGAATGTTGCGATTTTAAACTTGAAGTCATCCGCGATGCGAATCATCGCTAGAATTTCATCCGCTTTGTATGAATGGCAATGAACGAGGCGCTTGCCTTCCAAAATTTCAGCGATGGCTTCCAGCTGATAATCCGTTGCGACGGCTGGTCCGCTTCCACTCTTTGCCAGCTTTTGGGCCTGCCGATAATCATGCGCGCGCTGAAAACCGCTACGTATAACGCGCTCAACACCCATTCGTGTTGCTGGATAGCGGCCTTGTCGACTTCCGTTCGAGCGTGTCGGATTCTCGCCAAGGGCAAACTTGATCCCTTGAGGCGCACTTTCAATCAGCAGCCCGGATGCTCCTGAACCCCATCGCCATTTCACAACCGCGTTCTGTCCACCGATTGCATTGGCTGAACCATGCAGGATGTTGGCGGCGGTGGTTCCACCAGCTAACTGACGGTAGATGTTGATGTCATCAGGGTCAAGGACATCAACAATCCTGCACTCAGCAGTGATGATGTTACTTCCCTCATTCACCCCACCGACAACTGCGGTGTGTGAGTGACAGTCGATAATTCCAGGAGTTACGTGGAGACCGGTTCCATCGATAATCGTGGCATTCCGTGGTGATGAGAGTTTTCGACCAATAGCTGAAATCTTGCCATTGGAAAACAGAATGTCCGAGTCTGTAATGATGCCCGCTGCTTCCGATGTCCAAATCGTTGCGTTTCTGATCAGAACTGCATCAGATTGGGGCAAGTTGGATCCTACTGGTTTATCAAATGTTGCAAGGACAAATTTGATGCTTGGGATTGCGGTCGCGGGTGTCCCTGTTCGACCGGTATTGTCTGCCTGGCTGTCTGAGAGAATGCCATCCACAAACGTCAACGCAGTCGAAGCCTCGGTTACGAGCGGATCTGCTGTCCAACAGGAAATATTTGCCCGTTCACCGACCTTGATATCGCTGCCAATATCGAACCATGCAGCCGGATTACGATGAATGGCTTTGCGTGCACCTTCCAAGGAAAGGCCATTCGGGATGCACCTTCTGATATTCGCATAGAAACGGTCTGGAGCCGTTGTAGCAAGTACAAAGTCAATGCCCGATTTCTCCAGTTTGCCAGGCGTCTGGAAAGCTTCAACGATTCGGCGAAGGGGAGACAACGTAGCACTGTCTACGCTCGGCGCTGTATCGACCATGTCGATACTGAAAATCACCTTGGCCTTGCGCTTTGCAATGGCACTTATGGAGCGTTTTAGCGGACCTGTTACATCAAGGATGAGTGGGATTTCCGAGTCGATAACCCGCAAAACGCCCTCGACTTCTGAATCAGAAGCCACACGGATGATGAGTGGAAGCTTTCGATCGGTAACTTGCTTCAGTGCAGAAATGCTTCCGCTAATCTGGCGGGTTCCCGATTTCGCTTCACGGGCATCGGTGAGCGACTGGCGTAAAAGTGCCAGATGCCCCATTCTCGAGCCTGGATAACCACCTTGTCCATCGGATGCGAGACTAGCAACGACTGCGGTAACGGGCTGAATAATCCGCGATGCCGGAGTGGCTGCCTTGCTTGCTAAAGATACAAGTGCACTTTGACCAGAGATGCAGCCTGCTCCAGGCAGGATCTGAGCATAAGCAAATCCGTTTCGCCGATAATGCGTTGCCGTGTCATCGGGGAGGTAGTTATCAGCGGCTCTAAAATCTGCACGCAATGTACTGAGTGGATGACGGCTGCCACGCGCATCGGCGGCGCCTGCTGGAGCTAATCCAAAACGGGAAGCAGCGTTGACTGATCCTGCCTGAATCGTCCATTTTGTGGCATCGATGACTCTAAAACCAGGTGTGACTCGCAGCTCGGCACCAATAGCCGTTACGATGCCATCCTTTATCGCGATGTCGGTGCTTGGACGTGTCTTGCCGGTGGAATCTACAAGAGCACCGCCCTTTAGAAGGTACCACTTTGGTGCTCCTGGGTCTGCACCCTGTGCTAGTGCATTTAGCGGATGCAAAGATATAGGTAGCACCCCAAGTGCCAAAAGAGCGGTTCGTCGTGTCATTCTGCGGCCTCTTCCTTTACGGTAACTGTTAGTCCCAACTCAAGAAGCTGTGTGTCTTCGACAGTGGATGGAGCATCCATCAGCGGATCGTAGCCACCACCCATCTTTGGGAATGCAATCACTTCACGGATGTTGTCTTCATCGCACAGGAGCATCACCAGACGATCCAATCCAGGGGCAATTCCAGCGTGTGGGGGAGCTCCGTAGCGGAATGCTTCGAGCATATGTCCGAATCGTTGTTCAATCTGTTCAGGGGTCAAGCCCATTTTGCGGAAGACTTCAAGTTGAATCTCAGGAATATGAATTCGGACAGCCCCTGATGCTGATTCGCTTCCGTTACAAACGAGGTCATAACATTGCGCACGCATCGCAAGAGGGTCAGTCTCAAACCAGCCTAAATGCTCTTCTCTCGGCATCGCAAATGGGTTGTGGGCAAAGGTCAATCCGCCAGAAGTTTCATCTTCTTCGAATACTGGGAAATCTGTGACCCAGCAATATGCCATTTTGCTTTTGTCAATGAGATTCAGTTTCGATCCGATAAAGCGTCGGATGCGATCAAGGACTTTGGCTACAACGCTAGGTTTGTCTGCAATGAACCCAATGAGATCACCTGGCTGCGCGCCTGTCGCCTCAATAATCATCGGCCGTTCCACATCCGTAACAAACTTAGCCAACGTACCTCGGAAACCAACACCGTCATCTTCGACCAGGACGTAGCTCATGCCTTTGGCGCCCGTCTCTCGTGCGAGATTGACGAGTTCGTCCATCTCACGACGCGGTATCCGTGCACCGTTTGGGTAACGAATACACTTGACCTGACCGCCAGTGTCGATGACTTGACGGAACACACCGAACTCTGTCGCTGCAAAAATTTGTCCACAGTCAACGAGCTCAAGTTCAAAGCGAATATCTGGCTTGTCAGTTCCATAACGTGCCAGCGCTTCATCATAGGTGAAACGTGGGAATGCATTCCCGGACACATGCTTTCCTGTTTCAACAGAAAACTTTGTGACAACCTCAATCATCAAACCTTCTACGAGGCTAAGGACATCTTCCTGAGTTGCAAAACCCATTTCAAGGTCGACCTGTGTAAACTCGGGTTGCCTGTCAGCACGCTGGCTTTCATCCCGGAAACACTTTGCTATTTGAAAGTAGCGGTCAATACCACCGACCATTAGGAGTTGTTTGAACTGCTGTGGAGCCTGTGGGAGTGCGTAGAAAAGACCTGGCTCAAGTCGATATGGTACTAGATAGTCGCGAGCACCTTCAGGTGATGACTTGGTAAGTACTGGTGTTTCGATTTCCAGGAAATCATTGGCGTAGAAGTATTCACGGACAGCTCTGACAATCTCATGGCGGAGCTTCATCTTTCGGTACATTTCTGGCCGACGAAGGTCAAGATAACGATATTTCAAGCGAAGCTCTTCATTTGTGGATGAAGCTTCCTGATCAAGCTGGAATGGCAGCGTCTTTGCAGTGTTTAGGATACGGAATGTTACTGCCTCAAGCTCGATGGCTCCCGTGGATAGGAGTGGATTTTGCATCCCATCTTGGCGGTTTACGACTTTCGCAGTGATAGACAGCGCGTATTCATTACGAACCTTCTTCGCATCTTCGAAGGCCGCTGCTGCTTCTGGATTACGTGCCGGATCGCAAACGATTTGGACGACACCGGTGCGGTCTCGCAAATCGACAAACACGACCTGCCCATGGTCACGAACACTATTTGCCCAGCCATTCACCGTGATGGTCGTTCCGACGTGCTCTGCACGGACTTCCCCACAACCTATTGTTCGTTGCCAATCAGCTCGCATCGCATTCTCCATAGGAGCTTCCGTACCGGAGGTCTCCTGCATAACATACAACGCAACCCCGGAGCCACTGACCCCGGGGTTGCGTACTAACAGAAACTCGCTCTAACCTTCGTTAGCTTCGTATTTTGACTTTAGTCCCGAAACTACGGATTGGTCGGCCAATGTGGACGTATCACCGAGCGCTCTGCCTTCAGCAATATCCCGCAACAAACGACGCATAATCTTTCCACTGCGCGTCTTTGGAAGCTCAGCTGTAAACAGGATGTCATCCGGTCGACAGATCGGCCCAAGCTTTGCGCCGACAAATGCCTTCAGCTCTTTGGCCAAAGCATCATCTGCGACAACACCTTCTTTAACGGAAACAAACGCAGCAATCGCTTGACCTTTGACATCGTGGGTCTTACCGATAACTGCACTTTCAGCTACCGCTGGATGCTCAACCAAGGCACTCTCGACTTCCATCGTGGAAATGTTATGACCGGCAACCAGCATGATGTCATCTACGCGGCCCAGCAACCAGATGTAGCCATCCTCGTCTTTGCGAGCACCATCCCCTGCAAAATACAGGTTTTTGGCGCCGAACTTGGACCAATAAACATTCTTGTAGCGGTCGTCATCACCCCACAAAGTCCGCAGCATACTTGGCCATGGCGACTTAATGACGAGAAAGCCACCGCTTCCATCAGGAACAGGCTCACCATTTTCATCGACAACATCGATATCAATACCTGGAAATGGACGCGTCGCCGAACCTGGTTTCGTTGCAACAATTCCAGGCAATGGCGTGATCATATGTGCGCCCGTTTCGGTCTGCCACCAGGTGTCTACAATCGGGCAGTTTCCATGACCAACATTCTCGTGGTACCACATCCAAGCCTCTGGGTTGATCGGCTCACCTACAGACCCCAAGAGACGCAGACTGCTAAGATCGTGGTGCTCGAGGTGCTCGGTCCCCCACTTCATAAAGGCTCGGATTGCGGTAGGAGCTGTGTAGAAAATCGATACCTTGTGATCGGCAATAATCTTCCAGAAGCGGTCGCGCGCAGGAAAGTCTGGTGCGCCTTCGTACATCAAAACGGTTGCGCCGCACGACAGAGGGCCATACACCACATAGCTGTGCCCGGTTACCCAACCCACATCTGCTGTACACCAATACACATCACCTTCGCGGATATCAAAAGTCCACTTCATGGTCGCCGTTGCTTGCGTCAGATAGCCACCACTCGTATGAAGAATGCCCTTTGGCTTTCCTGTTGAGCCGCTTGTATAGAGGATGAAGAGTGGGGCTTCAGAATCGAGACTGACGGGCTCGGTTACAGGATCAAAAGTCTCAGAGAGGTCATGCCACCAATGATCACGGCCATCAATCATCGTGATGTTCTGCCCTGTACGGCGGAGAACGATGACTGCTTCGATTCCAGCACAAGCACTATCTTCAAGTGCAGCATCGACGGCAGCCTTCAGGGCAACTTGACCACCGCGGCGCCATCCGCCATCGGATGTCACAACAACCTTGCTCTGTGAATCGTGGATACGCTCTTTGAGTGAATCGGCGGAGAATCCTCCAAAGACAACAGAGTGGACTGCCCCTATACGTGCACAAGCGAGCATGGCAACGGCAGCCTCAGGAATCATCGGAAGATAAATCGTGACGCGATCACCTTCAGCCACTCCCAGACCACGAAGTACTCCGGCAAAAGATTGAACACGTGCGAGGAGCTGCGAATAAGTAATGACTTCCGTATCACCGGGTTCACCTTCAAATCGAATGGCTTCGACATCACCCTTGCCTGCCGCAACATGCCTCTCGAGGCAGTTGGTGGTGAGGTTCAGCTTGCCTCCGACGAACCACTTGGCGTGTGGAGGGTTCCACTCGAGGACAGAATCCCATGGTTTGTCCCACTGAAGTGTGGATGCCCACTGCGACCAGAAGGCTATTGGATCTGCGTTGGCACGGTCGTAAATGCCTGCATCGTTGCAGTTGGCAGCCGCAGCGAATGCGGCACTTGGCAGGAAGAGACGGGATTCTGACAGGTGGGCTTCAATCGCCGGTGAGTCGCTCATATTGAAATGAGTTTAAAAGCGGAAAGCCGCCGCGTCAAGGTGTTAAGTTCTTTAGTGTTGTCAGTCTGACCCGTTGCAAGGTACATTGGGCGGGTACGCCGCACTTCAGGGCCCACCTGAGCGGCGTTTTGTATGTCAGGATTGGCATATTCCAAAAAACGAATTTTGGTTTCACAGGAGAGTATTGTCCATGGCGACGCAGAAGCGCGTTTGGTTGTTCCGGGATGGAAATCGTAGCCTCCGGGATTTGCTCGGTGGCAAGGGTGCAAACCTTGCTGAGATGATGAATATCGGGCTTCCGGTCCCACCAGGTTTTACGATTACAACCGAGGTGTGTACGGATTACAACGCAAACGGACGTCAGCTACCTGATGGTCTGATTGACGAAATCAAGGCCGCTCTCGCGGATGTTGAAAAGGAACTGGGCAAAACGTTCGGTGACCCGAACAACCCGCTCCTGTTGTCTGTTCGAAGTGGTGCAAGATTCTCGATGCCAGGCATGATGGACACCGTCCTCAACCTTGGCCTCAACGATGAGATCGTAAATGCCCTGTCGCTGGTTGCAGATCCGCGATTTGTATACGACTCCTATCGTCGGTTCATTATGATGCTTTCCGATGTTGCTTACTCTGATCACTACGAGCACATCACGAAGCACGACTTTGAGCATATGTTCTATGACCTCAAAGCCAAGCTCGGTGTAACAGAAGACTTGGAAGTTCCTGCTGAGAGCTTGAAGAGCCTTTGTGATGATTACAAGGCCCACGTTATCAAGCAAACTGGTAAACAGTTCCCACAAGACGCACATGAGCAGCTTGACGCGGCAATCACCGCCGTTTTCCGCTCTTGGAACAATGAGCGAGCCATCATCTACCGCCGCAAGGAAAAGATTGATGATTCGATTGGAACGGCTGTCAACGTCCAGGCAATGGTCTTTGGCAACCGTGGTGATGACTGTGGTACCGGTGTTGCGTTTACGCGTAATGCATCCACAGGTGAAAATGTCATCTTTGGTGAATACCTGATGAATGCACAAGGCGAGGACGTTGTTGCCGGTGTTCGTACACCAATGCCAATCTCTGAGCTTGCAAAGCAGGACCCGGTTATCTACAAGCAGTTCGAAGAAACATGTGATGTTCTCGAAAAGCACTACAAGGATATGCAGGACATCGAGTTCACAATCGAACACGGTAAGTTCTACATCCTTCAGTGCCGTTCCGGTAAGCGAACTGGACCAGCGGCGGTACGCATCGCTGTTGACCAAGTCAAGGAAGGGCTCATCACAAAAGAAGATGCGATCACACGTGTCGACCCAAACCTGTTGACCCAGTGCCTTCTGCCTGTTATTCCAACGAATGCAAAGTACAACGTCATCGCACGTGGACTTCCTGCAGGACCTGGCGCAGCAACGGGCGTCGCAGTGTTTTCATCTGACCGGGCTGCTGAGCTTGGTAAGGGCGGAGCAGGCGAGCGTGTAATTCTTGTTCGTGCTGACACGAACCCAGATGATCTCAAGGGAATGCTTGCTGCGCAGGGTGTTCTAACCGAACGTGGTGGAATGACATCGCACGCTGCACTCGTTGCACGTGGATTTGGTATTCCTACTGTTGCTGGTTGTTCTGAAATCAGCGTTGGCTCCGATCACTTCGTGATCAAAGCAACTGGCCAAATCGTTAAGGAAGGTGAATTCATCTCCTTGAACGGCGGACTCGGCGAAGTTATCTCCGGTCAGGTACCAGTTGAAGAAGCCAAGATGACGGGTGACTTCGGCGAATACATGTCATGGGCAGATGAGTTCCGTGGCAAGTTTGGTGTTCGCACCAATGCTGATACGCCTAAAGACACTGAGCTTGCGATCAAGCTTGGGGCTGAAGGTATTGGCCTCTGCCGCACAGAACACATGTTCTTTGAAGGTGAGCGTCGCCCTGTCGTTCAGCGGATGATTCTTGCAACGAACGATGCGGAACGTCAGGTTGCACTCGACGAGCTCCTTGAGTTCCAGAGAGAAGACTTCAAGGGAATCTTTGAGGTTCTTGGTGGACGTCCGTGTACGGTTCGTCTGATTGATCCCCCACTTCATGAGTTCATGCCTAACCGCGAAAAACTCATCGAAGAAGTCGCTGCACTTCACGCGCTTGGCAAATCGGATCCTGAAAAGGAAGCGATGCTCAAGGCTGTTGAAGGAATGCACGAAATCAACCCTATGATGGGTCTCCGTGGTTGCCGCCTCTCAATTGTCTTCCCACAGATTGTTGAAATGCAGACGAGGGCAATCCTTGAAGGTGCTTCCGCAGTGGTCAAGGCTGGCGGTTCTGCTGTTCCTGAAATCATGATTCCTCTCGTAGGCCATGTCAATGAACTTCGGTTCGTACGTCAGCGACTCGAAGCGACCGCTGCTGCTGTCGTTACCGAACAAGGTGTTTCTGTGGACTACAGCTTCGGAACGATGATTGAAGTTCCACGTGGTGCACTAACAGCCGATGAAATTGCTGTTGAAGCAAGCTTCTTCTCGTTTGGTACGAATGACCTTACGCAGATGACGTTTGGCTTCAGCCGTGATGACTCTGACCGCTTCCTCAAGCCATATGTTGCTGAGAAGATTCTTCCAGGCGATCCATTTGAATCAATTGACCAAGATGGTGTTGGTCAGTTGATGAAGATTGCGATCCAGAAGGCACACACTGTCCGCCCAGATATCAAACTTGGTATTTGTGGTGAACATGGTGGCGAGCCATCGTCCGTGAAGTTCTGCTACGACATCGGCTTGAACTACGTGAGCTGCTCACCTTACCGTGTGCCGATTGCACGTCTTGCAGCCGCTCAGGCAGCACTAGGCAAAGGCGTAAGCGATAAGTAAAGTTAGATCCCAGATCTGACGGTATCCGGGGCACTGCGCTAGCAGTGCCCCCTTTTTTTACCTGTACACTTGTTGCATGACATTTCTAACTGGCTATGACTGCCAGCGGATACTGGCCGCAATCCTGACCGGCGAAACGGTGCTTGAGCGACTTATTGGTCCTGATGGCACTACCGCTACTGTCGACATTCTCGAAACGGGATGTCACCTGCTAGATTCCGATATCAGTGTGAGTCTCGAGGACTTGGACCGTATGGCAAAGCCGGCGCATGGCTATTTCCTATACGATGACGGTGGTTGGCATAAACAAGTTGCTTTTAGCCGATCAACAAAGCTACAGGTTGGCCTATACGCGACAGAAACAGGGACGCCTGCTCTCATGGTTGGTGGATTCCCGATGCACCGTCATAAGGGCATCGATCCATGGGAATCCAGTTTGGCAATGGTCAATGCAGTCCCCCGGGTCTATGGACGCGTCTTGGATACGACCTGCGGATTGGGCTATGTAACGCAGTGCGCTGCAAAGCGAGCGGTAAGAGTGACAACGGTTGAAGTGGATCCTGCTGTGTGCGATCTTCATCATGCCTCCCCGTGGAGTGCGCCACTCTACACATCGCCAAACATTACAGTCGTAACTGAAAGCTGTCTCACATTTGTCGCCAGTCAGCCTTCGGGTTCATACGATGTCATATTCCATGATCCCCCAACCGTTCAAATTGCAGGCGACCTTTATAGTCAAACGTTCTATGCTGAACTACTCCGCCTTCTGTCACGCAAAGGTGTGCTGTTTCACTACATCGGGTCACCCGAATCCAGAAATGGCTCAACCATGATGCGTGGAACGAAGCGCCGGTTGAGTGAGGCAGGCTTTGAAAAAGTTGTGCAAGTGGACAGCGCGTTTGGACTCATTGCGTACAAAGGTGGGCAGGTGTTCTGATGGAGTTTATGCGTGACGCTGGATGCCTCATGACGGAAGGTTCCTCAGTCTATGTGGTTGCGGTCAATGACCGGCGCGTTTTGATTCAGGATGGTCGGTTTCCAACGGAATCCTTCGGGCCATCGTTGATGCAAGATGCAATACCCCTCGGTGAATTAAATAGCATCCCAGTCGTTGCTGTCGGACGAGATGTTGAGACATCAGATCAGATTGAACAACCCGGCTGGCTTAGTCTTCGAGATGTCCTTCAGCTTGGAGATGTTGCGTTAACCGAGGCATCCATCCTTGCTGTCCAACGGCTCGAATTCCGTGACTCTACGCGATTTTGTTCGCGGTGTGCGAGCGTAATGGAACAGCTGACGGATACGGGGCGTAAGTGCTCAGGATGTGGGCATGTCGTGTATCCACTCGTAACACCTGCAGTCTTGGTGCTGATTGAGGATGACGACCGCCGGACCCTCTTGGCACAGAAGGATGGCTGGGGAAACCGCTATTCTGTAATAGCTGGATTTGTGGAACCCGGGGAGTCACTGGAACAGTGCTGTGCTCGTGAGGCACTTGAAGAGGTTGGTGTGACGGTCTCTGATGTTCGTTATGTTGGTTCTCAACCATGGCCGTTTCCGCATCAACTGATGGTCGCATTTCGTGTCCGCTGGGTCTCTGGTGCGATAAAGCCAGATCAGGTCGAGCTGTCGGATGCGCGTTGGTTTTCACTAGATGAGCTGCCAGAATTACCACCGCGGATCGCATTGTCGAGGACACTGATTCAGCACTGGATTGACAACCCAGCCTATCCATAACCACACGCTTTGACCCTCGAAATTCACCCTCATTTACGATAAAATGCACTACTATAAACTGGCATTAAAACAGGGTTTTCGTGCCGGATTTCCAAGGTAAACATGGCTGATATTGAAAATTCGGATGAAGTTGTAAACCCGCCCGGCAATGTAGCTGGCGGTGATGGTGGTGGTGGAAATGTACCTCCTTCTTCCGGTGGAAGTTCTGGGTTATCTGAATACGATGGGCCGACGATTGACATCAGTGAGGAAATGCGTCAGTCCTATCTTGGATATGCGATGTCCACGATTGTGTCGCGCGCTTTGCCCGATGTCCGTGATGGTCTAAAACCTGTACAGCGTCGTATTTTGTATGCGATGCGTGAGCTTGGTCTGTCTCCTAACTCACGTCACTTGAAGTCTGCGAAAGTCGTCGGGGAGACAATGGGTAACTACCATCCCCATGGCGACCAGGCCCTCTATGGCACGATGGTTCGTATGGCGCAGCCATTCTCGTTGCGCTATCCGTTGGTAGATGGCCAGGGGAACTTCGGTTCGGTTGATGATGATCCTCCGGCCGCGATGCGGTACACGGAAGCCCGATTGACGGCGCTTGCGATGGAAATGATGGAGGACATCGAAAAAGACACTGTCGATTTCGTTCCAACCTACGATAACGAACGGCGTGAGCCTTCGATTCTCCCCGGGAAGTTTCCTAACCTGATCTGCAATGGCTCAAGTGGTATTGCCGTGGGTATGGCGACAAACATGCCTCCGCATAACCTGCGTGAGGTTGTTGATGCCATCACGTACCTGATTGACAATACAAACGCTACTGTTCCTGAGCTGATGCAGTTTATTACTGGACCTGATTTCCCTACCTCTGGTTTGGTCTACGGTACACGCGGCATTATTTCGGCATACGAGACCGGGCGTGGATCGATCACGATGCAGGCCAAGACGCACCTAGAGCCTATGGATAATGGCAAGACTGCGATTGTGATTACAGAGCTTCCATATCAGGTTGTAAAAAGCCGGCTTATAGAGCATATCGGTGAACTCGCACGCGACAAAAAAATTGAAGGTATCACCGGCATAAACGACTACACAGACAAGTCGTCAATGCGGGTAGTCGTTGAGCTCAAGCGTGATGTTCAACCGCACAAAATCCTAAACCAGCTGCTCAAGCACACACAGCTGCGCCTCAACTTTGGATGTATTCTTCTGTCTCTGGTCGAACGTGGGCGAGGACCGAAGGTTCTAGGCCTGCGTGGGATGTTACAAGAATACATCGACCACCGACGCGAAATCATAACCCGGCGCACAAAATTTGAGGTCAATCGGGCAAAGCAACGTGCCCACATTCTCGAAGGATTGCAGATTGCTGTCCTCAACCTCGATGAAGTAATTCGGACAATTCGAGCGTCCTCAAACACCGACCAGGCGCGCTCTGCATTGATGTCGAAGTTTGGGTTTACGGGACCACAGACCGAAGCCATCTTGAACATGCAGCTTCGTCAGCTGACAGCACTCGAACAAGACAAAATCGAAAACGAGTACAAAGAGCTTCTTAAGGAGATCGGACGACTTGAGAGCATTCTCAGTGACCCTAAACGGGTTGATCAACTTGTCAAAGATGACCTGATCTATCTCCGCAATAAGTTTGGTGATAATCGCCGAACGGAGATAGTCGCGACAGAAGCTGAAAATCTACGACCTGAAGACATGATTGCAGAAGAGGAAACTCTGATTACCATTTCTGCAAGCGGATACATCAAACGGATGAAGCTCACGAGCTTTGCTGTAAACCATCGTGGTGGTAAAGGCAAATCTGCGGGTAAGACCAAAGAAGATGACTCCATTGAGCATATTTTCCGTGCGAATACTCACGAGCAGATAATGTTCTTCACGGACAAGGGTAAGGTTTATCGCCTAAAGGCTTACGATGTTCCTGAGCGTGATACCAATGCCATGGGCTCATATCTTGGCAATCTTCTAAGCGTTGAATCTGGCGAACGTGTAACAGCGTATGTGAGTGTCAGAGATCTCGCGACTGCCGAAGGCTATCTCCTAATGGGTAGTCGGCTTGGTGAGATCAAACGATGTGACCTCAAGGACTTCAAAAACATTCGGGCAAATGGTGTGCAGACCTTTGACTTAAATGAAGGCGATGAGCTTGGCTGGGTCCGCAAGACGACTGGTGACAGCACCGTTATCCTCTGTACATCCCGTGGACATGCCATCCGATTCGCTGAATCTGATGTTCGCTGCTCCGGACGTACATCCGGCGGTGTTCGTGGAATCACTCTCGATGGACCAGATGACATCGTGGTTGCGATGGATGTCGCCGAAGATGATGCAGACCTCCTCGTCGTCGGCCAAAACGGCGTTGGTAAACGATCAGGTTTGATTGACTACAAGGTTCAATCACGTGGTGGTAAAGGTCTCAAGACGATAGACGTAACTGCGAAGACCGGACCACTGAAGGCTGCTTGTATCGTTTCTGGATCTGCTGATAAGTCACGCAGTCTCCTGATTATGTCTGAAAATGGTCAGGCAACACGGTTCCCAGTCAAAGAAGCGAAGAAGCAGGGACGTTCAACTCAGGGTGTCAAACTGATCAATCTCGCCGATAACGACAAGGTTGCTCGCGTAACCGTTGTGGTGAACGATCTCCTCTCGGAGACCGGATTGTAAAGACAATCTGACGTGAATGATTACAGTGCCCGAGTAAATACACTCGGGCACTTTTTTATTGCACTCTCGTCGTAAGACCTTGTAGTTTACTGTTAGCTATATACTTCGTCAGCTGTAAAGGCATATGAATCACACCCTCTTCGCCGCCAGAGACATACCAAGTCTGACTTTTAGAAAGTCGACTGAGGGTCGACTCAAGCTCGTTGGGTGAGACACCAATGCGTGTAACACGAAGGTTGTCATACCGTCTATCAAACGGGGAATAACTCGGTCCTCCCCAAGCCATAAGAACAGCTGAATGCATTGCAGTTTTCTGAGAAAATGGATTGGCAACCACACGCCGCCACGATGAAAACCTTGGATATTCGCCGAAAGGAATGCAAAGTGTGTCCATGGTTGCTTCAGGACAAAGTGCTCGGATTCCATAAAAACACCTGATCAGCTCAGCTGCGACTTGCGTCTCTGACATCCTCCGTAGGGAGCGGTGCGACCAGGTATGATTGCCCACCTCATAGCCTGCATCTACAAGATACTTCAACTTGGATGCCGCAAGACCATTCTGGTGAAACGGCTCCGGATTATGCATACTCTTTGGCATCACATAAAACGTTGCCCTTCTCTGCCAACGTGGAGAAAAGTCACGTATATATTGCTCTAAAATTCCGATGGCAGATGACGAGGTGGGACCACCATCACTACGCATGACAAACTGTGACCGGCGACCATCATCAAACGTCAGAACGACCGGGACCATGCCTTTTGGCACCTTGGATAGAGCTGCGTGAGAATGCAGATCTCTCATATTGACGGGATACATTTCATATTCATCAAGCAAACGCAGGTGCTTACGAAATGTTGCCGATGACACATTTAAACCACGGCTGTCGAACGGTCGAGTGTCATCTACTGAGTGGTACATTATGACTGGTATTCGACCCAGTTCGTTTGGTCGACGGAGGTTGTACTCAGGGGATGGTTGCATACGGTCGATATTCTATTCGAAATCCAGTGATGTAAGTGTCATCTTTGCATAGATTTATTCGTTAAGTATAAGTGGAAACACCCGACAAGAGGGACAACATGTTACTGGAATTAGACATTCGAAATTTCGCTTTGGTAGAACACGCTAACTTAGAATTCACCGGTACCTTTACTGTAATGACGGGTGAGACCGGCGCAGGTAAGTCGATTCTGTTAGATGCACTTGGCTTGGCACTTGGTGAGCGCACCAGCCCCGATGTTGTTAGGCATGGTGCATCGGCAGCACGTGTTCAAGCTCGGTTTGATTTAAGTAATATTCCAGATTCTGTCAAGAATATTGCTGAGCAAATGGGAATCGCCATGGAGGATTGTCAGTTGATTCTTGACCGTGAGCTGACGGCTACGGGAAAGAACACTGCACGGGCCAATGGGGTCCTCATTACGGTGTCAAATTTGAAACAACTGACATCTGCACTAGTCGTGAACTCTGGTCAACATGATCAGCAGCGACTTCTCGAAGCCACACGTCAAATGCAATGGTTTGATAATTCATCACCGGAACTCCGCGTCGCGCGGAAAGTCGTTCAAGATACGTATTCGCATTGGCAACAGTGTGAAATTGCATTACAGAAAGTTGTCAATGGTGCCCGTGAACGCGCTCGGGAAGTGGATTTACTTGCCTATCAGGTACATGAAATCAGTGATGCATCACTAATCCCAGGTGAAGATGTAACGTTAGACGAACAACTTTTGCTGGCATCCAATGCGGACAAACGCAGATCACTCGCCAGTAGTATTGGTACTGAACTTGCGAAGTCGCACCTCTATTCCTGTATAAGAGATGCCGAACGCTTAGCTCTATTGGATTCAAATTTGGGCGACTTGTCTGAGGCAATCAACGGCATTGTTGTCACCATTGAAGACCTTTCGGGAGATCTGGCCAGGTATGCGTCATCAATCGATGTTGATGAACAGCAACTTCTAACTCTTGATAATCGCCGACAAGTGATTAAGGATCTTTTGCGAAAGTATGGTCATACAATCGATGACGTTCTCGCTTATCAGGTTGAGTCATCAAGTCGTTTGAACGAGTTGGCTTTGATCTCAGAATCTCAAGCCGAGCTTGAGCAGGCACTTGAAGATGCATGGATTGCATATAGCACAGCAGCTAAAGCGCTCTCAGATTCACGAAGAGCTTCGCGCCCAGCATTTTGTGGGCGTATCGAAGGTTATCTTCACCGATTAGCATTGCCGCATGCTTCGTTCGACTTATTGTTGACGGAGTGCGATGCATCATCGTCTGGAAATGAAACAGTGCAGTTCCTGTTTGCTCCGAATCCTGGCCAACCAGCTAAGCCGCTTGGCCGTATTGCATCTGGTGGCGAAATGTCCCGTGTGCTGCTGGCATTGACGGCTGAATTGGCATCGGTTGATGACACTCCTGTCTATGTGTTTGACGAGATTGATGCTGGCATTGGTGGAAAAACAGCGCATTCAGTCGCCGCAACGCTAGGTGATTTGTCCCGGTATGGCCAGGTGCTTTGCATCTCTCACCTTCCAGTAGTGGCGGCGGCTGCATCGCAGCAGTTCGTGATTGAGAAAACCGTAGCTGATGGTCAAACCAAAGTAACGATCACGGACATCAGAGGTGAGATGCGAGTCAATGAAATGGCTAGAATGCTCTCTGGGAACACAGATGCAATCTCACTCGAAAGTGCGCGACAGCTTTTAGGGAAAAAGTAAGTCCGCCCGACAGGATTCGAACCTGTGACCTTTGGCTTCGGAGGCCAACGCTCTAATCCACTGAGCTACGGGCGGCAACCTTTTATTGTAGTGTGCACCGACGTGGCACGCCACGTCGGCGAAGTGCACTTATCTAGATTCTATAATGCTTTTCATGTTCATCCAGCACCGGGATGTTCATTCCATACTTTTCGGCCCAGTCAACCGTGTCGCTCCAGCGTTGCCGACGTGCATTATCGGTCGCATTTGGTGAAAGCATATGTGGCGGTTCTGGAACATCATCCTTTTCAGGATGAGCATTCCATTGCTCCACCAACTTATCGAAGATGTCAGACCATTTCCACACCATCGGGCAAATGAAGTCCTCGTCCATGTTATTGTCCCCCATTGGGACAATAACATTTATTGAGCATAGTGTGTCAAGGAAAAAGAATTAGTGCTAAGGCCGCTTTCCTTCGACGATGATGCCCCCGAAGATAGTATGTGAGCTGGAGACAGAAACTCCTTCTCCAACAATGCAGTTTTCCAACGTGGTTCCGCTTTTTACAATCGCGCCATCCCACAAAATGGAATTAAGGACAGTTGCTCCTGCCTCAACAATCGCACGATGACCAACGACTGTATGATCGTCGATTGTTCCATCTACAACTGCCCCAGCACAAACGATGCAATCGCCGACTCGAATCGCGCCTGTCGGTAGCTCCGAGTGAACAAGGCCATCAATAACATCGCGCTGTGCCTGTCGATAAACAGCCACGTTTCCTACATCCATCCAGTATCGCGTTGTCTCCATGGCGGCAACCCGAAGGCCTTTTGCTAACAGATCCGGAAGCACATTGTTTCCAACACCATAAAATTGGCCTTCAGGAATATGCTTGAACACTTCAGGGCTGAAGACATACATACCGGTGTTAGCCAAGTTACTAAATGCTTCCTCAGGCTTTGGCTTTTCCTGGAAGCGTTGAACCAAGCCATCCTCACCCACGACGGCAATCCCAAACTGGCTTGTATCTGCAACACGCTTAACCGGCATGGTAGCTACTGCATCGTGTTCGATATGAAATTGGACTAATGCTTCGAGGTCAATGTCAGTGAGGTCATCTCCCCCGATGACTAAAAATGGTTCATTTGAACCATCATCGAAGAACGACTGTACCCGTTTTAGGCCACCAGCATCTCCGCAAAGCTCTGTTTCAAGTGCTATTGTTACGTTGACTCCGTAGGCTGAGCCATCGCCGATTTTCTCGGCAAGAACGTTATTTAGGTACTGAGCATTTACGATTACGTCACGTATGCCAATCTGCCTCAAGTGGTCGAGGATATGGCCAAGTACAGGTTTTCCCACTACGGGCACCATTGGCTTTGGAACGGACCTTGTAAGTGGGTCCAAACGACTTCCAAGGCCAGCGCCTAGTACCATTGCCTTCATATTTAACTCCAGAATTTGCGGATCTTCTCAGCGACAATTTCACAATCACCTGCGTAGAGGTCAGGATGAACCGGTATC
>Ga0114971_10000127_pt1 | contig 44307 bp, 32 predicted proteins | sample M_140625_MF_Meta_FD_87320 | JGI IMG/M metagenome (GOLD analysis project Ga0114971, IMG submission 87320) | Freshwater microbial communities from Lake Montjoie, Canada to study carbon cycling - M_140625_MF_MetaG | ecosystem: Environmental > Aquatic > Freshwater > Lake | place: Lake Montjoie... | reverse complement strand
CAGTCTTAGGGTGTAGCAGTTTTTTATCTTCGGTTTGAAAAAGACTAAATCCTCTTTTGGCGTCGTAGGCCCCGAAGACCATTCGGCCAATACGCGTATTGTATGCCGCTCCGGCGCACATAACGCAGGGCTCGAGCGTGACATACAGGGTACATTTGTCCAAAGACTTGCCACTCAGATACTCTGAAGCGGCTGTAAACGCCTGCATTTCCGCGTGAGCGGTGAAGTCGTGCAGCCGCTCGACTAGGTTATATCCGCGAGCAATAATGCGGTCATCTGCAACAATGACGCATCCTACTGGAACTTCGTCTTGTTCAGCAGCATAGATGGCTTCCTTAATGGCCATCTTCATGTAAAATTCGTCTTTGTTAACGTCGTTCAAAATTTGTAGAGGTATTTAGATAATCTACAAAATCTTTCGTAGAAATTCCGTTTTCATCTGCCGTGGGAAAGTTAAATTGTTCTGCCCAATATTCCGCTAAGTATTCTTGCTCGTATTGTCCAGATGTTGGGATGATTAGCGCTTTTTTTCCAATGGTGGCTAATTCCATTAAAGTGCTGTAGCCAGATCTGCATACGATGTGTGAAGACTCGTTCATGAGTTGTTCCAGTTCAGAACTGTTACAATAACCTAATGCTTTCACTAATTGGGATTGTGGCAACGGTTTACTTTCACCAGTAACTATAATCGGGAATCCGAGTTGAACAACTTCTTCAATGATGTCTTTAGCGAAGCGTGATCGCTGTGGCTCGGGACCAGAAAGAATAACAAGCAACTGCTTTTTTAATGGGGCTTGAATGCGTTTAATCTGACTGAGAGGTCCAATGAACGAAGCTTTGGCATGTGCTTTCGCGCTGCTCAGCTTACCGCTTAATTTTGGTGTATTCTCGAAATCTGGGATTTCAATGGTGTTGAAATTCTTGAGGTTCTTGTTTAAAACGAGTTGGGGCAAAAACAGAAGCGCTTTAGGCCCCGGAAGTGCGAGCTGATGTGTTAGCAATACCGAATGAACGCTCGGGTGGTAGAATCCGTATCGATTGTCGGAATAAATAATATCGTAAGAGTTGAATTCAAGATGTTTTTCCAACCAACGTTTTTCTTTTTTCCAATTCGCTCGAAACTCGAAAACACGCAGGCCTAGTTTGAAAAACAGACCTTTTCCACTTTCAATTTGAATGTGATTATTTGGAAGTGTTACGTAGAGTTGAATTTCAGGAAATTTGTTTCTGAAAAACGATTCCTGATTTTCGGAACAGGCGATTTCAACAAAGTTTCCTTCAATAATGAACTGTGAGATGCGCTCGCTGAGGCGAGTCATATGCCCATAGCCCCAATCGAGTGCTGCGAAAAGTATTTTTTTTGAAGTGTTCAGTTTATTGATGTTGTTTTCTAATTTCTCGCGGCATGTTGTTGCCCCCTTTGGTTTTTCTTCTGCACTTGCGCGAAAAAAATAGCGCTAATCATTGCGATTGCTAAAAGTGAAAAAAGTAATCTCGTGGTGTTATTATTTAATTTCAAAACTAGAGTGAAATTTCAATTAAGTAAAATCCTTTTGATGGAATGGAGAGTTTATTTTTCCAAGAAACGGATTCTCTGTTCACAATGTTTTTTCCGGTATTCAGATTCAGAGTAATTTCTTTCAGTGATTCCATGGGAAAGTCAAATGCACTTCCATTCAAATTATAAATACAAAGAAGGGCTTTCTTTCCATCAACAGACTTCCTAGCGTATGCATAGGTGTTGTCGTTCGGAACGAATTGCGTGAGTTTGCTTGTTGCGAGCCATTCGTTTTTCTTGCGGTAGTTCAAAAGTGTTTGAATGAAGTCGAATGCTTCATTTTGAATCTCAGTTCTACCTTTCTTCTCGAAGGCATTCACCTTGTGGTCTGACCACCCGCCTGGAAATTCTTCGCGGACATGTGCATCTGGATCGCAAAATCCGGTCATGAGAATTTCAGTTCCGTAATAAAGACAAGGAATTCCCCGAAGGGTTAGGAGCATGGCATGTGCCATTTTCCATTTTTCGAAGTCTTTATTGAAGACAGAATAAATGCGCGCTAAGTCATGGTTGTCTAGGAAGGTAACTAAGTTTTCCGGATGTGCATAAAGATGGTCGTGCGCCAAGTCTAATTCAATTCTACGCAGTCCTTCTTCCCAACCGAATGGCTCTGTAAGTCCTTTCGTCATTGCGTAGAATAATTGAAAGTCTGTCACACCGTCGAGTTGTGAATCGAAAGTTTGATGAACTTTTTTTCCTTCTGGAAACCACGCTTGAACGGCAGAACCTTGTACCCACGTTTCACCAAATAAGAAGAAGTTAGGATATTCATTTTTCACAGCGGCATTCAACTTCGACATAAATAATTTGTCAGGGTAGCTGTAAGTGTCAATTCGGAATGCATCTATTTTCCCCATTTCAATCCACCAAAGTGAGTTTTGAATGAGATACGTGGAAAGATGAGGGTCTTGTTGGTTCAGGTCGGGCATATGCCTGTCGAACCACCCGTTAGCCATTAAGTTTTTGTCGTATTCACTGGCGTAGGGATCCATCATGGTTTCCGCACGGTAGTTTGTTTTTGTATAAGTCGGAAACCAATGAAACCAATTGCTATCTGGCATTTCGCGGAAAAGCTGGTGTTGATCTCCCCAGTGGTTGTAGACCACGTCCCAAACATGTTTGATTTTCATTTTCCGCATGTCTTCCGTTAAATCTTGAAGTTGATTGAGTGTTCCCAAGCGTGGGTCAATCAAATAAGAATCTGTAGTTGCATAACCGTGATAAGAATCTCTCTTTTCGTTGTTTTCAACCAAGGGGTTTATCCAAAGCGCGGTAAATCCAAGATCGCTGATGTATTCAAGATGATCGCTTATTCCTTGAATATCTCCACCTCGGCGGCCTTTAAGTTCTTCGCGTTGGACTCCTTGAAAGTAATTGGGAATGGAATCGTTTTCAGTTTGTCCATTGGCAAATCTGTCTGGAAAAACCATATACATGGCGTCTTTTTGAGAAAGGCCTTGTGGCTTGGCTGATTTCGGATAGATATAATAAGGTTTAATACACATTCCAAATTGTCCGTCTTTTTCAATTTGAAAAAAAATGACATTTTCTTTCGGTTGGTTTAAAAGAGAAACTTCAACGAAATAATAATTGTTCAATTTGGACTTTTCAACCGATAAAATTTGTACGCAGGATTGACTTCTTTGGTCCAGTGAAATCGTGATATTTTCGCTGTCTAAGGTATAAAAGAGTAATTCGAAATTCGGATTGTTCATATTGCTAAACCAGTTCGGGGGGTCTATGCGCTCGAGGTAATTTGGGTTTTGAGCAAAGATGAAAGAGGACATGAACAATAGGATTGTGGAAAAGTAAACGAAACTTTTTTTCATGATTTACGTCTTAGTTGGGTGTGCATCATTTTTTCGATATATCTTTGGAAAGTGTTAAAAGTACACGAACTACAGTAATTTAATTTAAAAACCTATGAAAAAAATTTTTACATTCTGTTTTGTAGCGTTATCTGCAATGTTGGCTCAAGCCCAGGTTGCTGTGACGTTTAATGTGGACATGAACGGCCAAACAGTTAGCGCAAACGGCGTTCACATCGCTGGAAATTTCAACGATGTTAACTATGATGGAACTGCTGAGAACGCAGCCTATGTTAACTGGAATCCTTCTGCAATTGCATTGGCAGATCAAGGAAATGGTATTTGGTCTGTAACTTTAAATTTAGTTGCAGAGCGTTATGAATTCAAATTCATCAACGGTAATGACTGGCCAATGGTTGAAGACGTTCCTGCTGCATGTCAGGTTGAAGTTAACGGAAACGATAATCGTTTTTGGTCTATTTCAGGTTTGAACGCTACTGAGAGCATGACAGTATGTTATGCATCATGTGCTGCTTGCGGAGAGAACACAATTCGTTTCCGTGTAGACATGACTCAAGAGGGTGCAGGTGTTAATCCAGCTGGTATCTTCGTTGCGGGTGATTTCCAAGGATGGAACCCTGCTGGATCACAATTGATCGATCCAGACGGTAACGGTACTTTCGAAGGTTACTTCTCAATCGGTGCTTCTTCAGCCGCGAACTTCAAGTTTATCAACGGTAACGACTGGGCTTTTGCTGAGTCAGTTCCTGCTGAATGTAATGTTGCTGGAAACCGTGTGTTGGATGTTGTAGATCCGAACACAGTTGCAGACGTAATTTGCTTCAATGCTTGCGGTCCATGTCAAGCTCCAACCCCAGTGTTGTTCCGTGTTGACATGTCGTTGCAGACAGTTGATGCTAATGGTCCTCACGTAGCAGGTTCTTTCCAAGGATGGAATCCTGCAGATCCAACGTCATTGATGACTGACCCAGACGGTGACAATATTTATGAAGTTACTTTATTACTTCAACCAGGTACTTTCCAATACAAATTCGTTAATGGTGATGAGTGGGCAGACGGAAACGAGTCTTTGCCTGCTGATTGTAACGTAGGTGGAAATCGTGAAGTTGTAGTTGCGGCTGATCCAGTTGTAGAGCATTTTTGCTACAATCAATGTGGAGCAGAGTGTGTTGTTGATCCGGCTGCTGCTGACATCACTTTCCGAGTGAATATGTTTACTACTGGTGCGAGTGCTGCAGGCGTTTGGATGATTGGTGGTTTCACAACTCCAGTTTGGCAAGCAGGTGCAGTTCAAATGACTGATGATAACCTAGACGGAGTATATGAGTGCACAGTGAACGTTAGCGGTTCTGCTGACATTCAGTACAAATTTGTTAATGGAGATGTAACTGTATCTACGAATGAAGAAGCTGCTGGTTTGATGAACTGCGGTATTGCGAACGGTGTTGGTGGTTACAACCGTCTTCATACACGCACTGGTATTGCTGAAGTATTAAATACAGTATGTTTCGATTCTTGTGCTGATTGTATTATTGGTGTTCAAGAATCAATGGCTTTAACTGTATTGAATGCTTACCCAGTTCCTGCGAACGAGTTTGTTACTCTTTCTTTCGGACAAGTAAAATCTGCTCCTATCACTGTTCGTGTAATGAACAATTTAGGTCAAGTAGTTTCTTCTCAGTACATGGGTAATCTTCCAACTGGTAACAACCAAGTTCGTGTGAACTTAGAAGGTGTCGCTAGCGGAATTTATGCTATCGAATTGTCAAACGGAATTGAAAGAACTGCTGTGCAAATCGCAGTTCAATAATTCATTTGAACAGATTAATTTTAGAAAAAGGCTGCCGAAAGGCAGCCTTTTTTTATTGCCAGAATAATTTGTTGGAACTTAGAAAGTTTAGGGCAAAACAAACCCCCGAACGTTTTCGAGGGTTTGCTTTACCTTAACTAAAAAGACCCACAGCATAAACTGCGAATGGACTTAACGGCGCGAAATTACGCAGGTTCAGGGGTATTTTAATGTTATTATTTGGAGTAGTTTTGAACAATAAAGTAGTTATAAAACGCCTAGTAATATCCGATGACTTATTCCATTCATAATGAACTGAATAATTTTAGGGCTGCTTGATTTCTCAAGAAAAAAAGTATTTAGATTTTCCGTTGAATATTCCAAAAGTCTTCCGTTTAGATCATAAACAGAAACTTTGGTAACAGGAAAATTGAAATCCAGAGCGAAACCATTCTCTAAATTTCGCACGCGATACTCACGATTTATTTCGCTGATATTATTTTCTTGAATCGGAATATCGAAAGACCCTTGGGCTGTTCTTCCGCAGGCATCGATAGCTGAATAACTCAAGACATAACTTCCGGATGAATTGTATGCATGTTGCGCAGCAAAATCGTTAGAAGAACTTCCGTCGCCAAAGTCCCACGTGAAATTCCAACCTGTTGCAGATTGATTTTCAATTTGAAGATCTAATCCATTGGAAGTTGTGCTAATGAGTATAGCTGGATCATATTCACCCACATGCCATTCCATGAGGTTATTAAAAACAACCGTTTGTGCTGCTAACTTAATTTTTTCTGCAACAACAGGATCAAGCGTTGAGGAGTATGTGATGAGATAAGGATCTGTTCTGAGCATAACGGCAATCATGCTGCATGCAGCGGCATAACTGCCTTCCAATGAGGGATGGCTGCCATCGGCTGAATATAAATTTATTTCCGGATAAGTGTTTCGAATGTAATTCCAAAGGGCACCAACAGGGGAGAGAATCGCATTGTTGGCTATAGCCATTTGTCTGTATCGGAGATTCAGCAAACTGTCCATTCCTTGGTAAGTGCATACGGGTGGCCAGAAAGCGCAGTTTCCCGCATCACCGTTTTGTCTTCCCCAAGTCATGTAGAAAACCGTTTCAGTACAAGAATCAACAGATAGAATCTGATTGTTCAATTGCGCAGCGAACGGGAAGCATTCCGCAGCGACTTGCGAATCTGGAAAGGAGGGAAGTTGACTTTGCTCTTGCAAAACGACATAGTCCCAGTTCCCTTCATTAATGAGGGCTTGAGAGCTAGCGTTCGTCGTGTGCATTTGAAAAGTTGTTCCTCCAGGAGTGCTACTTGCCACTTCCATAGGCATACCCGCGAAGCCAATGCTCAAGGCACAATCAGCGGTTAATTGAGGCAAATTATTCACCGCAGTGTAACTGTTTCCAATGAACAACACACGCGTTTGAGCATGCAAAAGGTTGGTGAAAAACACCAACCCTGCACAGAAAAATAGTTTCTTCATATTACTTAAATATCACTGGACCAACAATTGATTTTCCCTCACGAATATATTCAACCTCAGTCGTGTCGCCCTCGTTGAATTTTCCTAGCGCTTCCATGTACGAACTCATGTCTGTGATTTTGTTCGTTCCTAAACGAACAACAATGTCACCTTGCTTCAGTCCAGCCATTGCTGCGGGTCTGTTTTCTTTCACACCGTCTATACGCATTCCTTCGCCGCTGAACATATAATCCGGCATAACACCCAATGTTACTTTGAAAGACGAGTTCATAGGTTTTGGATCTATGGTCTTTGTGAATTCTAATTTTGAATGCGCATTCATTTCAACACACATCGCATACATGTAATTCACCACTTCATTTAATCCCTCATAATTGATTTTGTCGAAGTCATCACTCGGCTTGTGATAGTCGCTATGCTGACCGGTGAAGAAGTGTAACACAGGCACACCCATGTTGTAGAACGAACTGTGGTCACTTGGACCAATGCCGCTTTTATCAAAAAGCAACTTGAAGTTTGTCATGTTGTTTTTCGTTAACCAGTTTTCAAACTCAGGAGAAGTTCCTGTTCCGCTTATGGAAAGGGCGTGTTCAGCGTTTAACCTTCCAACCATGTCCATGTTCATCATGCAATTCACTGTTGCTAAATCAACCGTTGGATTCTTGCAGAAGTAATTGCTTCCCCACAATCCTTTTTCCTCGCCGCTGAATGCAATGAAGAGGTAGTTGTATTTATTGGTTGAAGCAGATTTGTCAGCTTTGAATTTACGAGCCAACTCAATCATTGCAGAAACGCCGCTGGCGTTGTCATCTGCTCCGTTATGAATAGCGCGTTCTCCCGTCCATAGACTGTTCTCATCGCCGTAACCCAAGTGATCGTAGTGCGCGCCAATGATGATGGTATTCGCAGCGCCATTGTCGATGTATCCGACAACATTTTTCCCGTTGATTTCTTTCACCAATGATTTTCCCATTTTCAAACTGTCACCCACTTGGTGCACTTGTCCGTGTCCTTGCGGAATGAACGAAAACGCTTGAAAAAAACCGAGTGTTCCTTTTGGAAGTAATCCAATTTGAAGAAATTGATCTTGAATATATTCTGCTGCTTTATCCGCTCCAGGTGTTCCGATTGCGCGACCTTCGAACTCGTCGCTAGCTAATGTTGAAACGTCTTTTTTTAAATTCGTAAGAGTTTCGTTCGATTTTTTTTCATGTGGAAGTACGGTGCAACTGGCGAACGCGACTACCACTAATAGCTGTAATAAAAACTTTTTCATTCCGCGAATTTAGTGACGATTCAATATAGTTTTCAAATCTTCGTTACCTTCGCTATATGAGGAGTGTCAGTCTTTTTTTCTTTTTACTTCTTTCCTTTATTGGATTTTCTCAGACCATTCGAATTGAAGGAAGAGTGCGCGATCCTCACGGCCAAGGAATTCCAAATGCCATAATCGTAAACAACAGAACCAAGACCGGAAGTTTCGGCAATTCGAGCGGATTTTATTCTATTGTTTGTGAGAAGACAGACACATTGAGCATTACAGCTCTGAGTTACTACACAAGGCAATTGTGCATGAAAGATTCTGTGCTGAAGGCGGTATACCAACCGACAATTTTTCTCGACGATAGAACGTATATGTTACCCGTTGTTGAATTTATTTCACCTCGCGATTTGGAGGCTATTGAAGAAGATTTACGCGGTTTGGGCTTCGATGAAAATCAATTTAAAACAGCGAGCGTAAGCAGTCCAATTACCTTTTTGTATGAGCAGTTTAGTAAGCGTGAAAGAAGTAAGCTCGAAGTTGCTCGCATGGAATATGAAGATCGGAAACGGGCTTTGCTTAAGGAGCTTTTTCATTTATATGTCGACTATGACATTATTGAATTAACCAATGAAGAATTCGATGCATTTATTGACTTCATGCACGTCAGTGACGATTTCATTCGTCAGAGTTCTCAGTATGAATTCTTGATTTTTGTGAAGGAAGAGTTTCAACAATATAAAATCTGGAGACGAGGAAGAAGAGAGTGGAAGGAAGAGGATTTTAACTACGACAAAGATTAATTCCTTCTGGAATTTTGAATGAAGTTTCCTCCGCATTTGTAAAATCCAGCATTGCGATCGAAGTAATAAACCAACAGCTGATAGTTGTTCTCGGTGGACGAGTGATTTCCTTCAGCAAAATTAATTTCTTCGTTGTTGTTTGAAGGCTCAATGCGAAAACGATAATTGTACACCCCTTGCTTTAGATACATGATTGCTTGATACGCTTTTTTAATATCGCTGTACTCACAGAGTAAAGGAGCATTCCATTCATTTCCACATTCAAGAAAAACCTTGTTTGGTAATTCAGGTGAATTCAATTCGAAATGAACAAAGGTGTAATCGCTAGTTAGATCATCGTCTTCATAAATTTCACTGGAAATTAAAGAAGCACCATTCAAGTCGGAACGACTGGTGTAGGCGAGATTCATTTCATTCTGACTTGGGTATAGATAGATGTGATTTTCATTTTCAACACGAACGTTGTTCTGGACGTTGTAACCGTTTACGCGCAAATCCTTCGTTTCAAAAGCTTCCCATTCGCCACCACCAGGAAATTCATTTTCACCGTTTGAATAATCATACACCAAAACATTGTTGGGTTGAATGTATGTTGGTTGGAAATTCATTTTATCATCTTCCCATCTTCCGTTTTGAAGAATAATGGGAATGACTTTGTTCATGTCATAGACGGGAGTATTTGCCAATGAAATGGTGAAATCAATTTCTTGATGTGACTGAAGATGTTGAATGGTAGAGGCACGCTTAATATTCATGTCGGCATTTAAACCGTGATCTCCTTCAACATAAACCACTAGACGAAATCCAATCCGAACGCTTGATTCAGTGTATTCGCTTCCTTCATGTACAACAACATAGTAGTTTCCAGATTGAATGAATCTTGTCATGGTATTGGGCAATTCGAAACGGTAATGATCGAAAGTTGCTGTTGTGTGAATGGAGTTTTCAGGATAAGAAACGCGTTGACTTGTGAATCCTTGTATAACGTCTGAAGGATTACTGTCATCGGTGTTCCAAAAAGGGTCGCAGTGAAAAATGGAATAGTATAAATCTTCATCAGGAGAAGTGAACACATCGAATTCAAATTGAATGATGTCGTTACTCAATAAGCTCAGGAATGGCCCGGATAGGGCAGCGTTCTTGGCGTGTGCTTCAACCGAAAAATAGTCGTAATCGGAATGAACGAAGTTGCTGTTCGATGTTGGGATTTGTGCATGAATTGAACACAAGAGCATAGGAGCGAAGCAAAGAAAAAAATAAAACAGGATAGTTGAAGTATTCCGCATGCGATAAAGTTATTCAGTTTATTTTTGTGTCATGAAAAAAAATGCGTCAATCTTATTTTTTGCAATCGTTTTGTTTGGAGTTGTTTTTCATTCATGTGGAAATAAAACCAAAACAGAGGAAGGTGTAATTGGAAGAGATTACGATCGCGATTTTTTGGGAATGAAATACACCGTGAGCGTTGTAGGAGACACCACCGACTATTCTTTTGCTTTCGATTCAATTGAAAACGCAGTGCGCATGCACATTGATGCAAACAATCCGAGCAGTACATGCATGTTGTACAATTACGCATCAGCTGAAACTGGGTTCTTTGAGTTTACGGATTACAACCGAATCATGGGAGTAATGCTTACCATGGCTAGAGAATTCAATTATCGTTCTGGCGGTTGTTGGGATTTTACTCTTTCTCCGGCCCAAATAGCTTGGTTGCCGCAGTTATTGAACCCAACGCCTAAAGTTCCAAATATTGATTCTTTGAGAGTCTTTACAGGCATGTATTCGGCTAATGTTGATGTTGAAGATGTTGAAGAGAATGGGGTCTATAAATCAACTCGCATTCGAAAAAACAACGCAAAGGTTCAAATTGATTTGCAGAAATTTGGAAGTGCCATGGTCTTGGATAAAATACTTGAATACTTGAAAGAACAAAATGTAACTGTAAAGCAAGCCGTTGTGAAGACCGATGTTTGGCAGGCTGGATTTGGAGCAGCTGTGGACAGCTTGAATGTGTTGGACATGAAAACATCTGGACAAAACTCTGGGAATCTTTTACGCGTGGTGAATCGCGCTTACGCAACATACGACGCGCGAAATAAATTATCGCTTCTCGACCCGAAGACACTTTCTCCTGTTCAGAATGAAATGTATCAGAGTTACGTTTCTGCAAAAACCATTGTTGAATCTTATGTCTTTGCTGAAGCATTCATGGTCATGGGTGTGGAAGAAATTAGTCAGTTTTATGAAGCGAATGCTGAAAGCGATATTCAGTCGCTGCTCTATTTCATGAAATCAGATTCGGAGCGAGCTTCTGCTTCAACAGAGAATTTCAATAAAATGATGGTAGCTCCTTCGGCCCAATAAAATGGGAGGTAAATTAATTTTAGCCATTGAAAGTAGTTGCGACGAAACGTCAGCTGCTGTTTTGTTGGGAACAAAGGTTTTATCGAACGAGGTATACACCCAGCTTCAGCATGCGCAGTATGGAGGTGTTGTTCCAGAGATTGCCAGTCGTGCGCATCAAACCATGATTACCGCAGTTGTCCATGCCGCGCTGAAAACAGCAGGGAAGGAGCTTCGCGACTTGGAGGTCATTGCTGTCACCCAAGGTCCCGGACTCATGGGTTCTTTGTTGGTTGGAATTTCATTCGCGAAAAGCTTGAGTCTTGCATTGGAAATTCCAATAGTTGGAGTGAATCATATGCAAGCGCATATTCTTGCGCATTTAGCTGATGACTGTGAGAACAAACCGTCGTTTCCGTTTTTAAATTTAACTGTAAGTGGTGGACATACTCAATTGGTGGTGGTTCACTCACCATCGAGAATGGAGGTCGTGGGAGAGACCATTGACGATGCGGCTGGTGAGGCGTTTGATAAGGCTGCGAAGGTTTTGGGGTTAGATTATCCAGGCGGTCCTTTGCTTGATAAAATGTCGCAGAATGGAGACGCGAAAAAATTCACTTTTCCAATTCCGAAAGTCGAGGGATTGAATTTTAGTTTTTCCGGATTGAAGACTTCGTTGTTGTATTTCTTGCGCGATAGTCAAAAGGAAAATTCGAATTTCATTGAGGAGGAACGAGCGAATCTGTGTGCATCATTTCAACATACAGTAGTCACGTATTTGCTTCGACAAATTCAAAGAGGATTGACTTCAACACAAAGCAATCAAATAGCTATTTGTGGAGGTGTTTCAGCGAACAGTGAATTGCGGAAGCAACTTGTTGAATATGGAAGAAAAAATGAAGTTGAAGTCTTCATTCCTCCGTTTAAATATTGTACTGATAATGCGGCAATGATAGGAATTGCCGCACATTTTTTACTTCTTGAAAATCAAGTTTCAGATCTGAAAATGGTTCCGCTCAGTCGTTTTCCGTTATAGATTGGTGTACTTGTACAACGGATCCATTTCGCTTTCGGGTCCAATCGTAACAAGAGGCTTTATTATGCCATTGTTAAGTCCATATACCCAACCGTGAATAATTGGCATTTCACGCTTCTTCCACGCACCCTGAACGATGTTTGTTTCAGCAAGGTGATGAACTTGTTCCATGACATTTAGTTCAACTAATCTATCGAATTGCTTTTCTTCATCTTGAATAGATTGCAGTTCTGCTCGATTCGTTCTGTAAACATCTTTAATATTACGAAGCCAGTTGTTGATTAAAGGAAGATAATCGTTGCCCATAGCAGCTTTAACACCGCCGCAACCGTAGTGTCCGCACACAATGATATGCTTCACTTCCAAAACATCTACCGCATAAGTAAGCACGCTCAACAAATTAATATCGGTATGCACAACCATGTTGGCAATGTTCCTATGCACGAATATTTCACCAGGAGCTGTTCCAGTTACTTCATTGGCAGGAACACGACTGTCGGAACAGCCAATCCATAAATATTCAGGAGTTTGAAGGGCTGCGAGTTTTTTGAAATAATCTGGATTTTCCTCCAGTTTCTCTTGAGCCCATGCTTTGTTCTCAAGTAAAAGCTTGTCAATGTTTGGCATATACTTTAAGGTTTAGAGTTTTATAGTTTTTAACACTTGAGACAATTCTCCCCAATTGTTTTTATTGAGTTCAATTCTAATGTTTTTCGCTTTCGAACTTATAATAAAATCTTGAATAATTTCAATAATATCGGGATCCATAAATTCACATTTACGCGCATCTATTAATAAATAACTATTTGGAGGAATACGCATAAATGTTTTCTTCAATAATGGTTTATTCAAGAACGAAACATCTTTCCGAAAGCGGAGAAGTATATCGTTGTTGTCGCCTTTTGTAATTTGAATTGCACTTTTGAAATTCGTTCGAATAATGAAAAACATACCGAAGGCAATTCCAATTAGCACACCCTTCAGCATATCGCTAAAATAGATGGCTAGGAATGTCGCAATAAAAGGAAGGAATTGAGAAATGCCCTCATACCAAAGATCTCGAAAAATAGACGGCTTAGTTAATTTGTACCCAACAAATATGAGAATCGCAGCCAATGCCGAGAGAGGCACTAGGTTGAGGTATTGTCCTAAAAAAAGAATGGCACAAAGCAACCAAAATCCATGAAGAATCGCTGACCATTTTGTTTTAGCACCCGCTAGTCTATTCGAAGAGCTTCGCACAACGACAGAAGTTACTGGCAGGCCACCGAATAATCCGCTGAATATATTGCCAATACCTTGAGCAACTAGTTCTCGGTTAGGAGGCGTAATCCGTTTCTCCTCGTCGAATTTGTCAGTGGCTTCAATATTTAATATGGTTTCTAAGCTGGCAACAATAGCAATAATGAAAGCTTGCATCCAAACTGCAGAGTTAAGCAAACTATCCAAACTGAATTTGTTCCAGAGGAATAAATCGGCAGCTGTGCTTAACGGAGGAAGCTGAATCAGGTGTTCATTTCCGAGTTGCTCAGTGATACCAAAAAAAGAGGAGTACAGATTTAAGAATATACCTAATACAACAACGACTAAGAATGGAGGGGCTATTTTTAAAACTATTGACTTTTTTATTCGGGGTGTATCGAGAACAATTAATAAAATTAAACAGCTCAGTCCAATTAGAACTGCTTCGCTGTGAATGGTCGCATGAAAAAGTTCTGTGATGGTATTGTTCCCATCGCGCTGAAAGAAACTTTCGTCCCCTTCAAAGTCCCCGTCGAATCCAACAAGGTGAGGGATTTGCTTAAATATTAAAATGAAGCCAATGGCTGCCATCATTCCCTTAATCACTGAAGTGGGAATAAATCCCCCCAAAAAACCAGTTTTCAATATTCCCAAAACAACTTGAATAAGCCCTGCTAGTAAAACAGCAGTGAAGAATAACGAAAAGTCATTGTTTAAACTAGATATAGCAGTCGTAACGACGACCAATAGACCGGCTGCTGGTCCGCTAACACTTTGCTGTGACCCGCTGATTGCACCAACGAGGAGACCACCGCATATTCCTGATATTACTCCTGTAATCGCAGGAAGCCCTGAAGCAAACGCAATCCCTAAGCACAACGGCAGCGCAACAAGGAATACAACCAAAGAGGCTGAGAAATCGTTTTTATGTGGAAGCGTAAGTTTCATAATATCTAAGTTCAAACAATAAAAATAAAGAATTGTTTAATCTTCATTTACATCAGGGCTGTATAAATTGCCAAGATCTAAACGAAGTTTACGTATGTACTCTTCCTTCAACCAATCGAGATAGCTATCGGTGCTTTTTGAAATGCAATAACTGTATTGCTTCATGCGACTCTTTATATCTTGATCTAGAATTTTCAGCAGTTCGAAAGCCCTTTCTAACGTTGGCGAGTTTTCTTGAATAATCGTGGCATGTTGTTTCATGCTTTTGTCAAGTACGCTTTTTCCTTTCTCGCCGAAACGCGTAATGCGCAAATACTCTTCTTTTATGTCGAAGTCGATTACCGGAGACAACGCAAACATATCACGAATCTCAGGCGACATTTCGTATTTCATTTCACGCGACATCTGTTCGTCGCTCACAATGCTCTCTAAGTAATTGTGCGGATGTGCGAAGATGTCGAACCAATCAATGAACTGCTCCCAAAGCCCAAAGCGCTTTGCGTTATTTCCTAAATCAATGACAGTAAATTCTTTTTTCTCCTTGAAAATTCGAGAACCACGTCCAATCATTTGATGATAGAGCGTCAGGGATTTGGTTGCGCGATTGATAATGATTGTTTCTACCGAGGGTTCATCGAAACCAGTGGTTAAAATAGATACAGATGACAATACAGCGTCGGGTTTGGTTTTAAACCAATCGAGAATTTCTCGGCGCTCTTGTTCGTTGTGTGTGTTATCTAAATGACGAATTTCATATCCTTGTTCACGAAACAAATGGAATACCTGCTTGGAGGTGTTAATACCGTTGTTGAAGATTAATGTCTTTGTTCCTTTTGCTTTTTGTTCATAGGCGTACAGCAGTTTTTCTTGCATGTACATATTTCCATAAAGCTTCTCGGAACTGCTTACTGTATAGTCTCCGGTAATTCCAACTTTCAAAGAATGCAAGCTAACATCGTAACTGTATGTGGTAGCTCTTGCAAGGTATCCTCGTCCTACTAGATTGCCGATGCTTTCGCCAATGATTAAATCGTGGTAATTGTCTTTTAACGGGAGCTTAATGTTACTGCTCAAAGGAGTTGCCGTTACGCCGAGAATTACCTGTTCTTCAAACCATCCGAATAGTTTTCGAAATGAATTGTAGTGGGCTTCATCAATGATAACCAATCCTAAATTTGCGAATTCCATTTTTTCGTCGCGCAAACGATTGTGAAGCGTTTCAACCATTGCAACAAAGCATTCGTAATCCGACTCATCGGGTAATTGCTTGACTTTACTTACAATGATTTTATTTTTCACTGAAAAATTATTCAGGACATTGCTGGTCTGACTTAATAATTCAATTCGGTGAGTTAGAATGAGAACTTTCTTTCCAGTTTCTTGAATATAGCGACGTGCTATTTCAGAAAAAATAACTGTTTTTCCTCCGCCTGTGGGAAGTTGAAAACACAAATTATAATTGGTGGGAAACTCATGAATACGCGCGAAGATTCGCTCAAGGGCTTTTTCTTGATAATCATATAAAACTTTTCTTTCAGGAACAATATCGCTCATTCAAAAGGCGTTCAATTTTAGGAGAACGGGCAAAAATAGTTCTCTTTTTTAGTAAAATCATTATCGCTATGAAGAATATCCCAATTTTTATTTTTTGCATGCTCCTTCCGGCATTCGCTTATTCCCAGAATTCGGACGGCGAATGGGCATTCAGCGAGTTGAGAAAAAATAGCATAAGCGAGTATTTAGTAATTTCAGAGTATCAGCGTTTGCCCCAATCTTTTTCTATTCGCACGGATTTAGGCAGTATGAGTAGCTACAAGACCTTTACGGAGTTTGATTTTTTTCATTCCACCGATAAAGTTGATTTGCTTGGTGAGCTGCCAATTGCAGTGCACGAGGTAAATCATGGTATTACCAATGGAAAAGCATACACGGAGTGCAATAGAAGAGGGCTGCAAGGATTGAATAACAATTATTATTTCTATACCCCAGCGGGGAATGAAATTTTAGTGCGAAGTAATCTTCGATTCTTTCCAACGGGGCGCATCATCCCGCTTATTCCTGAAGACAAAAGAAGTTTCCGATTTGATACGTATGTGGAAGGAAATACATCGACACAAACCGATGGATTACTAGGCTTGCTGGATGAATTCAATTCATATGCTCATTCTTTAGCAACGGTTTATATGTTGAAGAAGTCGTACATGGAAATTCCGGGGATGGAATTGAGTCATTATATCTCTTGGAGGCAGGACATGCACTCATACGTTCAATCGTATTATGAATTTAAATACTTTCTCTTACACTATTTACTTTATGCGAAAACAAATGAAAGAGCGCTTTACTCAGAAATAAAAAATAGCCCAGATCTTATGTTGGCTATTTCAACCATCAATAGTGATTTTTTGAAGGTAATCGATCAATTTAATCAAGAGGATCAACTAGCCGGTCCGGCTTATTGGAAAAAGAAAGGATACTCCGTGCTGAAAAATTCTGAGACAGGTTTTGAAAACTATAAACAGGGTGGCAGCACCATCGGATACGGTTGTAAAATGGACGACCGAGATAAACTGTTGCCAGAAATTAATTCGCCGAGATTTAATGAAATTAAAGTTGAATTTTCTATTCGTTAGGATGAAACGGACGCATGATTATTTCGCTCACATTTACCCCGTCGGGAACTTCAATCGCATTCATGATTTGTTGAGCAACCCATTCTACCGGCATTCCAGCCGCGAAGCTTGGACGGAATTGCGCAAGTAACGCTTCGTTTTTCGTCTGTTCAACAAAAGGAGTGTTAACGGATCCAGGGCTAATCGTGGTTACACGAACTTTTTTTGCAAGTTCAGTACGAATGCTCTCGCTAATCGCGAAAACAGCATGTTTCGTTGCGCTATAGACTCCAGAATTGGGAAACACAAAGTGAGAAGCTAAGGATCCGAGATTGATTATATGTCCTGTAGAGGCCACCAAATGCGGAAGACAAGTGTGTAGAACATTGAGCACTCCTTTAATATTCACATCTACCATGGTGTGCCAATCTTCCAATTTCGCATCTTCCAACAAATCGAAAATTCCCAATCCAGCATTATTCAATAAAACATCAATTCCCCCCATTTTTTGAACAGCAGCGACAGTCATGGCCTTTACTTCGTCAACATTCGTCACGTCTGTCTTAAGGAAAAAAGTGTTCGCGTTTTTTGAAGCCATTTCGGCTAAAACGGCTTCATTTCTTCCTGCAATAAAAACAGTATGTCCATTTTTAATAGCCAATTCATGAGTTGCCGCACCAATTCCACTGGTTGCACCAGTGATTAAAATTCTTTTTTTTGTCATTATTTCTGAGCTTTTTTGTACAGTATAAATGCGAATATTGCGAAAAGTAAATTAGGTAACCATACCGCTAATTCGCTGGGCACTCCTAAGTTCATTGCACTTACTGCTGTAATACGAGAAATGAAAATAAAGATGAAACCGATGATAATCGCCAATGCGAGGTGAAAGCCAATTCCTCCGCGCGATTTCCGTGACGCAATAGAAACGCCGATCACAGTAAGGACTAAAATTGAAAATGGAGTTGCTGTTCTATTCTCTCTTTCCAATTCGAATTGAGCTACATTGCCAGAACCGCTCAGTTTTTGATCTTCAATAAAACTATTCAGTTCCGACCAATTCATGGTTGCTACAATTTCAGAACGCAATCCGAAATCTTCCGGGCGAACCTCTAAAATGGTGTCTAATTTTTGTTTGAAATAAACGTGTTCGGTGCTGTCTTTGAAAATTCTTATTTGTGCGTTTGTTATACTCCAGGACTGATTTTCAGGTTTGAAATTCGCAGATGATGAAATAAGTTTAAAAGTAAGTTTCCCATCCTTCCAGTGTTCCAACGAGAAGTTACTTCCACCTAAATTGCTAGGATTGTAGCGTTGAAAATAGGCGATAAGCCCAGGCTCAACTTCTCTGTGAATGTTCTTATCTTGAATGGTGAGTTGTTCCTTTAGATACTTCACCTCAAATTCAAACTTGCGCTTATTCGCCAGAGGAACCACGTAGTGACCGAAGGCGAGAGAAACAATAATGAGTGAAAATGCCACAATGAAGTAGGGACGAAGAACGCGGTTGTAACTAATGCCTGAAGAAAGCATGGCAATGATTTCCGAACGCTGAGCAAGCTTACTGGTAAACCAAATAACAGTTAGAAATATGATAAACGAGCTCAACAGATTTCCGTAGTACAGGCAGAAGTTGAAATAATACTCCACTACAATTTCCCAAATAGGTGCTTGCGATTGAAGCAGATCATCTATGTTCTCGCTAATATCAAAAACAACAGCAATAATCACAAAGGCACCAATCATTAAGAGAAAGGTTCCAATGAATTTTTTTATGATGTAGTTGTCGAGTTTTTTTATCACAATCGAACGGATAGTCTTTTTACAGTTTCATCTTTCCAAGTAGCGAAGGTACCTTCAATAATTTTCTCTCGCGCTTTTTCAACCAGACGTAAATAAAAATTTAGGTTATGGACTGAAGCAATTTGAAGTGCGAGTATTTCATTGGCCGCGAACAAGTGTCGGACATAGGCTTTGGTGTAGTATGAGTCCACATAACTCTCGCCAGATTCATCAAGTGGAGAGAAATCGTTTTCCCATTTTCTGTTCTTCATGTTCATGGTGCCATTCCATGTGAACAACATCCCGTTGCGTGCATTCCGCGTAGGCATCACACAATCGAACATGTCAACTCCAAGAGCAATGCACTCTAAAATATTTACCGGTGTTCCAACACCCATTAAATAACGCGGTTTGTCTGCAGGAAGAATGGAGCAAACAAGATCTGTCATTTCATACATCATTTCATGTGGCTCACCCACACTCAATCCGCCAATGGCGTTTCCAAACGCTCCTTTGTTCGCTATGTATTCAGCACTTTCTTTTCGAAGGTCAGGAAATACACTTCCTTGCACAATTGGAAACAATGCTTGCTCGTGACCATACAACGGCGTGGTTTCATCAAGTCTTTTGAAACAACGATCTAGCCATTGATTGGTGATGTGAAGCGATTCACGCGCATATGTTTTGTCGCACGGATAGGGAGGACACTCATCAAAAGCCATGATAATATCGGCGCCAATACTGCGCTGAATATCCATCACATTTTCTGGAGTGAACGTGTGCTTGGAGCCGTCGATGTGCGACTTGAATACAACTCCTTCAGTATTGATTTTTCGATTCTTCGATAAGCTATAAACTTGATAACCGCCACTGTCCGTTAGGATAGGTCTATCCCAGTTCATAAACTTATGGAGCCCGCCTGCTTGTTCCAAAATTTGCGTGCCAGGACGTAAATAAAGATGATAGGTATTTCCTAAAATAATTTGGGCATTCACATCTGCCTTCAGGTCTTGCTGTGTTACTGCTTTCACGGAACCAATGGTTCCAACAGGCATGAAGATGGGTGTTTGTATTTTTCCGTGCGGAGTTTCAAGTGTTCCCGCACGTGCCTTTGATAATGAGTCATTAGCCTCTATGGAGTACTTCATTTCGTCTTCACTTCAACTTTTGGTTTGTCTTCAATCACTCGAGGTTCAATTTGTGAAAGGTGCTGTAACCACCGAGAAATTTCACTCAATTCATTTGAAGTAATATTTACGGAACGATTCTTTGTAGAGGCTTGCTCAGTCCATTTGATTTGGTTTTGCTTAATGGAATTTGTTAAACGAAGTTCAATGTTTGATTTCGTTGCTTGGTAGGATAAGTAATTTGATTTTTGAGACAAATTCATCCGATCAAGAGTCATCAATTTTTTTTGAGCATCTTCACCGAACATTCGAGCAGCTAATAAATCTTGTCCGAATTCTTTAGATGGGAAGTCTAAGCGATTCAAAACAACACCTGCGAATGTTTCCGGATTGCTTACGCTCGCGTTTAAAGCAATGTATCCTCCCAATCCTTCTCCAATGATAAAGGTGTTGTCTTTTAACAGACTATAATCTGTCGTTAGTGATGTCTGAAGTAGTTCAATATCTTCAGTTAACGAACCTACTAAGTCAGAATAGGAAAATCCAATTTTTGGTCTGTAGGCATAACGCGTATTCCAAACGAATACGGCGTATCCACTTTGACAGAGGTGCTGAACAATCGGATTGAACTGATTTGAGTATGGAAGAAATATGTTTTTGGGAATGTAAATAACAAGGGGATAGGCTGCCTTGTCTGTTTTCGTTGGAAGATACATGCGGCCTGTCTGTGATGCAACTTCACCTGTTTCTATCTGAACAACTTCGCTTGCAATAAAAACGAGGTTCTTAGCGTCGAATTTATCTGATGATACTGGATTAGCTTGGTTGTTCTGCCAAACGAAGTACTTAGGCTTTATTACCTCACTCTGAACGCAGAATAGCACTGTATTCGTTTTTTCAGCGAAATCTAAAATTTGAACGGAAGACCCTTTGTATACTGCGTTAGCAAAGGTTAATACTTTTTGGAAAGTGGGGTTTTGAGATTCCTGGTATTCTAACGCATTTATATTGGTTGTATTCAATGCGACGTCATTTCCATGAACGAAAATATCCGTGCAACTCTCACCTAATTTATTTTTTAAAGGCTTGATCCCTGCTTTCGAAATGGCGCATGAATAGGTTGTTACGCTCTGGAAATTCGTGATTCCATAAAACACATCACACGCGAAATTGCATCCCTTAGTTTCAAAATAATATCCTGAAGAAAATTCAAATAGACTCTTTCCTATTTTTTCCTTTTCAACGGAATAAATGTTAGAAACCATATTGCTGTGAACGGCAACTCCAACGATACCTTTCAATTTAGAAAAATACCAACCGAAAACCTCTCCGGTCAGAGTTCCGACTGTAGACTGTTTTTTCGAGGCAATGTCGAATTTTTCAATAGATGCTCGGCTTCCATCTTGATTGCTGAAATAAGCCGCAGCGGCTGTTGAACCAATGTATTTGTTTGAGGGAATATTAGCTAAAACGTTATTCGTAGCAATTTCAATTATTTCAAATGAAGAATTCTCACCGTGAACTTCTAAAGCTATAAATTGGTCATTAATAAAGAAAACTTGTGAAGCACTCCCAAGGCTTTTACTTTTAATTTGATAGCTTTTCTCCGATTTTACGTCTGCGAGGACAAGAATAGTTGTTCCCGATGATTGTTGCAACTTGATAATCTTGTCTCCCTCGTCGTTCAAATCGATTGAAAGAATTTGAGGGTCGCTAAAAAAAATATTTGCCCGAGATCCATTTATAGATTTGCTCACAGGGATGGGTGAATTTGTAATTGCAGGTATTTGTCCAAAAGAAGTTTGGCTCGTTAAAATACTAATACAATATAGAAGAGTCGCAGCTATTTTTTTCATGTTTCAAATTTAGTGAAGGTTAGGCAGAATGAAGTTATTCACATACAAAGAGTCCTGTTTTTTATAATTTTGAATAAAAATGACTTTTTAGTTTGCGTTTGAGGGGGTATATTTGCTCAAAATTGTAAAAAAATACAAACTACCCCCTTAAAATTAGGGGGCAACCACAGAAAATATGAGTTTAAGAAAAAACGCACAACAAGAAATCAACAGTAGAGTGGCTTTGCCAATCGCTGCAAGTGGACAAAGAATTAGTGAATACTTCGGTGACAACGTATTCAATCCACATAAAATGCGTGAATACCTTCCGGAAGATTTGTATGACAATTTAATGTCATGCATCAATCAAGGAACGCGCATCGATAGAAACGTTGCGGATCATATTGCTGCTGGAATGAAGGAATGGGCAATTAGCAAAGGAGCTACGCACTTTACACACTGGTTTCAGCCTTTAACAGGCGCAACCGCTGAAAAGCACGATAGTTTTTTCAAGCCATTGGGCGATGGAAGAGCTATTGAAAAATTTGAGGGTACCATGTTGGTTCAGCAGGAGCCAGATGCGTCATCATTTCCAAATGGAGGAATTCGCAACACTTTCGAGGCGCGCGGTTATACCTTATGGGATCCATCTTCACCGGCATTCATTGTAGGCAACACGTTGTGTATCCCTACCATTTTCATCTCATACACAGGCCATGCTCTTGATTACAAGATGCCTTTGATAAAAGCGCTTCAAGTTGTCGATACCGCGGCGACTGCAGTTTGTCAGTATTTCGACAAAGATGTAAACAAGGTAAACACCACCTTAGGATGGGAGCAAGAGTTTTTCCTGGTAGACTCTGCTTTGCACAAGGCTCGTCCTGACTTGGCTATGACAGGTCGAGTATTATTTGGACATAAGCCTGCAAAAGGTCAACAGTTGGAAGATCACTATTTTGGAAGTATTCCGGAAAGAGTGTTAGCCTATATGAAAGACTTCGAATACGAAGCCCATTTGTTAGGTATTCCTGTAACAACTCGTCACAATGAGGTGGCACCGAATCAGTACGAAGTTGCTCCAATGTTCGAAGAAGCAAACTTGGCCAACGACCACAATCAGTTATTAATGGACTTGTTGAAGAAGATTGCGCAGAAGCACAACTTCAATGTACTTCTCCATGAAAAGCCTTTTGAAGGTGTTAACGGAAGTGGAAAGCATAACAACTGGGCATTGGCTACGAATACAGGAGTAAACCTACTTCGTCCTGGAAAAAATCCAAAATCTAACCTTCAGTTCTTAACCTTCATGGTGAATACGGTCGCTGCTATTCACGAAAATGCAGATGTTCTTCGTGCTTCTATTGCAACGGTTGGAAACGACCACCGCTTGGGAGCCAACGAAGCGCCTCCTGCAATCATGAGTTGCTTCTTGGGGGAACAGTTGAATGCTATGCTCGATAACCTCGAGAAAAACATCAAGGCTGGAAAAATGACTCCAGAAGATAAGACTGAATTGAAATTGAATATCGGAAAGTTGCCACAAGTGCTTCTTGACAACACTGACAGAAATAGAACTTCTCCTTTTGCTTTCACGGGAAACAAATTTGAGTTCCGTGCGGTAGGTTCAAGCGCGAATTGCGCGCATGCAATGATTACGTTGAATACAATAGTTGCGAACCGATTGATTCAATTTAAGAAAGATGTCGATACGCGTATTGCAAAAGGAGACGATAAAGACGAAGCTATTTTGAAGGAACTTCAGCGTTTAATCAAGCAAAGCAAGGCCATTCGTTTCGAAGGAAATGGCTACGGTGAAGAGTGGGTGAAAGAAGCTGCGAAGAGAGGCTTATCTAATTTGAAAGATACTCCTGCGGCATTGAAAGTATGGAAAGACAAGAAGGTAATAGCTATGTTCGAAAAGCTGAACGTGCTAACCGGAGAAGAAATTCATGCACGCTATGAGATTGAAGTAGAGAACTACGGGCGTCGTCGCGAAATTGAAGCTGAGATTGTGGTAGACATGGCGGTGAATCAGATTATCCCCGCTGCGTTAAGATACCAAAGTGAGTTAATCAATAACGTTCAGGGTTTAAAGGCTGTTTTAGGAGCAAAGGAATACAAAGAGATGTCTACGACTCAGTTGGGACTCATTATGGAAATCTCGCAGCATGTTAACAGATTGAAGGCTTGCACGGAAGGAATTGTGGTGGAGCAGGGCAAAGTGAATCACAGCAATACAGAGAAAATGGCAGATATATATTGTCACAAGATCAAGCCATTGATGGACGCTGCGCGTGATGCCGCTGATGCGCTAGAGCAAATTGTTGACGATAACACTTGGCCAATACCGAAAATGCGTGAGCTATTGTTCACTTGCTAGGGATTATTAGTTATTTTCGATTTTGCGCGGAAAATTGACAATTTTGATTATTTTCGCAATTACTAACTTTTAACTAGACTAAAACATCGCGTATGAGATTTTTCAAATCTATTGTGGTTTTGTTCGTTTGTTTGTCAGCAGCTTCGTTGATGAATGCACAGAATAAAAAAATTCAACAGGCTGATATTGAATTTGCTGGACAGGGCTATAACAACGCCGCGAAATTGTATATTGGAGAGGTAACCAAAATCAAGAACATTGATGAAAAAGCAAGGGTTTTATACAACATTGCTGAATGTTACAGAAATACCAAGCGTTATGGAATGAGCTTGGATTATTACGACAAGGCTATTAATGCCAAGTACGATAAGAAAACTGCAGATGTTTATTTGAACTATGCTATTGCTCTTCAAGAAATGGATCGCATAGAAGACGCTATCGTTCAATACAATAAGTACAAGGAGCGCGGTGGAAACGCTGCTTTAGCTGACATGCGCATACAAACATGCACAAATGCGGCAGCAGCGAAAAAAACAACCGCAAAATCTCGTTATGTTGCAGAGAATGTTGAGTTCTTGAATACCTCTGAAGAAGATTTTGGATTGGCCTATGCTTCAAAGAAATACGAAGAATTCGTATTTACCTCAGCTCGTAAAGAGTCTGTTGGAAGTGGTTTAAGCCCTATCAACGGAGATGAGTTCAAAGATGTGTTCGTAGCTAAGTTGGACAAAAAGTTCAAGTTCCAAGGAGCACCAATGCCTGCAAGCATTACTGTAAACACCGAGTCTCACGAAGCTGCCGGGGCTTTCGATAAGGATTATAAAACGTTATTCTTCACACGTTGCGGATTCGATAAGAAAGGAAGAATGGGTTGTGATATTTACACGGCTAACAAGCAAGGAGACAACTTCGCAACAGCATCAATCATTGATATCATTAACAGAGAGTCTGATGACTCTTCTCGTGTTGGGCAACCATGCCTTTCCCCAGATGAGCAATATTTAATCTTTGCTTCGAACATGCCCGGAGGCAAGGGAGGAAGAGATTTGTGGTACATGACCTTCGATAAAAAAGCGAAGATTTGGAACAATCTTACTAACCTAGTTTCTTTGAACACCGCTGGTGATGAGTACTATCCTCACATGACGGAAGACGGAACGCTATACTTCTCGTCTAACGGTTATCCAGGATTTGGTGGATTGGATATTTTCAAGGCAAAGAAGACAGGCGAGATGACATATGCAGATGTAACTGCAATGCCTGCTCCAATTAACTCTGCTTCTGATGACTTCGCGTTTATCATAGATAAGAAGCCAGTTTTGGATAATGTATTAATGGAGGGTGTGTTCGCTTGTTACTTCTCCTCGAACCGTCCAGGCGGTAAGGGAAAAGACGATATCTGGCATGCATATGAGCGTCCTTTGGAATTCACAATGACAGGTACTGCTTACAACAAGAAAACGGGAAGCACACTTTCAGGTTGCAAAGTGACCATAGTTGGATCTGATGGATCTACATACAACGCAGTTACAGATGCTAACGGAAGTTTCTTCTTAGACAAAACAAAGGTTAAAGTTGAAACAAAATATACGGTAGATATTCAAAAGGAAAATTTCATAGGTACTGGAGATAAATTTTCTACCATAGGAGCAAAGGAGTCTACGAACTACCAACAAGATTACTTCTTAATTCCTATTGAGATTGGAAAGGAGTATCCAATGCCAACTGTGTTGTATCCTTTCAACAAAACAGAATTGTTAGTGAACGACGAAGTGAACAGTGCCGACTCTTTAAACTACTTGTTGAATATTCTTACTGAAAATCCAACATTCGTGGTTCAGCTAGAGTCTCACACAGATGCTCGTGGCGATGTGCCAAGCAACGATAGACTTTCTCAAGGTCGTGCAGAAACGTGCGTAACATACCTTACTTCAAAAGGAATTGCTGCCGACAGATTGGTTGCAAAAGGAAAAGGCGAGAGTGAGCCACGTACAATCAAAGAAGGTGATCGTTTGTCTTCGGAGACGTTCGCTGAATTCCCGGTTGGAACCAATTTAGATGAGGCTTTCATTAGCGCTCTTATTGACAACGATTCTAGCGAGCGAGCGCATCAATTAAATCGTCGTACTACATTCAGAATCCTAAGAACGGACTACGTTCCAAAGAAATAGCATTAAAACAAACGAAAGGGCTGACACTCGTTGTCAGCCCTTTTTATTTTATATGAGTCAAGCCGAAAACAGATACAACAGCAGAGGAGTAAGTGCTTCCAAGGAAGACGTTCATGCTGCCATTAAGAACATTGACAAAGGTCTTTTTCCAAAGGCCTTTTGTAAGATTGTTCCTGACTACCTCACCGGTAGCGATGAACATTGCATTGTTATGCATGCCGACGGTGCAGGGACCAAGTCTTCATTAGCCTACATCTATTGGAAGGAAACAGGAGATCTTTCTGTGTGGAAGGGAATTGCGCAAGACGCCATTGTCATGAACTTAGACGACCTTTTGTGCGTGGGTGCAATTGATAATATTTTGTTGAGCAGCACCATAGGAAGAAATAAGAATCTCATTCCAGGTGAAGTTATTTCGGCGATTATTTCTGGAACGGAAGAGCTTTGTCTAGAGCTAGAAAAACACGGGGTGAAGATTCACACTACAGGCGGAGAAACAGCCGATGTAGGCGATTTGGTTCGAACCATAATTGTTGACTCGACTGTTGTTTGCCGCATGCGCAGAGATGAAGTGATAGATAATGCGAACATTGCTCCGGGACAAGTCATTGTTGGATTGGCTTCATACGGACAAACAACCTATGAGTCTGAGTACAACGGTGGAATGGGAAGTAACGGTCTTACTTCTGCACGTCACGATGTGTTCTACAACGGAATTACTGCTAAGTATCCAGAATCATTCGACAGCGCTATTCCAAAGGATTTGGTTTATTCTGGTTCATATACACTGACAGATTATGTGCACGATGCTGAATTGAATGCAGGAAAGTTAGTTCTTTCACCAACTAGAACCTATGCTCCAATAGTTAAACGAATTTTGTCGAACAGAAGAGACAAGATTAAAGGAATGGTTCATTGCAGTGGGGGTGGACAAACCAAAGTCCTTCACTTCACCAACAACGTGCACATTGTGAAAGACAACTTATTCGCTATACCGCCGCTTTTCAAAATGATTCAAGAAGAATCGAAAACACCGTGGCAGGAAATGTACAAGGTATTCAACATGGGACACCGCATGGAGTTTTATACTGATGAAGAGACTGCCTTGGAGATTATCAACTACGCTGATCAGTTTGGATGCGCAGCGCAAATCATTGGCCGTGTGGAAGCAGGGGAAGGAAACACTTTGGAAATTTGTTCCGAGCACGGAACATTTCAATATTAAATCGAAAGTATGGAGTTGATAGATCGTTTGTCGGCTATTTCAGACAGATACAGTGAAGTGGGAAAGAGCATCACCGACCCTACGGTTATTGCCGATATGAAAAAGTATCCAATGCTTATGCGCGAATATCGTGAGTTGGAAAAAATAAATATCGTTTATCTCGGATACAAAAAGGCGCTCGAAGATTTGAAAGGCGCGAAGGAAATTCTATACAGCAATGAAAGCGCCGACTTGAAAGAAATGGCGCAAGAAGAGTACAATGAATTGTCTCCTAAAATTGTTGAAATGGAAGAGGCCATTAAGTTTATTCTTATTCCAAAAGATCCGGAAGATACCAAAAACGTTATCGTGGAAATCCGCGCTGGAACGGGCGGAGACGAGGCTTCTATTTTTGCAGGAGACCTCTACAAAATGTATACGAGATACATTCAAGACCAAGGTTGGAAAATTGAAGTGTTGAATTTGAGTGATGGAACCATGGGCGGATTCAAAGAGGTTTCGTTCAAGGTGGAAGGAGATGAAGTATACGGCACCATGAAGTTTGAAAGCGGTGTGCATCGCGTGCAGCGCGTTCCAGCAACAGAAACGCAAGGACGTGTTCATACATCGGCAGCAACCGTTGCCGTTATGCCTGAGGCAGAAGAATTTGACGTAGTCATAAACATGTCAGATATTCGCAGAGATACTTATCGCGCAAGTGGTGCGGGTGGACAGCACGTAAACAAAACGGAATCGGCCGTGCGTTTGACCCACCTTCCAACCGGAGTTGTTGTAGCTTGTCAGGAAGGAAGAAGTCAGCACGAGAACTTAGACAAAGCAATGACCATGCTTCGTTCGCGTATCTTTGAAGCTGAAGTGAATCGCAGACACGAAGAACGTTCACGTATGCGAAAGTCTTTGGTGAGCACGGGTGATAGAAGCGCGAAGATTAGAACGTATAACTATCCGCAAGGACGTGTGACAGATCACAGAATAAATTTGACGTTATACAATTTAGATGCAGCTATGAATGGCGAAATTGCAGAAGTGATTGAAGCGTTGAAATTAGCCGAGAACACAGAGAAACTCAAAGAAGGAAATTCATAAGATGAACAAGTCGAAATTGGTAGAATTAATTCGTTCAAGAAAAAGTTTCTTGTGCGTTGGTTTGGATACAGACCCATCGAAGCTTCCTGCGGGCATTAGCGCGATTGAATTCAATAAAGCAATCATTGATGCGACAAGAGAGTTTGCTGTTGCTTACAAGCCTAATTTGGCGTTTTACGAAGCCATGGGAAGACAGGGTTGGGATATACTTGAGGAAACCGTTGCGTATATCGGAAACGAACACTTCACGATAGCCGATGCGAAGCGCGGAGATATTGGAAATACTTCAAGTTATTACGCGAAAGCTTTTTTTGAAACATACGGATTCGACAGTATTACTGTTGCTCCGTATATGGGCAAAGACAGTGTTTTGCCGTTCTTGCAATTTCAAGACAAGTGGGCAATCGTTTTAGCACTCACTTCAAACGAAGGATCGAAAGATTTTCAAACACAGAAAATAGGAGAGGAGTATCTTTTTGAAAAAGTATTGCGCGATGTGGCTTCCTGGGGAACAGATGAGAACACGATGTTCGTAGTAGGAGCAACAAAGGCGGAAAGCCTTGCTCAAATTCGTCAAATTATTCCAAATCACTTCTTACTAGTTCCAGGCGTTGGCGCACAAGGCGGAAGCCTACAAGAAGTAGTGAAGTACGGAATGAATAGTGAAGTCGGATTGTTAGTGAACGCCAGTCGTTCTATCTTGTACGCTTCATCTGGCGGAGATTACGCGAGTGCTGCTGCGGCGGAAGCGAAGAAGATGCAAGAAGAGATGGCGGTTTACTTGTAATCCTTCACCATACAATACGTCTTAAAACCACTCACCACGCGTTCTTCATGAACACGAAATCCAATGCGTTCGTAGACGCGTTTGTTTTTCTCAATGGTGGTTTCAATCAAAATGGGTAGTTGTTTTTCTTGTTGAAATTGAAACAAGGCATCGCGCAATTCGAAAATTGCTCCGTGTCCGCGTGCCGATTTCCGAACGGCCAAGTAGCTGCAATGAATGAAGTTTTCCCACTGCGAATGAAAGCCTTTAACTTCTCTCTTTCGTTGCCAAACGCGCAGGATACGCAGCGGTCCTATTCCGAATATTATTAGCCCAAGTTCAAAAATAAATGAAGCCGAACGCTTGTCCTTCGATTCGAAAAAGAAAATGATTCCTTCGTTTTTTGAATCGATAAACACGCCATTGTTGCGGCTTGCTTCCGAATATAAAAAATGAGTAACAAGGCAAACCTTAAAACGAAAAAAGCCCCTGCTTCCAATCGAAAATAATACAGATCGATTGTCTACAAGGGTCTCTTTTAATATTTCTAGCGCGTTCACAAGCCTTATTTCTTAGGCATTCCAAGGGTACGTGTAATGCGCTGGTGTAACAAAAGTTTCTTTAATGGTGCGCGGAGAAACCCAACGCAACAAGTTTAAGTAAGATCCAGCTTTGTCATTGGTTCCACTTCCACGAGCTCCCCCAAACGGCTGCTGTCCTACAACTGCGCCCGTTGGCTTGTCGTTAATGTAGAAATTACCAGCAGCGTTTTCCAATACGCGCATTGCTTGGTCAATGGCATAACGATCCTTCGAGATAACAGCTCCTGTTAAAGCATAGTCGCTGGTTTCATTCACCAAATGCAACGTGTCTGCCCACAACTCATCTTCGTAAACATAAAGCGTTACAACCGGACCAAAGATTTCTTCTTCCATGGTGCGGAACTTCGGATTGGTAGTCACCACAACAGTTGGGTCAACAAAGAATCCAACAGAATCGTCGTAGTTTCCACCTGCGATAATTTCAGCATCGCTTTGCGTCTTGATATATTCAATGTATCCTTTGATTTTATCGAACGACCTGCGGTCGATAACAGCATTCACGAAATTGGTGAAGTCTTCTGGACTTCCAACGGTGATTACTTTTAAGTCGCTAATCAATTTCTCTTTCACTGCCGGCCACAACGAGCGAGGAATGTAGCTTCGGCTTGCTGCTGAACATTTCTGACCTTGGAACTCGAAGGCGCCGCGCACAATGGCCGTAGAAACTTCTTCTGCATTTGCAGATGGATGCACAACAATGAAATCTTTTCCGCCTGTTTCTCCAACAATGCGCGGATAAGTTCTGTATTTGTCTAGGTTGCTTCCAATCTCTTTCCACAAGTGTTTGAACACAGCGGTTGATCCTGTAAAGTGAAGTCCTGCGAAATCTCGGTGCGAGAAAACCACATCTCCAGCAACAGGTCCGTCAACCGTAATCATATTAATTACGCCGTCTGGTAATCCAGCGTCGCGGAACAATTCCATAATCACATGCGCGCTGTACACTTGCGTATCCGCAGGTTTCCACACACATACGTTACCCATCATAGCAGCACTCGCAGGCAAGTTACCCGCAATAGCTGTGAAGTTGAACGGTGTAATTGCGAAAACGAATCCTTCCAGCGGACGGTATTCCAAACGATTCCACATACCTGGTTGTGAGCCCGGTTGTTCGTTGTAAATCTGTTGCATGTACAACACATTGAAACGAAGGAAATCGATGAACTCACACGACGCATCAATTTCAGCTTGATGTGCGTTCTTTCCTTGACCCAACATAGTCGCTGCATTCATGCGGTCTCTGTAAGGACCCGCAAGTAAATCGGCTGCACGAAGGAAGATCGCTGCGCGATGTTCCCAAGGCAATTGCGACCAACGTTCGCGTGCGGCCAATGCCGTGTCAATCGCTTGAATCACGTGGTCTTTCGTTCCACGATTCAAATACCCCAATACTTTCGCATGTTCTTGCGGAGAAGTAAGCGGAAGCTTTTCTTCGGTGCGAATTAATTCTGAACCTATGTACATAGGAACATCAATAGGCTCCTGATTGTACATTTTTTTATACATGGCTGAAAGCGATGTTCGCTCTGCACTTCCAGGTGCATAGCCTTTTACAGCCTCATTAATTGGAAGTGGTACTTGAAAAAATCCTTTCGACATATCTTATTTTTTTGGTGCAAGGAAACCGTAGTTCTTGCTGTAGTTTAACATTTGTTCTACGAATGTCTTGGTGTAACTCACGGTTACGTCAATCATCTTTCCGTTTGAATCTAAAACCGGAGTTAGAATAGGGTTTACAAATCCGTTGTACGGAGGAATATTCAATTTCTCTGATCTTGCAAGCACTTCAGCATGCAATGTTGAATCTACTTTCTTTCCGTATCCGTCAGCTAACGATTTTGCTGCGTTGTAATCGCCTTGTGAAGTAATGCGTTGAACTTCGCGCAACAACTCTCCAACTAGATCGCGCATTTTGTCGTAATCGTTAATGTTGAAATAGGTCTTCCCTTCGCGAACTTCTCTCGAGATAACATTAGCAGATGCTCCTTTTTCAATCAACCAATTGCTTATCCATGCGCGATTACGCATGTGTGCTTCAGCAATGTCTTCACCCATTTTCAATCTTCTCATCTGAACCATCATCGCATTGCGAATGTATCCGTCGTATTCAGCCTTTCCCACTTCCAAACTTTCCATCAATCCCATTTCAACCAACTTCGGATCCATCACGTAATACAACGCCACCAAGTCAGCTCTTCCTTCTTCAATGGTAGAAGCAAATTCTTTCAATGTTTGTGAACTAGCAGAAACATTCGGCTCCAATTGTCCGCTGGCGTGACCAATCACCTCGTGCATCGCAGTGTGCATCTTTCCTGCTGTTGCTGCATACTTTTCTGAGCGGGCAATTTCTTCTTCATCGTTTGCGAATTCTTTTAACATACCCGAGCCCCCTGCGTTGTTCGCAGCGTCTTCAATGTTTCCTAAACTCACACTCTTCGATCCGTGCATAGCTCGAATCCACTGTGCATTCGGAAGGTTCACTCCAATTGGAGTAGACGGATTCGCATCGCCAGATTCACCAGCTACGTTCACCACTTTGTAAGTAATTCCTTTTACTTCTTTCTTCTTGTGCTCAGGAAGAATAGGGGAGTTGTCCTCGAACCATTGTGCGTTTTGCATCATCACTTTCATGCGATCACTCGCTTCGAAGTCATTGATTTCTACAACTGATTCGTAAGATCCACGCTTTCCAAGTGGATCGTTATACACCTCTACAAATCCATGAATGAAGTCAATATCGCCTTCAGTAGCTTTCACCCACTGAATGTTGAAGTCGTCCCACGTGCGCAAATCTCCTGTTGTATAAAACTCAATCAGCTTGCGAAGTGAAACTGCTTGCTTGTCGTTTTCAGCAACCTTTTCTGCTTTATTCAACCAAAATACAACTTGCTCCAACGCTGCGCTGTACTTGCCTCCTATGCGATACACATCTTCCACAATAACTCCGTTTTCTTTGCGCAGATTTGCGTTAATGCCGTAAGACAATGGAGCGCGATCGCCTGCAACTTCCTTCGATGCATAATAATCAAATGCTTCTTTAGTAGTTACACCTTCATAGAAATTCACAGCAGAATTTTCAACCAATCCTTTCGATGCATCGCTTTCCACTTTCAAAGAAGCAACGTTCGGATTGAAGATCACTTCCATAATCTCTTCAGAAACCTGCGTGCTCGTAGCAGCGCAAAGTGTAGTGAAATATTCTTTGCTGAATTTCGGTGTATGCTTAATGTTGCTGTAATGGTGATGAATACCGTTGCTCATCCACAATTGCTTCAAGTAAGTTTCAAGGTTCATCCATTCTTCAGACGTTTTGTCGCCGTTGTAATTCGAATAAATTTTCTCGAAAATGCTACGAACTTCCAAATTGTACTTGCAGTTCTGATCCCACATAATGTCACGTCCAGCAAGGCCCGCCTGCGTTAAATAATAAACGAATTCTTTTTGCTTCGTGGTCAGCTTGTCGAATCCGTCTAGCTTGTAGCGAAGAATGCGAATGTCTGCAAAGCGATCCACTTCGTATTCAAACGGTCCGTTTTCGGTTTCAGATTTTGGAAGCTGAGCAACCTGATCTTTGAATTGGAAGTAGCACCAAGCCGTCAGGCCAAGAGCGATAAAGACGATAAATATTTTTTTCATTGAAATGATTTTCAGACACGAAGATAAGAAGGTTACCTTTGTAGAATGACGTTCGAAGAGCTAAAGTTAACGAGACAGTTTTTAGATGCTGTGAATGAGTTGGGGTATGAGTCTCCTTCTGAGATTCAGGAGAAAGTTATTCCTCGAGTTTTAGGCGGACAAGACGTCATTGGAATTGCGCAAACCGGTACCGGTAAGACGGCTGCTTATGTGCTTCCATTGTTACAGTTGTTGAAGTATCCGCAAGGAGACGATCCAAGAGCGCTTATTCTGGTTCCAACCAAAGAATTGGTGGTTCAGGTGGAAGAACAAATTCAAAGTCTTTGCAAATACACCGAGCTGCGCTATGTTGCCTTGTACGGCGGCGTTGGTCCGAAGACTCAAATTGAGATTATTAAGAAGGGAGTCGACATCATTGTTGCAACTCCAGGTAGATTCCTAGAGATCTACGCGAAGCGCGTAATTATTCCGAAGAAAATAAAGCACGTGGTGCTCGATGAATGTGACCGAATGATGGATATGGGATTCTGGCCACAGCTGCGAGAAATTCAAGAAAAGCTTCCACAAAAGAAACAACAATTGTTGTTCTCTGCAACCTTCCCTGAGCGTGTTGAACGCATTGCAGACAACTTCCTTTTATTCCCTTCACGTGTTGAAGTAACGCCTCAAGCAACTCCGGCTACTACGGTGGAACAGAGAGTCTTCATGGTTCCAAACTTCAAAACAAAATTGAACTTGCTCATGCATCTTTTAGAAGGAGATGAAATGAAGCGTGTGATGGTTTTTGTGCGAACAAAAACAGACGCGACCACCATGGGAAAATTCATGGCGCGTAGCAATGTGGGGGAAATTAGATTCTTGCACAGCAACATCGGACAGAACTCGCGAATGAACGCCATTAAGGATTTCAAAGACGGAAACGTTCGCATTCTCGTGAGCACCGACGTTACCGCTAGAGGCATAGATGTGTTCGAAGTTTCTCACGTAGTAAATTTTCAAGTACCCGGCCATTACGAAGACTATGTTCACCGTATCGGAAGAACTGGTCGCGCATTCAAAACAGGCGTTGCCATTAGTTTCGTAGACCAGTCTGAAGAATATCACTTGACGAACATTCAGAAAATTATTCGTCAAACCATTCCGGTTTTCGAAATTCCAGAAGCCGTGAAAATTGAAAAGACAGAGCCCGAAGAAAAACAAGACCATGCGCGCGAAATGGACCGTCAAAAGAGATTAGACGATCCTGATTTCAAAGGAGCCTTCCACGAAAAGAAAACGCTTCAAGCGAAATTGAAGTTCAAACAAGAACGCGACAAGAAACAAAGAAGGAGCCGTTAAGCTCCTTTCTTTTTCTCATTCTCATTCTGTTTCTCAATGCGAAACCACAACCTTCTTCGCTACGCTATTTTTTCCACTTCCAACACGAACGAAATATGTTCCGTTGTATAAAGTACGTGTGTCGAAATGAGCAATTGTGCTGCCTTGATAAAGAACAGTGCTGGAAATTAATTTTCCATCAGCGCTCAATAAATCAACTTGAACATTTGATCTGTTCACGGTATTCACTTGAACAGCTAATACGTCTTGAACGGGATTCGGATACGTATTCACGTTCACATCTTCCAATTGAATATCAACTACCGCATTCGGAGTATAAGTGGTTACGGCTTCAGTTATTGAAGTCACACGCGCTGCTACTTTCGTTCCGTAAAACGTTGGTCCAACAGCATACGGATAAGCAGAATTGTGATTCGCATCTACCGTGCAGAAATACGCGTAGGTACCATTCGGATATTCAGGGGTTACGCAGTTACGTCCATTGTGTTCGTCCAGATATTCTTCCATTCCAGGGTGTGCAACGAATTCGTAGTCTTCGCGATAATGTCCTAGCGGATATGTGGCGCTAACAGCGGGGCCATCGGTAACATCCGTTCCATTGGCATAAACGGTGCGCGTAGTCATGTTTCTCAATTGATATCCACTTTTTATGCGAACAACTCCGCCCGTTCCGTCTGCATTCGCAAAGCCATAAGCACCATAAATAGGAAATCCGTCGTAAGCATATCCAATAAGAGGAGAATGTTCGGTTGAATTAATGACATAAAGCGCATCAGCAGCATAGATGTCGCAAACAGTCGAAATAACAACCAAGTCTAAATTGAAAGCACTTGGGTTTTGATGGTGGTGATAATTCCCCATTGCAGGATGACCTTTCGAACAGTCGAAACCCATGCGCTCAGCAGGTATTGCGTCTCTGTTCCAAACTCCGTCTCCAGGAGGTCCCATGATGGGTCCACCAGCTTCTGCCTGGTTGTTGTTACTCCAAGAAACACCGTCTCTGTAATCGAATAAAGCAACGCCGTTAATAAACACACCAATATTTCCACCGGTAGTGTTTGTTGGAGTCCCTGTGTTTTGAGCGGGCACCAAAGGAAATTTGAAGATTGCGTTTTGCGCTGTTGCTATTGAAGGATTACCTGGGAATGGACCTGTGATATACGCAGGAATTCCATTCGTTGAAACGTAAACCCAGTTCGTCGAGTACTGCACGCTTTGAATATTTGCAGCAGCAACGTCGATGATTGGAGTAGGATTTCCATTTACATAATGTCTTCCAGTAATTCCTGTGGTGTTTTGCATCCACGAGGTAACAGATGGTCCTTGCGCAAACGATTGGCTCGTGGCAAGAACAAGGCTAACGATGAGAACGTTGAGTAATTTCATGTTGAAGGGTTTGAGGAAATTGATATTCTTTTCGTGTTAAAAATTTATGATCGGTTAAAGTTAGCAAAAACGCGATAAGGTCCTGCTTATCGTTGGAATCCAAATTCAAGGAATGGTTTAACGGCGAAGAAATATTTTCTTCATTTCCTTGAATGGAAGAATAATGATTCATCACTTGCTGCAAGGTCTTAAACCTTCCGTCGTGCATATAAGGAAAACTCATTTCAACATTTCGCAACGAAGGAACCTTGAAAGTGAAACGGTCTTGCCTGAAGGTGGTAACAGCTCCTCTTCCAAAATCATTCAGCGTATCATTAAAAGGAATGCCATTGCTTTTGAATTCGTCATTCGTAAACAGCGGCTCTGTATGACAAGCATTGCATTTTTTCTGAAAAAGCACATAGCCTTTTTGCTCTTGCGCGGTGAAGGTGTTTTTTCCTGCAATCACTTCATCGTATTTGCTCTGATTACTCTCAAAACTCAACATGAATTGCGAAAGCGACTTCAACACACGTTCGCCTGTGACTGCACTATCGCCCCATGCTTGGAAGAAATATTCCCGAAAAAATTTCCTTTCATTGAGTTTCTTCACCACGTTCGCCAAGGTCTCGTTCATCTCTAGAACATTTTCAATGGGAGCCATAGCTTGCGCGTCTAATGAATGAATTGCGCCGTCCCACATGAAATTTTTCTTCCATGCTAAATTGAACAATGCCTGTGTGTTGCGTTTTCCAACACGATCGAAAACGCCGTGGCTAACAGCATGATCAGTGTGCGTAAAGGCGGTATAGGATAGGTGACAAGAAGAGCATGAGATGGTGTTGTCGGAAGACAAAATCGGATCGTAAAAAAGCATGCGTCCCAATTCTTTTTTTTCGGTGGAAGGGGGATTGTTCTTTTCGTTGTAGACTTTCTCCGGCCAAACAATTTTTCGTTTAGGTGGAAGGGTAAAGCCAAGCGCTAAGACAAATAGCAAAATGAAAATGAAGAAGGAATAACTTTTTCGAATCATTTTAGAGTAGCTGAAAAAGAGGAACACAATTCGCGTATATATTCTTGAACGCGACTGTTCGGACTCATGAGTGAATATTCTTTGTTCGCGTTTACGAGCTCAATGAAAGTCGAAAGATCTAGTTCAACCAATATTCCTTTTTGTCTTTCATTCGGCGGAAGCAGAGGTCCGGTGGTAACCCACCTATGGATTGGAATTTCATCTGTTATTGAACTCATGTGTGCATTGGAGAAGCCGCCAAGGTGAAGGTTTAATGCAGTGCCGTCTTTTTGCTTTCCTTCCAACTTAAACTGAATGTATCCGCTTTGCCAGCTCCAATACATGCCGTTTGCAGGATCTAGCGCACAGCAATGAACACCAGCGGCGTTTGTTGTTGAATCAACACCAAGAGTCAGGCGAACATAACTCGCGTAACTTGAATTTGAGTTGATTGAAAAATTCAATGAACTAGAAGTATTGAAATCGATTAGTCTGTAGGAAACAGAATCCCTTCCAATGATTTGTTTATCCATATCCAACAATTCAATATGTCCGACATAACACTTCAATGTTTCAACATGAAGCAAAGAATCGACAAATTGAAGGGGTGTATTTTTCAACTTGAATTGAAATAGTCCTTCCATCTTTGAATTCATCTGTTCGAATTCAACAACGATAGGGAAGTGATCCGAGAGTAGCGGTTCAGTGACATCGGTATTCCCAACTGTGTAAGAAGAGAATCCGAAGTTTTTCAATTTATAAAATACATAGTCTATTCGAGGAGCATTCGGATTCGAAGCGCGTTCGAAATTGTTGAACGTTCCAACCTTTGAAGAAATGCTTATTCCTGCATCGGAGAATTCTGCACGAAGTTTTTTCAAAGCAGGATCTTCCGGAGAACAGTTCAAATCGCCTAGGAAGATGGTATTTTGAATGGTAGAGAAGGCCTCAATTTCTTTCAGAATTAGTGTGGCACTTTCTTGTCTTGCCCGCACACCCACATGATCCCAATGTGCATTCACCACCATTAGCGTATCGGTCGTTTCTAAATCGAAGAGCAACGCGAAAGTGGCTATGCGCTCGCATGCGGCGTCCCAACCTTTGCTGGGTTTCGTCGGAGTTTCAGACAACCAAACAGTTTTCGATTTAATTAAAGTGAATCGATTCGCACGAAAGTAAATAGGGGAGTACTCGCCTTTGGTCTTTCCGTCTTCTCTTCCAACACCAATGCGAGTATAATGACGCTGACTAAAATTGTAATTGAATAACGCGTGATCGAGTTCAAGAACTTCGTTGTGTAAGACTTCCTGAAATCCAAGAATATCCGCGCTTTCGCTCCAAAGGAAATTCTTTACGCGTTCGCTTCTGTTCGGCCAACTGTTTTCTCCATCATTCGGATTGTTGTAACGGAGATTGAATGAAATGACTTTCAACTTTTCACTCTGACCGAATGAACATTCGGTTGATGTGATGAAGAGTATGCAAAGGATTGCAATTCGAAAAAAGTGTTTGTTCATTCTGGGGTTAAAGGTAAAAAAAAACCTCCCGAAGGAGGTTTTTATATGTTAGAGGGAAGAGGAATTATGCTCCTTCTTCGCCATCCATTTTCTCTTTCAATGCAGCCAATGCACCTAAGTCACCAAGAGTTGATTTCTCAACTTGAGAGTTAACTTGCTTCACAGCTGAATTGTTGTCTTCTTTCTTAGCACCCGATCCAGAACCTGAACCAGCGCCAGCACCAGCACTTGAGCGCTTAGGCTTAGCATCTGATGAAGATGGAGTAGAAGTGATTTCTTCTGGCTTCCAAGTTTGTGTGTGAGACACAGCAATCTTACGTTGGTTCTTGTTGAATTCAAGAAGGATGAAGTCAAGGGTTTCTTCAACTTTCGCTGTAGACCCGTCTTCTTTCTTCATGTTTTTGTTCAAGCAGAATCCTTCTAAACCGTAAGGAAGTGCAACAATACAATGGTTACCTTCTTTCTTCACGATAGTTCCTTGGTGCTTGGTTCCTTCAAGGAAAACAGTTTCAAACACATCCCATGGATTTTCTTCCACTTGTTTGTGTCCTAAGCTGATTTTACGTCCTTCACGATCCAATTCCAATACTACTACAGCTAGATCATCTCCGATAGCGCAGAACTCACTTGGATGCTTGATCTTCTTAGACCAAGAAAGGTCAGAGATGTGAACAAGACCATCGATGCCGTCTGCTAATTCGCAGAAGATACCGAATGTAGTGAATGCACGAACTTTCGCAGTGTGCTTGGCTCCAACAGGGAAACGAGTCTCAATTCCATCCCATGGATCAGAAGTCAATTGCTTCAATCCAAGACTTAATTTACGCTCGTCTTTTTCCATGCTTAGGATAACAGCCTCAACCTCTTGTCCTACTTTCAAGAAATCTTGAGCAGAACGTAAGTGTGAACTCCAAGACATTTCAGAAACGTGAATCAATCCTTCTACACCTGGAGCAATCTCAACGAATGCACCGTAGTCAGCAAGAACAACCACTTTTCCTGTAATCTTTTGTCCAACTTCCAAAGTATCTTGAATAGCATCCCATGGGTGAGCAGACAATTGTTTCAAACCAAGAGCAATTCTCTTCTTGTCATCATCGAAGTCAAGAATAACAACGTTGATTTTAGAATCCAATTGAACAATCTCTTCCGGATGAACAATACGTCCCCAAGAAAGGTCAGTAATGTGAATCAATCCATCTACGCCGCCAAGGTCAACGAATACACCGTAGCTTGTGATGTTTTTAACCACACCTTCCAATACTTGTCCTTTTTCAAGGCCAGACATGATTTGTTTCTTCTGTTCTTCCAACTCAGCTTCAATAAGAGCTTTGTGAGAAACAACAACGTTTTTGAATTCGTTGTTAATTTTAACAACTTTCAATTCCATGATTTTTCCAACGTAAACGTCGTAATCACGAATTGGCTTAACATCGATTTGTGATCCAGGTAAGAACGCTTCGATACCGAAGACGTCAACAATAAGTCCACCTTTCGTGCGACACTTAACTTCACCTTTAATGATTTCGCCAGTCTCAAGAGCTGTGTTAACGTTACCCCAGGCGCTGAACAAACGAGCAGTCTTGTGAGAAACGATTAATTGTCCGTTTTTGTCTTCTTGTAATTCAACGTAAACAGTAACGCGGTCACCCGCTTTAAGATCTGGGTTGTAACGGAATTCAGTTACCGCAACAACACCTTCAGACTTGTATCCGATGTTTATTACAACTTCTTTCTTTCCAACAGAAACAACAGTTCCTTCAATGACTGTTTTCTCAGCAATTGTAGACAAAGTGTTTTCGTATAATGAATCGTAACGCTCGCGCTCCGTATCACTGTAACCGCCTGAAGATTCGTATGCTTCCCAACTGAATTCGCCTTTTTCATCCATGAAAGCGGCGTCGTCAGCAGTGCTGTACAACTCTAATGGTTCTTCTGCAGAAACTTCTTCTTCTACCGGAGCAGAAACTTCTTCTTCTACCGGAGTAGAATCTTCTTCTGTAGGAGCAGAAACTTCTTCTGCCGGAGCAGAAGCTTCTTCTACAGATTCAGAAGCCGTAGCTTCCGTGTTTTCAGTTCCTTCGTTGGTTGGAACAGTGTTTTCAGCTTCTTCAGCTGGATTTAATTCTTCTGCCATGGGGCATTGTTAATTTGTATTTCATTCGCCTTCGCACGCATGTGGAATGAAAGAGTTAATTATTTTTCAGTGACTCAGCGTCTTATCACCGCCCAAAAAGGGACGCGAATATACAAAAAAATCGGCTAATTTGCCGATTTCAATCACTTTGTGATCAATCTTTCAGAGTAATCTTTCAGATCAATTGAATCGTCGAAGACATTCGCGAAGCATTCGCCGCAGGCATTCGTGCTTTGCATTTAGTTGGGCGTGCCCCTTCGGGTCGGGCTATCCGTTCCAAGTCCTCGCGGTTTCCAACCGCTCCGGGCTTTCCACTGCTATCCCTCACGCATCTCCACTCATTCTCATTCTCAATCACTTTCTGTTTCTTTTTTTTTATAAATCAAGAAAGAGTTGGAGAAACACAATGAGAATGAGGGATTGATTCTTACCTTTTCTTCCGCTTTCTTAACTTCTCTTACCTTTTATGTAGAATTTAGTCTTAATAGACGAATTTCTACTTCTCAGAGATCCCAACATACTGCTTTAACTCAGTCTGTCTTTCAGCTTGCTTAATTAAAAAATCTGCGACATCAGCTCTATTAATTCCACCAATGTTAATCCCTTTGAATAATTTGTTTTCAGTGCGGTATTTCTCTGTCAACGGTTTGTCCAATAGCCTTCCAGGTCTCACAACGGTCCAATTCAAATCTGAATGAGTAATTATCTCTTCCATTTTTGTTTTGTCGGTATAAACGTCCTTTAACATGTATTTGAGAAACATCCGTACAAGCCAAGAAACATAATTTTTACTTTCTCCCGCTCCAAATCCTGTGACAAAAATGATAGGGACAGCTATTTTGTTTTCCGAATGTATCTCCACAATCAATTTTGCGAAATCAGAGAATAGGGTAGTGGCTTTCATATTCTTCCCTGTCCCCAATGTTACAATCAGTGCATCTGCGCCTTGAATGGAATTTATCACATCAGCTTTGTTGGTTGCGTTACCAATGATTTCATTCAACGAACTGTTCTCTTCTATTTCTATTCCAGTTCTTGAAAGAGTCGTTATCGAATGATTTCGACCCAATCCTCTTTTTACGGTTTCTAGCCCTAATCCAGCCGACGCCCCAATAATGGTAATGTTCATTTTGCTTTTTTATTGATTTCTATTTTATCTTAACTGCTCGTCCTTTGGACATTCGCCGCAGGCATTCGTGCAAAGCACATTCGTCTGAAAGACATTATCCCTTCTCTTACCTTATAAGAAAGAAGTCATACGCCACTTTACAAATCTCCGCTATAATCCTTTCATTCGTTTCATCGCTCTCGTATGAGTTGGTAACCAAAACGCTAATGATGAAATAATGTCCATTCGGAAGGAACACAACTCCCCAATCGTTTGTGGCGGCTGTTAATCCTACGTCGTTCGTTCCTGAAGAGCCCGTTTTGTGCGCCACAACAGTCCCTTCAGGCAAGAGTCCTTTCAGACGCTTTACGCCGGTGGAGGTTTCTTTCATGGTCTGCCAAAAAAATGAATAACTCGAATTGGAGAGCAGTCCGTTTTTATTTTCATAAAACAATCGCAACGTCTGAACAGCAGCGTTCGGGGTTATCCAATTCTGAAACATGTTCTCCCATTTCGATTGCATCGTGCGTTCGTTATAGGCAAACTGAAGGTCTTGTATGTTGTTCTTTTTGAAGTAAGCTTCCACCTCGCTCGGCGAACCAACCATGCCAATTAAAGTATCGCATGCGGTATTGTCGCTATGTGAAATGCAATACTGAATCAGTTGCGCAACAGTGAGATCGCCTCCATTGGGAAAGTCTGTTCCTAGCGGATTCCAAAATGCATTAACAGGTAGTTTTGCTTTTGAAATATTTATTTTTTGATCAAGACTGAATGCGCCGCGATCAATTTTATCAAGCATTGCCAAACCAATGTGCATTTTATAAGCGCTCTGAGTAGGGCAGTGCATATTGCCATTGATTGAAAGAGTATCGTTCCCATTTTCTCCGGAAATGGAAATTCCAAAAATAGCTTTTTTGTCGCGTAAGATTTGTTCTATTTGTTTTTTTAATTCTCTGGTTTGATCAACCTTTTGTTCAGATTCAGGAAGGGGAGACGCAAGCAAGAAGTAATAAATCACCGTCCACACCACCCCGAAAAACAATCCGAGATAAACGGTATTCAACTGCTTTTTCAAATCACGCTTCACCAGCATTCGATATAGAATCCACAGGACAAATAAAATGGCAAACGCAATAGGCAAATAGATTCGAAGCATGTGATTAATAAATTCAAATTATTCCTAAAGGTAAAGCGGAATCATTTCTTTTTCGTCGAAGACATTAGCCGTAGGCATTCGTGCAAAGCACATTCGTCCTTCGGACATTCGCCTTCGGCATTCGTGCAAAGCACATTCGTCCTTCGGACAATCTTCCCTTTTACAAAGACATTCGCGAACTATTCCACTAACAGTTTTTCAGTGGTCAGAACATTACCTAGAGCATCGTAGACTTTAACAAAATACAAGCCTTTGCCTAATGCATCATTCAAATTAATAATTGTCTGTTGTGATATGATTTTGCCGCGAGTTATTTCTTGACCCAAGGTGTTACTTATGACGTACATCCAATTACTTGAGGTCGTTAAGCTACTCAAATCAATTACAACATTATTATCAGCCGGATTCGGATAAATGCGAATGGTCTCACCTTTTATTGTTCCCATATTTGATGGAGTGTCACTGAACACGGTGTCGCTTATTAGGCGAACGGAAAGACCCGATGTTTTCGTAGTTTGGCTTTGAGTTACGGCAGTGTTGTCATGATCTAGGTGTCGAATCCAAGGATATAACTGATTTGCTGTGACTTGCAAGGTCTCAGTCGAACTCCACCAGTTCGCGTATAAACCCATGCCAGTATAAAAACCAAAATCCATACGGAAACCATCTCCAAGACCGGTAAAATTGCTGTTGTTCGTAGCGCCAGTATTTGGGGTTTCCCAATGGGTTGTTCCCATCTCTTTCATTTCGCCCCCCGCCACCTGCAATCCTCCGAGGAAAGTGGTTAAAGTAGTCCACTCAGCGTCCGTGGGCACGTGAAAACCTGTTGGTGCTAAAACCTTGTTTGGTGTTGATGAGATTGTGTCATGTATTCCCGCCACTGCATACCAATTGTATAGCTTACCGTAGATAGCGCCGTTAGCTGCAGTATTGTCGAAGTAACACCAAGCACCAGTGGTTAAGGTTGCCCATTCAGTGGGGTCGGTTACTTGTGGTATTACAGTACCGTCGTTGTAGTGAGCGACATTTAAATTTTCTTTTACCCATTCCTGAGTGTCGAGTATAACACTATTGTATATGTTGCCATCGAAGTCAGTCATTCCATTTCCGGGAAGTTGACTAAATATATTTGTG